>Ga0209902_100036_pt1 | contig 310270 bp, 273 predicted proteins | sample FECB27metaG_FD_188304 | JGI IMG/M metagenome (GOLD analysis project Ga0209902, IMG submission 188304) | Cyanobacterial communities from the Joint Genome Institute, California, USA - FECB-27 (SPAdes) (version 2) | ecosystem: Environmental > Aquatic > Thermal springs > Hot (42-90C) > Microbial... | reverse complement strand
TGGGCAATCGCTTGGATCACTTTCGTCAGAAAGTCATAACTGTAGGGTTTAGGCATGGCAGAGCAGACGATAGCAGGTTACGATAATACCTTTAGTTTACGTCCTAACCGCCTTGGCGGTTGCTATATCTACTTTGGGCTTCGTTTACTTCCTGCAACAGGACTGGAGAAGTCGGCAACAAGACCAGTCCACAGGCGCGAGCTCCGTCTAACTGACGACTTTTGACAAATTGATTGCAGCGTTCAAGTCTCTGTCTAAACTGAATCCGCACTCGGAACATTCAAACACTCGCTCATCCAAAGTGAGTGTTTCTTTTTTAGTTCCGCAGTTTGAACATGTCTTGCTAGACGGAAACCAACGGTCAACTACGACAAGCTTTGAGCCATACAACTCACATTTGTAGGTCAACTGGCGACGAAACTCAAATAAAGATCGATCCGTATATCAGATGAAAACTGACGAAAGCATCCCTCGCTTCGCCCTCAGGACTGAATTTAATGCACAAAAGAAAGCAGCAAGAATATAGTATAAAGTATTTTATACTTCACGGTATACTCCATTTTTGAGAAGATATTATAGCACTTTTCGTTTAAATAAAGTAATTATTTATCTGTGTCCCATGACTGTCCGATGAGCGGTTCTTATTTCTTGATGTATTCCACTCAACTAAAAATTGCTATATCTTTTCCTTAGGTTTTAAAAAAGAAGTGGCAAAGCCACTTCTAAGTAATTCCCAGGTAGAACCTAAAAACTAGTATAACTTTTCTAAAAACTTTAAATAGTATAGTTATACACTTATTCAGTGTTAGTGATATGTTAGTTTTATTTACCTTGGTAATATTGCTGAGGCTGAATGCGGCGGATCATAGACTTAGTTTATTTTGGTTAAAGAGTCAACTAGACTGGCTGTTGGATGTTATTATTCTATTTTGTTAGGGAATTCTCATTACTCTTGTTCAAAGATATCAATTGTTGAAGGGGGAAGGGAGACAAGGGAGACAAGGGTAAGATATATGAACGCAACTTGGTATCAGAACCACAGAAGTCAGAATTGCTGCATGAATTTACAGATCTGGCTAGAGAGTCGGGGTTTGAAGCCCATTGCCGTTTGCATACACGAAGGTGAATCCCGAAGCACTGTCTCCCCAATTCATTCGTGGGCTGCTTAGGAACCTCTAGCGTTCCAAGACTCGCTTTGTTGTCTACCCTATTGTTTGAAAGTTGGCGCACAAGTCCAACAGCTTATTTCATGACTGTAGTGGCGCTGAAGATGAGCAAAAGTTTATGGTTATTATTCTCATTTTATTAACTTTAATTTGACAAAATTGTAGAAATAAAATTTAGCTTGCTTTGTGCTATATAAGGAAAAGTTTATTGGTTGAAAAAATCAGAAGAATTGTTGGTATTCCTGATAAAAAGTTTCTTGACCTGTAACAGTGAATTAGATTATCTTAGCGGTCAGGAAAATTTGCTAAGGACACGAAGGAAATTGATGAACAGAAAACTTATACTTAATTTGCTGTCTAGTTCCTCTATTTTTGTATCGCTGATGTCTACTTTGGCAGCCATTCATCCCGCACACGCTGCTCCTAGCTAGGGATTGATCCACAAAGACGGTCAAACCTGTATAGTTAGTCCCCACGCTGTTAACAAGTTAGTGTGCATCCGGGATTCACAGAGGAAGCAACAATCTCCTTCTACACCTGCATCAACCGTGACGACAGGGGAGGCTGGGCGGAATATTGCTTCGGTAGAATTTACTGAAGAAGAAAGTGATGCTGCGATCGCCAAGTTTGGCTGCGACTGTCCAGCTTGTATAAACTCTTTACGCCAGCTGCGCAACACTGGAAACTTGGTGTATTAAGCTGTTTCCCTTGCCGCAATAACTGTAACTTTGAAATGAAAATTTAGTATTTAGGACTTAGGACTCAGGACTAAAAACTCCCAATTCCTAACTCCTAACTTATTCCACTACTTCATTAACTGGGAACCTATCAATAAGCTGCATAGCACGATGGGCATTACGCTGCAAGGAGTTTGATAAATGCGGTACGTGAGGAATTTGCGACAGTAAATCTAAGGTTCGACGTAATATTCGCACCACATCACCTTCATCCAAACTGGTATTTTCGCAAAGTTCTACCCACTCCATACCCAGCGCCCACTGTTCTACTAGGGCAATTAACTCAAACTCCAACCATATCGGTAAAGCCACATTATAACGACGTTGCAACTGAAACATCTTGCGGCGAATTCCCCGCAATCGTGACAAACCTTCTAGCACTTCCTCACTCAGATCAAAGCGAACCATGCTATCTGGACGTGGAGTTTCTGTCACCAAAGCCGCGATCGCCGCTGCTAAATGGTGTGGATCTAGGTTATCCAATTCTCCACTGGCAAATGCTAACCCCAACCACAATTCATTTTCTCCCCGAATCGCTGCTGCAATTTGCCCTAGCCGCGTGGGAACTAAGTTATCCAGACATTCAAAGTACTGCAAAATTTCAATTAAATTGAGAAACTCTTCCCAATTGCGCTGCGACTGTTGCTCTACTTGTGCCTGCATCTGTTGAATTTCGGCTTCAAGTTCAGCAACCTGTGTTCTGCGTTTGAAAATATTGCTAGCATTGCCTGATTGATGCAGGGGGTGAGCTTCTAATTGCTCTTGCACAGCAACAACACGACGCAGCTGTTCTGCGACTTCTGGAGCCATATATGCAGCTTCCGTGGGATCGGGAATCTGTTGGGCGATCGCTGCTGTTTCCTCGTTACCAGGAACTGACTGTCCCCGTTTTAAAGGCATCTCTGGTGGTGGTACCAGCTGCTCTGGCAGGTCAATTCGCGGCAGTTCTGCATACAAATCCATGACATCAGCGGCTGTCGTGACATACCAGCGATTATCTCGCCCTAAGCATACCAAGTAACAAGTTTGACCAGGATTTGGCGTTTTCCCCACTAACACCGCTGTTATGGGTGCAGGCATTGTGAAGTTTTTACTTTTGAGACTCAAAAGCGTTCCCGACACTGCAAAGTCTAACATCATGCCCAATTCCTCTTGTCGGGCATCCTGCGCTTGCTCTTGCAGCGTTTTCAACAGCTGGCGTTCGACTCGCAGGCGTTGCCGCAATTTCTCATAAACAGCCAATTCGCCTTCGTCAATGGCGGCGATTTGCGCTTGAAGCTGAGCGAGTTGTGTTTGCAAATGAGCTACATACTCGTACTGCGGTCGTAAGTGCAAGGTTGCCAAGTACTGTCCAAAGCTGCGTTCTATCAGTTCCCTGGCTTGCTCCAAAGTGTGGGTTTGCAGTAAGTTCAACACCATGCCGTAACTTGGTGTAAACTGGCTCACTAGGGGATCTGCTTTCGATGTTGCCAAATACGCCGCTTCTTTCGCTCCTTCAAAGGGGGTTTGCAGCGTCACCACATGACCCCGTTCATCCATCCCCCTACGACCAGCCCTTCCTGCCATTTGCAGAAATTCGGAAGCATTCAACAGACGATGCCCGGTATCGGTACGCTTGGAAAGGGTGGAAATGACCGTTGTCCTGGCTGGCATATTAATTCCAGCTGCCAAGGTTTCGGTGGCAAACACGACTTTAATTAACCCTTGCTGAAAGAGTTCTTCGACCAGCACTTTCCACGCAGGTAAAATTCCAGCATGGTGTGCTGCTATTCCCCGGTACAACGGTGCAATCTGTCCAGAACGTCCTGCTTCAGGGTTGCGGGTTAAAAATTCATCAATTTGCCGACGCAACTGCTGCGCCTCTTCCTTATTCACCAACGGAAAATCACCAACATCCGCCACGGATTTATCACATCCCCGGCGGCTGAAGATGAAGTAAATTGCAGGCAGCATATCCCGTTCTTGTAGCTGGCTCAAAACCTGAAGAATGCTGGGAGTCTCGGCTTTTACATTCGCTTTGCTCTTTTCTTTATCTCCTTTTTTCCTCTTTTTCAACAGACGGTGGTTAATTTGGGTTTTGTCATCATTAAGCAGGGGAAATAACCCTTTGACATTGCCAAAGTGAAACTCCAAAGGCACTGGGCGATGATCCGAGTATATGAGGTCGGTAGGACCGTGAACTTGATTTAACCAGTCGGTCAGTTCATCACTATTGGCAACAGTTGCTGACAGGGCTACAAGTTGAACCTCACGGGGACAATAAATGATCGATTCTTCCCAAACTGTTCCCCGTTGACGGTCGTTCATGTAATGGCACTCATCGAGCACCACCGCCTCAACGTCTACTAAAGAAATCCCGATTTGCCCTATCGGTGTGCCATAGAGCATATTACGGAAAATTTCTGTGGTCATCACCAGAATTGGTGCATCTCGGTTAATGGAGGCATCTCCAGTTAACAGTCCAACATGGTCAAAGCCAAATTTTTCGCGAAAGTCACGTAGTTTCTGATTGGAAAGCGCCTTTAGGGGAGTGGTGTAAAACACTCTCTTTCCTCGCGACAGGGCGCGATATATGGCGTATTCCCCTACTAATGTTTTGCCTGAACCTGTGGGTGCACACACCACTACGGAATTTCCAGCATTCAGCGAAGCGATCGCATCTTTCTGGAACTGATCCAGTTGAAAAGGAAATACAGAACTTGGGTCAAGTTCTGGAGACAGCGCAGGGTAATTCACTCAATTACATTTGCAACCAAAACTGTTTACTATATTAACGACTCTTTTGTCAACTTAGTTATTTGTTATTAGCGATTAGGGATTCGGGATTTGGGATTGGGTAATAATCATTACGCATGAAAAAATTCAGCATTGATGAAACACCTAGTTCCTAGTCGCTAATCTCCAATTTCTCACTTTCCCAATTCTTGTGAGCGGGCTGTTGCTGCTTTGACTGCTTCTATTAAAGCTGAGCGAAACCCTGCTCTTTCTAGTTGAGCAATCCCAGCGATTGTCGTACCGCCTGGACTGGTGACGCGATCTTTAAGTTCTGCTGGGTGTAATTTGGTTTCATGTAAAAGCTTTGCTGTTCCTAGTACAGTTTGCAAAGCCAGTTGATTGGCGATCGCCCGAGGTAACCCTGTGGCGACTCCTCCATCAGCAAGTGCTTCCACAAGCAGTGCTACGTAAGCTGGACCTGATCCTGATAGTCCTGTCACCGCATCCATTAAGCTTTCTGAAACTTCCACCACTTCTCCCACTGCTGAGAAAAGTTGCTTGGCGGTTTCCTGGTGACTTGGTTTGGTATAAGCACCTAGAGATATCGCAGTTATCCCCGCCCCTACGGTTGCTGGAGTGTTAGGCATTGCCCGAATCACTGGTAAGTGTCCAAAAGTCGCTTCCAACTGACTCAAAGTCACACCTGCTAATATAGATATTATGAGTGGCTTTGAATCGCCAGCGATGACATCTGCCAATTCTTGGGCGATCGCACTAAACACCTGAGGTTTCACTGCCAAAAACACGACTTCCGTTGTTGGTGTGAATACCACACGATTATCCGCTGTGATCCCAACCCCGTATTCGTCTTCCAAAAAACTTTGCCGTGAGGTTTGCGGTTCACTAACTAGGACTTCTGATGGTTGGTAAATTTTTCGAGCAATAAGGCGGGATAAGAGCGCTTCTCCCATTACCCCGCCACCAATCAAGCCAAATTTAGTAGTCATTACTCATAAGTCATAACTCAAGAGGAGACAGCGCCCTTTGGAGGGTTTCCCGCTCTCACGGCGACTGGCGTTCAAAATTCAAAAGTCAAGAGTCAATGCCTTTGGACTTTAGACTCTTGACTCTTGACTTATCACTAATTTATATTTATTGTGCCATCCTGTTACCTTCATTTCCCCACGCTGGATTTGGTCCTGTGGAACGTGAGGGACGCACTGTAGGTTGAGGTACTTCATGAAGAACTCCTGACTGAGTGCTAACTTGCACACAGCTTGGTGTAAACAAAAATATGCTTTCGCCGATGCGTTCTTGGTGTCCATCAAGTGCGTAAGTGCCACCCGCTACAAAATCTACGGCACGCTGTGCTTGATCCGGATCCATTATTGTCAAATTTAATACTACTGACTTGCGTTCTCGCAACGCTTGAATTGCTTGGGGCATTTCTTCAAAGGTGCGTGGTTCTAGCACCAATACTTCTGAGATCCCATTTATTGCTCCTGGCATACCAATAACATTACTCATCGGCTTTGATCCCGCTGCACTTACATCTCCCATTGTATTCATGGGTTCACGCCACCGTCGATTTTGAGCAGCAGCTTCTTGCTGTGCCCCTTGGGCATTTTGTTCCTGATACACATTTTGGTAATTTTCTGTATCAGGTTCTTCTTCATAATATTCGTATTCTACTTGCTCATTTAGACCTACGAAGTCTCTCAGTTTAGAAAAAATATTGTTCATGGTTTACCCTCCTAGTCCCAATCACTGTAACCAATATGGCAAAAACTGATTCAATTTATTTTTACTCCTGTAAAGACCAGACAATTCAGCCATTTTTTCGCTGTTTGTACTATCTCCTACAGGTTTTCGTTTGAATAAACGCTCCTGGTAAGACCTGTATATGTTTTCTAGGCAACAATGAGTCAAGATTATATCTTAACCACTTGGCTTGGGGAAGTGCTTTCCCCCAATATTCTGTTTACTTTTACTTTTGTCAATACTATATCCTTTGTGACCGATTGAACCAGTATGTTCTGATTTTTTTTCTACAATATTTTATTAAGGAGTTTAAAAGTTCACAATCTCAGTAACTATTGTGATTTATATAACTTTTGAACTCCTTAATTTCTCTGTTTGCGTCGCTAAAGGAGCAAACGCTCTCCAAACAAGATAGTTCCTAATCTCACCATTGTTGCACCCGCTTGCACTGCCAGTTTGTAGTCCCCTGACATCCCCATCGAAAGGTGTTTCATTTGAATATGAGACCAATTTTGTTCTTGGATCTCTTTTGCGAGTTCATGGGTGCGATTGAAGACATTTAGAATCTCTGAATCATTCAATCCCAAAGGTGGAATTGTCATTAAACCCTGAATTTGTAAATTTTTGCATTCATTTAAGGCGCTTAAGTCAGCTAAGAGTTGTGATATGCTCCAACCCGACTTGTTAGGATCGCTAAGTATTTTGACTTGCAGACAAACCTGAGGACTCACTTGTAACTGTTGCGCCAATTGGTTTAAGCGTTGAGCGAGTTTTAAATTATCTACAGAGTGAATCCACTGGAATTGTTCAATGACTTTTTTGGCTTTATTGCTTTGCAAATGTCCAATAAAGTGCCAAGTCAAATCTGATAAGTCTTGCAATTGAGCCTGTTTGCTAGCTGCTTCTTGGATGCGACTCTCGCCAAAATCCCGAATTCCTGCAGCATAAGCACAGCGCATGACTTCAGGGGATACTTGCTTGGTAACAGCAATTAACCGGACTGAATCTGGTAGGGAGGAACGAAGGGCGATAATACGTTCGTGAATCGAACTGTTCATTGGAAGGTGCGTTGGAAAACACTCTGAAGCTGATCGTACTCCTGAGATTGTCCTGTACGGCGCAAATTACGCAAGCGATTTTCCAGCATCATTCTAGCCTCAGTACGTCCAATAGGCTGGAACTTCATACCTTTAATGTCACTTGCTACTAAAAAGAATAAGCGTTGGGCATACAGTGTTGTGAACAACTCTTGGTTCTCATCTACCATACAAATCCTATAGAGCAAACCCCAAGTTGGATGATTTATGTAAGTTTCCGAGTTGTCTGAGTTCATTTAATATCAAGGGATGAGTATAAATATTTTTGCAGTTGAATAGAAAAATTTTGACGATAATGGACACATTTCGCCAAAATCTTGACTGAAAATCCTAAAAAGCCCCAAACCAAGAGCCATCAGTTAATAGCTCTGAACTACAAACTCAGGATTCAGGACTGATGCACTGTTGACTCATAACCATTGTCAGTGCCTTAAGTTGTGCCTGCGCTTTGTGCAAAGACTCATACCATTCTCTCTCGGGATCGCTATCTGCAACAATACCTGCTCCAACCTGTCCCCAAACGGTGTTAAGTAGGGAGTAGGAAGTGGGGGTTGTAGGACAAGGCGTTGCGCCCGTACGGGTGTGGGGAGTCCTCAGATGGGGAAACACAGGAGAATTCCTTATTGTCTTCCTTGTCCCCAAGTCTACCTTATCCCCCCTGTCTCGTCCTGTAGAGGGAGATAATAGCAGGGTGCGGATCAAGATATTTAAGTCTAAGTTACCCCGCCAATCTAAATAACCGCAGGAACCATAGAACAAACTACGCCGCATCGGTTCTAGTTCTTCAATAATTTCCATGCAGCGGACTTTAGGGCAACCTGTGATCGTGCCACCAGGGAACATGGCGCGAATCAAGTCAACGGCGTTGCAATCAGATTTTAAGCTACCTTTGATGTTGCTGACAAGGTGCATAACGTGGCTGTAACGCTCAATTGTTAGCAATTCGTCAACAGCAACACTTCCCCATTCGCACACTCGCCCTAAATCGTTGCGTTCTAGGTCAACTAGCATAATATGTTCAGCGCGTTCTTTGGTGCTGCCCACTAAATCTTGTGCTAGTTGTTGATCGGCGTTTGGAGTGATCCCACGCGATCGCGTCCCAGCAATCGGTCTTGTCGAGACGTGCGATTTCCCGTCTGGACATCTTTGTAATTGCACCAACCTTTCTGGAGAACAGCTCATAACCTCTCCCCAAGGAGTTTGCCAATAGCTTGCAAAAGGAGAAGGATTTATCTGTTGCAAAGCACCATAAATTTCCCAACCAGAAGCAGCAGTCTGTGCTTCAAACCGTAGTGACAGATTCGCCTGAAAGATGTCTCCAGCCTGAATGTATTTTTTGGCACGCTTTACAAGAGTTTCATACTCCTCTTGAGAAGTCCAGAAATGGGGAGGTGGGGGGGATAAGGGAGATGAGGGGGATGAGGGAGATGAGGGGGATGAGGAAAAGATTTTTTCCTGGTGATCTTGTCGTTGCAGCTTGTTCTCCAACTCATCCAATTGTGCAAAGTTACTGGCGGCTAGCCAGAGAATTTGCTCCCAGTGATCTAAGATGGTAAAACAATCGGGTTCGTACCAAAACGCAACTGGAAACGGGAGAGTATCATATTTGGAACGCGGTAGCTGTTCAATTTCCCATGCAATGTCGTAACCTAGCCAACCCAGCCAACCACCAGTGAAGGGAAGGTGGGGAGGAATTTCTGTGCGTCCCGCGATCGCACTGTCGGAGTGTCCTCTTGTGTGTAACAACTGTTCCAGAAACGGTAAAACTTGTCCAAGTGGTGGTGTCCACATTTGCACAACTCCATCGACGAGCCGAGGAGCGCCTGCACAGATAGAATATCGAGCTAGTTGGGAACGGTCAAATTTTGCGTGGGGACTTTCTAACAGAGTGGCAATTTTAGGCAAAGAGGTAGAAGTATGGCGAAATAAGGCTGCAAAAACATCACAGCCAGTACGATTTTTTAAGGGGAGCGATCGCCAATACCAAGGCTTTGTCATCTAAAATCTTCCGGTAGTGTAGAAACCGTGGCGCGACCACGGAGGGTGTTGACAGTGTTTTCTATGCTAAACAAACATTTGTGGACAAAAACGTGCGCCACGTCCCTTGAAACTTAATATCATAGCGGTTTTTCCTTGAGTCAACACATGACCCTATTTTTTCCCTCTGCCCCTTATGCACAAGCTTCTACAACTCCAAATCCACAGAACGCCTATGTCTTCATTAGGTTCTTGTACTTTCGGATTTACCGCTACTTGTGTTATATTAGATAGAATTGGGCGATTAGCACAGTGGTAGCGCACTTCCTTCACACGGAAGGGGTCACTGGTTCGAGTCCAGTATCGCCCATTGATTTATGTGAAATAACTTTATGTTAAATAACAAGTAATTTGTTAGGAGCTTACGAATTGCGGCGATAGCCGTGGTCGTACCCGCTGGGCATAGGAGATATCTGTGCCTCTTGCTCCCTTCGGGAGAGCTTCGCGCTCCAGAGGAGCTAAGTGGAATCAGGCATACGCGCAGCGTCTGGGCAGGAGATACGCTAACGCCCTTGGCATACCGCAGGCTAGAACGCGCCCGAATTCGTAGAGTGTGCGTAAGTCCTAATAATATTGAGGAGTGACAAGCCTGGCTTATGCAAATCTAAGGTTTGGTTCTCATAAGGCTCATAAACGAATGTAGTTTCGTCAACTCATATTTTCAAATAGCAACAAAAGACTGATAAAAAATTAAATCTTTCCATCACTAGCAGATTAATCACTTGAAATAGCGATAATCAAAATGTCTTTAGTTTGAGAAATTATCTGAAATTATCATTTAATAATGAAAACCATTATTTTACGACGTATTTTGCTCATCCAGTTCCTAGTACTTATTGGGTTACTAGGAACTGGATGTAATAATGAAAAAGAAGACATTAGATCAGAAAGACTGACTATAGGTGTGGTAAGTTACGGCGAAGGAGCCGTTTCTCTAGACAAGTACGAGCGCTTCAAAGACTACATAGCAAAACAAACTCAGTCGATTGTAGAACTTGAACCAGCTTATAACGAATTACAAGCTCTAGAGCAAATTCAACACAAAAATTGGGAAATTGTTTTTGCACCTCCGGGCTTAGCAGCAATTGCTATAAGCAAAGAACTCTACACGCCTCTGTTCTCTATGGAGGGAACCACTGGTAGACAACGCTCTTTGCTTATAGTCCGAGATGATAAACCAATAAAAACAATGGCAGACCTAGCTAATAAAACCCTTGCTTTAGGAGCAGCTGGTTCTGCTGCTGGCTATTATGTTCCTTTGTACGATTTGTACGGTTTAACCCTTGCTCAAATCCGTTTTGCTCCCACTCCCAAAACAGTACTACAGTGGCTCAATGACGGTAGCGTTGATGCTGGCGCATTATCGGAAACAGATTTTGAGCTTTATCAGCGAGAGTTTAGGACAACAAAGTTTAGGGTTTTACACACTAGCCGATGGATTCCTCCTGCAGTTGTTATCTTGGCACCGTCCATAGAGCGCAATCAACAGCAGCAAATTCAAAAAGCGATGAGCCAAGCGCCTGGAGATATTACAGCAGATGCTGGTTATGTCCCTCTAGCAAAAGTACCTAACTACGAGCAGTTCATTAAATTAGTCGAGAAAGTCAGACCTATTGAGGCGCAGGTCAAGAAAACACCCGCCGTCTTACTCAATCAACAATCTGCCAATCAACAGAAGGTTGGTGGACAAGCGGTTAATTAATACCACTTGATAAAATTTCATCCTTTCTTTGCGTTTTTTTTGTAAATTCTACCGATAAGTCATTAGAGTCTCAACAGGCTGACCTGATAAGCAATAAACTCGTAAGAAAGAGGTGGTCTATTTTGTAACAGAGTGCTACTAAGCAAAGATACGGGTTGTTATATAGTTATGATAGAAAATCTAGGCTCTGTAAGTCTATTAAAGTTTTTACCTAATAGAGTTTTTTACCTTAAAAAACTCAAAATTATTGATAAACGAAATAGTTAGGATAGTTAGGAGTGCAATGTTATGTCTCAGTCTTTCTTAATCAAACCAGAAATTCCTTCGGGAACGATGATTGATAACCGTTATATCATTCAACAACTCTTGGGACATGGAGGGCTGGGAAGAACATACTTGGCGTTTGATACTCGTCGCTTCAATGAACCATGCGTCCTCAAAGAATTTGCACCCACTGGTTCAGGGGAAAATGCTCTAGAAAAATGTCGCAACTTGTTTAAAAGAGAGGCAAAAATTCTCCACCAGTTGGAACATCCTCAGATTCCTCGTTTCTTGGCTTGCTTTGAAGGAGATGGTCGGCTGTTTTTAGTACAAGAATTTGTTGATGGTAAAACATATTCAGCGCTGTTGCGAGAACGGCAAAACCAAGGACGAGCTTTTTCGGAAGGCGAAGTTATACAGTGGCTAAAAAATCTGTTGCCTGTGTTGGACTATGTTCACCAGCACAACATTATCCATCGAGATATTTCTCCTGATAACATCATGTTGCCTCAGGGCAAAAATTTGCCCGTGCTCATTGATTTCGGTGTCGGAAAGCAGATAGCTGACGTTAACGAAGGTAGCAATGCCTACCACATGAGTTTTGTTGGCAAAATGTCACTTGTGGGCAAAGTGGGATATGCTCCCCGCGAGCAAATTAGCTTAGGATTGTGTTCTCCGAGTAGTGACCTTTATGCTCTAGGTGTGACTGCAGTCGTACTGCTCACAGGTAGAGATCCGTCGTTCCTTATGGATCAGTATTCTTTAGAGTGGAAATGGCATTTTTACACCAATGTTAGCAATGATTTTGCTCAAATACTCGATAAATTGCTAGCCGATACGCCAAAGCAGCGATATCAATCCTCAAAGCAAGTTCTCGCCGAATTACAGCGTCTTGGACAGCCTCAAGTTATACCACAATCAACAATACTTGATTTACCTACGACTGTCATTGCAAATGCATCTGGGCCTGGAGTCACAAGAGGGTACTCACACAACCAAAATTCAGAAACAATAGTGAGTTCGGCTATATCATCTAGCCAGCAACAAACTCCTCAAATGAAGCCACAAGCACAACCACAACAATCCTCACTCAATCCAACTTTCATACAACGTTGTCAGCAAGAGCTAGCTTACTACATTGGACCAATAGCAAGTTTAGTTGTAGAAGAGACATTGGCTGAAACTCCTCACGTCTCACCCTACCAATTTGTTGAATCTTTGGCAGCGGAAATTCCCGATGCAGCAGCAGCTTTTGAATTTAGAAAACGCTTGTTTTCATGAGCCATATCAAGTTGCGTTCATACATATTAACAACAAAGAACTCAGAACACAGTTGTCAGAACTTAGGAGAATCTTCAACCTGAAGTTTGTACGAACTAGGTGGAGAGTAGAAGATCTGAAGTTTTCCACCAAAATCTAGGAATTGATGGTTAACAAAATTGGTAGGCTCATGCATTCCCACCCAATTGCATTCTGTGTTCTTCTTTAAAGCTTAATATCCTGCTGAGCCTCCTGTATTTCCTCCCTGAGTACGTCTGATTCTTTTCATTGCCATTTCTAAACTTAACTTCATTCGTTTGAAAGCTTTGGCAAGATTACCAATTTCATCATTAGAAATCTGTTCAAAGTCAACTTCCATATGCCCCGTGCTGACTTCCTCAGCTACACGGGTTATACGCTTGAGAGGAAGAATAACTTGTCGATTCAAAAAGACGTTGACTAAAAAGATAACAGCTATAAAAACAGTAGAAACCAGTCCCACTATTAATAAAGAAGATTGATAGGCTTTTTCGATGACTTTGCTCGCCGGTAGGGAAACAAATTGAGCAGCTACAATTTCATTCAAATGCCACCCAAATCCATTGACTGCGCCAAAACGCTCAATCATCGTTTTTGGTGCAGCCTCAGGAGTGCTATGACACTGAAGACAGCTTTCTTGGCTAATTGTTAACGGACGAGCAATGTAAAAGATTTCACCACCAGGAAGTGAGCGAAATCCGTTCACCTGTTTTAAATCTTTTTCTTTTCTAAAACGCTCTAAAACTTGTGCTTCAAAACTATCAGCCTTGTCCCGAAGATTAGTGGGATTTATGGCTGCTTCTTTATAAAATAAGTCGCGATATTCTGGTTTTTTTCGTAGGATTTCAAAGACTTGCCGCGCTGAGTATGCGGATACAACTTGGGGCAGAAACTTCTCTTCCAGTTTAAAAGAGAGTTCTGGATAGATTTGAGTAAGTGTGTACTCACGTAGAGAAGTCATTGTGTCAATGAGTGTTAAAGCTCTTGAGGCAATTTCATTTGTGGCGTTCTGCCTCAGTAAAGCAGAAAGAACTAATCCACTTAAGCTTAAACCTACTACAAGAATTACGAGTAGCAAAATTGTAAATTTTTGTTTCAATTTTAAATTTTTTAACATAACCCCAGATTATGTGAAAATAAAAGTACAAGGAGCAAATAATTAAACTCATGCATAACCCGTTGTATGGATGGGCTGAGGGTGAATCTTACTTTACATAATCTTACTTTACATAAGAATATAGGTAGTTACAAAATAACTTGGTGGCATTCCGGATTCTATCCTAACATTTTTGAAACAATTAGATGGCTAGCAAATTATTCTTAATTATTAAATTAATTAAGGCATCTTTCTCGTCATAATTTTGAAGAATTATGTATTGTTCAACCTACAACCTTTTACTTTTGCTAATTGGAACTTTTTCATGTACTTTATTCTTCAGTTTCATAATGAAAACGTAGCTAGTCTTAAAGTTCATTTGTTCAACAAATTTAAGATGCTACCAACTTGCTAGTCAGCTGTTTTTCGAGTTGAGTAAGACGGCTGTTGGCAGTGGGAGAATAAAAGAAGGGGATAAAGTGACAAATAGCCTTGGGGACAGGGGAAGAGAAAAAGTCATTAAAGCCCACCTCCTCATCTTGTCTCCATTGCCTACTCCCCTCCGACCCAGCTTTCATAGCGTGGCAAAATAAATAGCATAATTTAGCAATAAATCTAATGGTCTGGAATCCAGGACAGCCGTTATTTGGGGGACGTTACATCATCGAAAGAAAACTAGGCGAAGGTGGAATTGGTATCACCTATCTCGCCAGAAACGAACGGGATGAATTGCGGGTCATTAAAACTCTTAGAGAAGACATCCTCAATGATTCTACCTGGAAACCTCATCAAACTAAATTAAAGCAAGACTTCCGCGATGAAGCTGTTCGGCTTGCCGTGTGTCGCCATCCTCATATAGTGCAGATAGAAAACATTTTTGATGAAGGAAATTTGCCTTGCATGGTGATAGAGTATATCGAAGGTGAAGACTTAGGCGATCGCCTTCGGCGTATGGGGGTGTTATCAGAAGTTGAAGCGCTTTTGTACATCCGGCAAATTGGCGATGCTTTGAAGGTCATTCACTCTAAAGGCTTGCTGCATCGCGACATCAAACCGCGCAATATCATGATTCGCGCTGGCAAATCAGAAGCTGTGCTCATTGACTTTGGGATTGCCAGAGAATTTATCCCGAATGTTATCCAAAGACATACAGTGTATCGCACTCCTGGTTTTGCTCCTCCGGAACAGTATGAATTGGAAGCAGCACGGGGAGCATACATTGATGTATATGCGCTAGCTGCCACCTTGTATACTTTACTTACCGGATTAATTCCAAGGAATGCTGATGACAGACGACGGCGCAACATTCCCCTAGAACCACCAAAACACTTCAATCCTAATATCAGCGACACAGTCAATCAAGCAATTATGAGGGGGATGGATTTGCAAGCTGATCTCCGCCCCCAGTCCATACAGGAGTGGCTGGATTTATTGGATGGTAAGGTTGAGGAGGTTCCTGTCACGCAGGTGATAACACCCCACTCACCACTCCCGACTCAGCACTTCCCACAGCCCAACCCGCAATCACTCCAACCATCTGTTGTCACTTCTCAAAAGTGGCAAAAGTGGCAATGCGTACATACCCTCAAAGGTCATTCCAGCATGGTTTTTGCCGTTGCTATTAGCTTGGATGGGCAGACTCTAGCTAGTGGTAGCAATGACAACACAATCAAACTGTGGCAACTAGAAACTGGTAAACAACTGCGTACCTTTGGTCGTTGGTTTTCTGGTCATTCCAACATTGTTTATACCGTCGCCTTTAGCCCAGACGGAAAGTTGCTTGCCAGTGGCAGCTGGGATGAAAGCATCAAACTGTGGCAGGTTGCTACAGGAAAAGAAATTTACACACTGACTAGTAATGGCAACTGGATTAATTCCGTAGCCTTTAGTCCAATATTCCCAAACCCCTCTGATCAAGAAGAAGAAACTTACCTGCGGAGATTGCCCTCATCGAGCAAAGGTTCTATAAGGCTAGGGTGGATCTTAGCGAGTGGCAGTGCTGACAGCACAGTTAAGCTTTGGCAAGTGAATACAGGCAGAGAAATTCGCACCTTCACAGGTCATTCCGACTCAGTATGGTCAGTAGCCTTTAGTCCGGATGGGCAACTTTTGGCTAGTGGTAGCGCTGACAGCACAATTAAGCTTTGGCAAGTGAATACAGGCAGAGAAATTCGTACCTTCACAGGTCATTCCTTTTTCGTTCACTCGGTTGCCTTCAGTCCAAATGGACAACTTATAGCTAGTAGCAGTGCTGATAAGACAATCAAGCTTTGGCAAGTGACTACAGGAGAAAAAATTCGTACCTTCATAGGTCATTCCGAGGCAGTGTGTTCAGTTGCCTTTAGCCCGAATGGGCAGCTTCTTGCTAGCGGTAGTTGGGATAAAACTATCAAAATCTGGCAGATAAGTACAGGCATAGAAATCTGCACTCTTAGCGGTCATTCCAACTACGTCAGATCCGTTGCCTTTAGTCCAGATGGGCAGACCATTGTCAGCGGCAGCGATGACGATACTATCAAAATTTGGCGATCCTATTCGTGACACTCCTACACCTCTCTTCGAGTAGCTGTAGGCTTCTGGCAGATTGCTCCTTCCAGAAATTCGTTCTCCCAAGGGGAGACGCTGCGCGAACGTGGTACTCCAACTGTTTCCCACTACCGCAGTTTATGGTCAGGCACGTGCCCCTCCCGACTCGAATGATAAAAAAACCATTCACCTACGTTCCTTAAAGATTTTACGCATTGGAGGCAGTAGTCGGCTATTAATAGCGTATTTAAGACCGCACTTCCCAATGCAACGCCGTATCTTTACTTGTCTAGGTATAAAGTGCAACCAGCATTTTCAGCGAGTGTCAGCACTTCTTTATTTTAACATAGCGGGTAGATATTGCCTACCCATTATAAAAGAATCACGATTGAATTTAAGAATATCAACAAAGTAGGTTAAACAAGTTACGGTCATATACTGCGAGCCGCGACAAGACGGTTACTCAAATTGTCGAAGACGCTTGTTGACAGGTTGCCCAACACGGAGATTGGTACTCAAGGCACTGTCCCCATTCCCTCTTCTAACGACCTAGAAAATCGGTCAGGGGACGTACCTTGAGTGCCCGGGCATTCATCCCACGCTCCCCTATACCTTCGGCACGCTACGCGAACGGGTGAGACGTGGGGCTTTTACCCGAGCTAGCTAATTCAGTCAATGCATTTAATATTTATTAATTATTTATTAATATTTATGTATTATATTTATGTATTCATGATTACTTGAAAAAATATCTGCCACTCGACACATCCTCCGCGTCCTCAGCGCCTCTGCGGTTCAATTCTTCTAACTCTCTAGATAGACTTAATATTTGCCAAAAATTGAAACAATAAGGGCGGTAACCCTAATTTTGGCAATCTATCCTTAGCTGACACGCCTTTACTCAAAGTAAGGAGATAGGACGCTTGCCTAAGTTAGGCATATTAACTTAATTTTGAATAGCATATGGGCTTCGGTATAGGCGATTTATTCTGGATTTTCCTCCTTCTTTCTTCCCTGCAACCCCTGTGGCAGAGACGTCAGATAGAGTATCGGCGCGTTCGCTCTCTACAGGAATTTCAGCAGCAACGTAAAAGCCGGGTGATTTTGCTCATTCACCGCCAAGAGTCTATCAGCTTTCTGGGAATTCCCGTATCACGTTACATCACCATTGAAGATTCAGAACAGATTCTGCGGGCAATTCGCCTCACTCCGCCAGATGTCCCGATTGACTTAATTTTGCATACTCCCGGTGGTTTAGTCTTAGCAACAGAACAAATAGCTAGAGCATTAATTCGCCATCCTGCCAAAGTCACCGTTTTTGTACCTCACTACGCGATGAGTGGCGGCACAATGCTTGCCCTTGCTGCTGATGAAATTGTCATGGATGCTAACGCTGTTCTTGGACCAGTTGACCCACAACTGGGTAACTTTCCAGCAGCCAGCATCATTAAAGTTGTTGAACAGAAGCCCATTGGTGAAGTTGACGACCAGACTTTGATTATGGCAGATTTATCACGCAAAGCGATCAACCAAGTGCAGCGCTTTGTGCGGACTCTGTTGAAAGATACAGTACCCAAACAGAAAGTCAATCCAGAAAACATCGAAAATATTATCGATGCCCTAACAACTGGGCGCGTAACTCACGATTACCCAATCACCGTTGAAGAAGCAACGGAAATGGGGCTGCCCATAACAGCCGGACTGCCCCGTGTGATTTACGACCTCATGGATTTATACCCACAACCACAAGGCGGACGCCCCAGCGTACAGTACATTCCTATGCCTTACGATGACCGCCGCCCAATTTTACCTACTCCCAAAGGTAGACCTTTAGAAGAACCTAGCCCAAGCCAGTTGAGTTAAGCCAATTCATTATCTTCTTGGCATTGGTGTAGGCGTTACTGTCGGTGACACTCTAGGTGTGGACGTAGGACTCACTGTAGGTAACGCCTCTGGTGTAGAAGTAGGCGTCGCAGTTGGCGACGCCTTTGTTGTGGGAGTAGGTGTCGCTGTAGGTAACACCTCTGGTGTAGAAGTAGGCGTTGTGGTTGGTTTTGCTGTTGGCTAAGGTTTTGTCACCTATCTATAAATTTAGTTTTTAAAATCAGCAGGTATAGGTTGGCAAGACCTAAAACCACGTAATTTAGAGATATTGTATTCAAAATCTGTACTTTACTTATTTAAAAGCCAATGGCTAACGTAAAACCTCTAACGCAGCGTAACTTATGGTTTGAGCGATTGATGGCAATTCTTGCCTCTGTTAATTTAGGCTTAGTTTTATTTGATTTAAGTTATGTTCCTTGGCGAGATTTTTATATACGAAATCTGCCGCAAATGACTCGAATATACGACCCAATTAAAGGGATTGAAGCTCATCGAGAAACGGAAAATTATCTGGCAACAGTAGACGCTCTTACAGAACAGGTGAGTCAAACAGGGTTGCGATCGCCTCAGGTGGCAACAGAACTCGAGGCTCTTAGAAATCTTAGTGGTGAGATGATTGATAGTAACCCGTTTGCGGCGGTTGATAAAAGTGGTACCTTGGAAAAAATCAAAAATCGGATGCGCGATCGCATAGGGGTTAAATCTTCCAAGCAAGCCTTTTCCACTTTCTGGAGCCAGGCGTATTTATCAAAACGTGGCTGGAACCAAGAAATTAATTTTTTCAACCAAACAATTCGTCCTTTAATTATCACTAACTACTACCGAAGTATTGGAGAAAATGGTGAACTCATTGATAAATTTTGGAGAATTGACTTACCATTTGTGATTTTATTTGCTGTAGAGTTACTGGCACGTAGCTTTTATATCAAACGTCAGCACCCTGGTTTTAGCTGGTCAAATGCGATTTTGTGGCGTTGGTACGACTTGTTTTTGCTGCTACCATTTTGGCGAACTTTACGAGTTATACCTGTATTAATTCGCCTCGACCACGCACGTTTATTAAATCTCCATCCACTACGCCAGCAAATTCATCAAGGAATTGTCGCGAATTTTGCCGAAGAAATCACAGAAATTGTCGTAGTGCGGGTTATTAACCAGGTTCAGGGGTCTATTCAACGGGGCGAGCTAAAACATTGGCTGTCACAAAACGAAAACCTGCGTTCCTACATAGATATCAATAATATTAATGAAGTAGAAGCAATTGGATCTATTTTGGTAAAAACAATTGTTTACCAAGTGCTGCCAAAAATCCAACCCGAAATAGCTGCTATTTTGCGCCATAATATCGAAAGCGCCATCACACAAGCTCCCATGTATCGCAACCTGCACTCCTTACCAGGGCTAGAGGTGATGCAAACTCAGCTGAGCGACCAACTGGCAACCCAAATCACGGCTAACCTTTATGGTGCGATCGTCAGCGCAACAGAGGATCCAGTTGGAGCGAAACTTTCGAGTCAACTCTTGCAACGCTTTAGCGAAGCTTTGGGAACAGAAATGCAGAAAAAACACGTCCTCTCAGAAATTCAGAACTTACTTATTGACTTTTTAGAGGAAGTGAAGCTCAACTACGTCCAACGCCTGTCACAAGAGGATCTGTGGAAAGTTCTGGAACAAACCAAGCAGCTACGAAGACAGCCGTCAGTTCCGCCTGTACAAGACAAAAACTCTACCGCACTGGTGCGTAGAGAAGGAACCTGATTGTTAACTAAGTCGGCGTAAGTCCCCACTATAACGGTACTCCGTTTAGTGGCGGGATTGCTGTGCCGGACGGCGACGAGGGCATCTCGGATCTATGTTGATCGTCGGTCCAGCTGTGAGGAGTTTGTCTTAAGACATCATAATCATAGACAAAACTAGTCATTTACCGACAACCATCCCCCGTATTTTCAATCAATTCATCAATAAGATTTCTTAGTCGTTCCTGCCAGTTAGGGACGGCTTTTAGTTTCTCTTTAACACCTTCGCGTACTTTCAGGCATAGGGGCGATTTGTCGAAAGGCTCCTCATTAAAAGGAAGTGCACCTAACTTATGTTTCTTTTGAAAAGTCATTGACGGTATCCTGTTTATTGGTATACTGATAGGTATAACACAAGTATTGAGGTCGAACAATGCTTCTATCCATCAAGACTAAGTTAAAACTAACGGTTGAACAGAAAACCGTAATGAGCAAGCACACAGGTATAGCACGCTTTACTTATAACTGGGGATTAGCAACCTGGAAAAACTTATATCAAGATGGATACAAGCCTAATAAATACCTGCTCAAGAAGTTCTTCAACAACTCAGTCAAGACTCAGTTGGGATGGATTAGAGAAAAAGGTATTTGTCAGAAAATAACTCAATACGCTTTCGACCAGTTGGGTGCAGCTTTTGACCGATTCTTTAAAGGACTAGGCGAATATCCGAAGCTTAAAAAGAAAGGTCGAAACGATTCTTTTACTATAGACGCTAGCGGAAAACCCATACCTGTGGGTGGCTTACGGATTAAACTACCCACTATTGGCTGGGTCAAAACTTATGAAGGATTGCCGCATACAACGACCACCAAGTTAACAATATCTCGGATAGCTAATGATTGGTATATCGCGTTTGCACACCGTGTTGAAACCGAAACTACACCAAAATCTGTTGAAGTTGTAGGCGTTGATTTAGGGATAAAAGAACTGGCTACGCTTAGTACTGGTGTTGTATTTCCCAATCCCAAGGCATACAAGAAAAGTATCCAAAAATTAAAGCGATTGTCTAAATCTTTAGCACGAAAAGTCAAAGGTAGCAGCAATCGCCACAAGTCAAAAATTAAGCAAGCATTGCATCATAACCGCGTTTCAAATATTCGTAAGGATTCGCTCCATAAAGTCACCAATTACTTATGCAAAAACCACGCTGTGATAGTAATTGAGGACTTGAATGTTTCGGGCATGATGCAGAACGATAAGCTTGCTCAATCCATAGCTGATTGCGGATTCTATGAATTTAAGCGGCAGCTTGAATATAAGTGCAAAAAGTTTGGAAGCAAGCTAGTTTTAGCAGATAGATGGTATCCGTCTTCTAAAACCTGTAGTAATTGTGGTTGTAAGAAAAAATCTCTGTTGTTAAGTGAACGTGTCTACTCATGTGAACATTGTGGACACGTAATGGATAGGGATTTAAACGCCGCAATCAATTTATCGCGCAGGGCTTTGGCGTGAATGCTTACTGAGGGATAACCGCTCCCATGCTCCCCGTGACGTAAGAAGTAAATGTCTAGATTTGTCTAGGTTTTATATAGCAGATGTCCGTAGAGACGCCCTGCCAAGGCGTCTGTACAATTTCTACGTTCGGCAATCTGTCAACCCAGTCTTCTATCAACTGAGTCATCGTTTTTTGCTTGCTATGTGCATATAGTTTGAGCTTATTATATCTGCGCTCATGCATCCGAAATCGCAATACTTTTTCTTTCACGGTGTTACCCCATTGTTCTACAAATAGGCTAATGTATAAATATATTCAGCAGGTCTACATGGTAATGCATGGGCTGATAACAGTCGCCCTAGGTGATAAGAGAAGTAGTCCTTGCACGTTGATGTTAGCGTTCGCGCAGCCTGTGCCTTTGCCACTCAGCTCCTCACGAAGTGAGGCACTCGCCCACCGTTTGTCTCGGCATCCATAAAACAAGAGTGCAAGATGTCATCAGACATTATTGGGTTGTTATAACAACCTCCATGCTTTGAAAACCAAGTGGCACAAAACAATTTAAACAACCTGCGGGAGACGGGTTGCTGCCAGGGTACACACGGGTGTACGGGAGTAACGACCGAGCCTCAAACCTCCGGACGCCGAGTAAGACCATCATCGGATTTGGTTCCGAATTCCTGAGCTAAGGAATCCCCAACGTGGCATCGACGAATGAAACTGGAAACCCCCACCATAAACAGTACTCCGTTTTGGTGGTGGGTACTTCACGGTCTTGTGCAAAGATAATTTGAGCTTGGTCACAAAGTTTGATACGGCATTTGAGATCAAAGTCTTTGCGACGATTAGCAATGTGATGGTTTCGTCTTGTAACCATCTACTGTTTTCTTTAGTTGTCAGACCGTTGGGTTGAGTCAGAGGCTTGTGCTGGAATTAGCTCAGTACTCAGCACTGTTTTGGGGATGAAAAAGTGTACAATAAAGAATTACAACGTATGATTAAAAATCGGTTTTTGCTTCTCGCTCCAAAAAAAATGCGCTAAACTTAGATCAAAGGCGAACTTATACAAGTTCGTCTGTAGACTTCTTGGAAGATATCTTTATCGCAGGAAGTGGGTAATAGCCCACTTTTTTTGTTGGAATAGCCGCATGACTCACCCTCTCGTCCCACAAATTATTGAATTGGCGACCCCAGTGGCAGAAGAACTGGGATTAGAAGTTGTTGGCGTGGTTTTTCACACGAACCAACGTCCGCCAATTTTACGGGTAGACATTCGCAATCCTCAACAGGACACTGGGTTGGATGACTGCGAAAGAATGAGCCGTGCTTTAGAAGCTACCTTAGATGCGACGGAAATTATTCCAGATGCTTATGTGTTGGAAGTGTCCAGTCCTGGTATTTCGCGACAACTGACAACCGACCGAGAGTTTATTTCCTTCAAGGGATTTTCTGTGATTGTCCAGACTTCGCCACCCTACGAAGGACAGCAAGAGTGGAATGGTCAGTTGATTCGCCGGGATGAGACAGCAGTTTATTTAAACCAAAAAGGTCGTGTCGTCCAAATCCCTCGCTCCTTGATTACCAGGGTGCAGCTGGATGAGCGGCGATAAAAGAGCTATCAGCTACTAACTATTAGCTTTTTGTTCTTCGTCATTTGTCCAACCCTACGGGAAACCCGCTAGGGGTGTGTATGTCATTTGTCTTTTATGGTTCCTAATGACCCATGACTCATGACTCATGACTGCTAACAGCTAAAAGCTGATCATATTTTGCATAGCGTTATAAGGAGATTGCTTATGTCAATGGTTACTCTACCCGGATTAAAAGATTTAATTGAAAATATAAGTCGCGAGCGTAATTTACCTCGTATTGCAGTTCAATCAGCTATAAGAGAAGCACTACTTAAAGGTTACGAACGTTATCGTCGTGCCCAAAACTTGGAGCGAAAACAGTTCGATGAAGATTACTTTGACAATTTTGATGTCCAACTAGACGTTGATGATGAAGGCTTTCGCGTTGTTGCTACCAAAACAATAGTTGAAGAAGTCAGCAACTCTGACCATGAAATTGCTCTGCAACAAGTTCAGGACATGGGAGGAGACGAAGCGCAATTAGGACAGGAAGTTGTATTGGATGTTACCCCGGATCAAGGGGAATTTGGTCGGATGGCGGCGATGCAAACCAAGCAAGTCTTGGCGCAAAAACTGCGGGATCAACAGCGCCAAATGGTGCAAGAAGAGTTTCAGGACTTAGAAGGAACAGTTTTACAAGCAAGAGTTTTGCGATTTGAAAGACAATCGGTGATTATGGCGGTCAGCAGTAGCTTTGGTCAGCCGGAAGTGGAAGCCGAATTGCCCAAGCGCGAACAATTGCCTAATGATAATTATCGGGCAAATGCTACCTTTAAGGTTTATCTCAAAAAAGTTTCTCAAGGTCAGCAACGGGGACCGCAGTTGCTGGTATCTCGAGCCGATGCAGGTTTAGTGGTTTATTTGTTTGCTAACGAAGTGCCAGAAATCGAGGATGAAGTCGTGCGGATTGTGGCTGTCGCCCGCGAGGCAAATCCCCCTTCCCGTCATGTCGGACCTCGGACTAAAATTGCTGTAGACACTCTTGATCGCGATGTAGACCCAGTAGGTGCTTGTATTGGAGCACGGGGATCGCGGATTCAAGTAGTAGTCAACGAATTGCGCGGCGAAAAAATAGATGTGATTCGCTGGTCTCCAGACCCTGCGACCTACATTGCCAATGCCCTCAGCCCTGCACGGGTAGATGAGGTTCGGCTCATGGATCCCGAAACCAGACAAACTCACGTACTGGTAGCAGAAGACCAATTGAGTCTGGCGATCGGTAAAGAAGGACAAAATGTCCGTTTAGCAGCTCGCCTGACAGGTTGGAAAATTGATATCAAAGATAAAGCTAAGTATGATTACGCAGGAGAAGATGCTAAGTTTGCAGCTGCAAGAGCAAAATATACACCAGAAGTAGATGACTTAGACGAAGAGGAATTAGATGATGAAAATCAAGAAGAATTGTTGGAGGAGGAAATTTTTGAGGATAATAATGACGACCAAGAGTAAAGCGAGCAGGACTTCCCCAGTCCTCAATTTTGAGGAGGAGTTTTTAGGAGGAGCATTGCTTGCCTAGAGTCATTTTAAACGACTCAAAAGTAGCAGATCAAGCCTCGCTGATCAAGAGCACCCAGTTATGAAACCAAATTATCGGCGTTGTATGATCTGCCGACAAGTAGGATTAAAACAAGAGTTCTGGCGAATTGTCCGCGTGTTTCCTTCAGGACAGGTACAATTAGATGAGGGCATGGGGCGTTCTGCCTATATTTGTCCGCAACAGAGTTGTCTAGTGGCGGCTCAAAAAAAAAATAGACTAGGGCGATCGCTACGTGCATCAGTGCCAGAAGCACTGTACCACATATTGTGGCAGCGCCTATCTCTAAGCAATAACCAAAAACAAACTTAATTTAAAATAAAACTACGTTGTAGCGGTAATTTCCAGAGGAATTGTGTTGACAGCCGAACAAATCGTGCTAGGAACACACCCTCTTTTATCGCTCATGTAGTGCCAAAATAGTAAATGGGTGTCGTTAGCATTGCTCTTGGTCATCCAAAGGGGCGAAGCAAGACTCCTAACAAGTTTTACTCGATTGTGTCGTGGAAGACTCAGAATCAGCAAAACAACAAAGTACAGAATGGCAACCTGGTAGCGCTCAAGCGCACGGCGTCAACCATCTTTTCTGGTGGGGATGCAAGCAATAACCCGAAACATCTCTCTTTCCTGAATGGAGGCACACCGGCATTCATCAGAAACGGCAACCTAACACAGTAATCGAAGGATGGAGATGTCGCCAACCAGGCAACCATCCGCTAAAACTGTAAATTAAAGGGGAAGAGTGGATGAACAACGGCAAAGTTAGAATTTACGAATTATCAAAGGAATTGAATTTGGATAACAAAGAGCTATTAGCAATTTGCGACCAGCTCAATATTGCGGTCAAAAGTCATAGCAGCACGATTACAGAATCCGAGGCAGAACGCATTCGGACTCAAGCAGAAAAAGTTGCGGCGACCAGTGTGATGCCGCAAAGGGATAATGGCGCACACAGCCATAGACCAAATTCATCACATCATGGTGGACGTAACCGACCAGCTGCACCTAATAAACAACAAATTTTGGAGATTCGCAAACCTAAAGTTTTGAAAAACCCCATCTCTAACGCCCCAGAGGCGTCGGTTGCTACCAATATACAAGCTGCTTCTGAAGTTAATCCTCCTTCACCCCCTAATCCCTTCGCTACCCCAGTCTCACCAATGAAGCCGACGGCACCAATTCGACCTGTACCCCGGAATCAGTCTGAGACCACATCTCAACCACCTGCTGTGACAGACGCGGATAAAGACAAAGCACGCAATACAAATCAGCCGGTTGAAAAAGTCGCAGCGGAAAAACCAGAAAAAGTAGCAGTACCAAAACCAAAAGCGGAAAGACCCCCAAAACCGCAACTGTCTGCCCCGCCGACAAGACCTGCTGCTGTGGACGACACAAACCCTCCAGCAGATGCTCCCCAAGCGACTGTAAGCGAAAAACCGGTTCTCAAACGCGATCGCGACCAACCGAAGCAGCAAAAGGTCAATAAACCAACAACAGGGGAAACAGCACAGACTGCTGCACCGACAAAATCTGAAAAACCTGTGCGTTCTACTCCATCCCCAGCTAGACCTGAGCCAAGGGGAAATAGACCCTCTGCACCTGCAATCGTAGGAGAATCGCAACGACCCGCAAGACCAGTAGTACGTTCGGCTGAACAGCCAGCAGTTGCATCTGCCTCGCCGATTGCTACTCCTCCAAAACCGATGCGCGTCGTCTCACCGACCAAACCGCAGATAGGGCAAGACGAGGAAGACGATGATGTAGTAGCGGCGACTCCGACTGAAGAAGTCCTTGAACTCAAGCGCCCAACACCGCCACGTCAAATTAAAGGCAAGAAGTGGCAAGAAGAAGAAATAGATGAAATTAAAGAGTCAGCTAAGGCTAAGGTAGCCGCTAAAGGCAAACGTCTCAAGCCGATAGTTGATGAGTTTGAGGACGAAGATTTACTAGAAGAAGAGGGACTGGACATACCAGCCACGATCCAAGTCAGCCTCTCTGTCGCCCGTCCGCCCAAACCCAAAGCTGCCAAGCCAACACAACCTGTAGCAGCCACAGCTGTCGCGCCAGTTGCTAAAGGTAAAAAGCCACCTTCCTCTCGCGAGCAAAACCAAAACCGTCGCCGCGAAACGGAACAAAAGCCCGATCGTCCAGAAATACTGGAAGTCACAGGTCCGATGACAGTGCAAGAACTGGCTGAAGCCTTGGCGATGGCTGACACAGAGATTGTGAAAATCCTGTTCATGAAAGGTATGGCGGTGAGTATCACCCAAAATTTGGATATTCCCACAATTACCTTGGTAGCCAACGAGTTGGAAATACCAGTTGAAACCGTCGAACGAGAAGCAGAAGCCCGCAAAGTCACCGAAATGATAGACGTGGCAGACCTGGAATACCTGCATCGCCGTCCGCCAGTAGTGACAATTATGGGTCACGTAGACCACGGAAAAACGACGCTGCTTGACTCGATTCGCAAAACAAAGGTTGCCTCTGGCGAGGCTGGTGGTATTACCCAGCACATCGGAGCTTACCACGTAGATGTGGAACACGATGGCAAGGTTCAACAAGTGGTATTCTTGGATACCCCTGGTCACGAAGCCTTTACAGCTATGCGGGCGCGAGGAGCGCGAGTGACCGACATCGCTATTTTGGTTGTCGCTGCGGATGATGGCGTCCGTCCTCAAACCGTTGAAGCGATTAGCCACGCCAAAGCGGCTGAAGTTCCCATCGTGGTTGCCATCAATAAAGTTGACAAACCAGAAGCACAGCCTGACCGTGTGAAGCAAGAATTAACGGAATATGCTCTGGTGCCAGAAGAATGGGGTGGCGACACCATTATGGTTCCCGTTAGCGCCATTAAAGGTGAAAACCTCGATACACTCCTAGAGATGATTCTGTTGGTAGCAGAAATAGAAGAACTTTCTGCTAACCCAGACCGACTCGCGAAAGGAACCGTAATTGAAGCTCACCTAGATAAGGCAAAGGGACCAGTTGCGACCCTGCTGATTCAGAACGGTAGCCTACACGTTGGTGATTTGTTGGTAGCTGGCTCAGCGTTCGGTAAAGTCCGGGCAATGGTGGATGATAGAGGTAAAAGAGTCGACGCGGCTACTCCCTCATTCGCTGTTGAGGTGTTGGGCTTAAGTGATGTACCAGCAGCAGGCGATGAATTCGAGGTCTTCAGCAACGAAAAACAAGCACGGTCAATTGCTTCCGATCGCGCCGATAAACAGCGTCAATCCCGCCTCATGCAGGGACGCATTACCTTGACAAGTATCTCGGCTCAAGCTCAAGAAGGCGAGTTGAAAGAACTCAACCTGATCTTGAAAGGAGACGTACAAGGTTCCGTAGAAGCCATTGTGGGATCGCTGCGGCAAATTCCCCAAAACGAGGTACAAATCCGCCTGTTGATGGCAACTGCTGGTGAAATTACCCAAACCGATATCGACTTAGCTGCAGCTAGTGGAGCCGTCATTGTTGGCTTCAATACCACTTACGCTAGTGGCGCAAGACAAGCCGCCGATGAAGCTGGTGTAGATGTGCGGGAATACAACATCATCTACAAACTTATAGAAGATATCCAAGGAGCCTTGGAAGGTCTATTGGAGCCAGAGTTGGCGGAAGAACACTTGGGTCAAGCCGAAGTCCGTGCTGTGTTCCCAGTTGGTCGTGGTTCCGTTGCCGGTTGTTACGTGCAGTCTGGCAAACTCACCCGCAACTGCAAAGTGCGAGTGCGTCGTAACGGTAAGGTGATCTATGAAGGCGTCCTTGACTCGCTCAAGCGAATGAAAGAAGACGTCCGCGAAGTTAACTCAGGTTACGAATGCGGTATCGGCATTGACAAATACAATGAATGGGCTGAAGGTGACATCATCGAAGGCTTCCAGATGGTGACCAAGCGCCGTACTCTCTCATCTACTAGACAGGGAGTTAATGAAAGGTGATAGGTGACAGGTGATAGGTGACAGGTGACAGGTGATAGATAAGTTTTACTTCCCTGCACTCTGTCCCCCTCCTAATACCCTGTACCCTTTCCTGTTGGCACTACCTTGTGCAAATATTTGCTATTGCGTTCGTTGGTTTAAAAAAATCTGATTAATAAAGAAACAGTAAAAAATTTTTTGTTTAGGTAATAAAAATTAAAAATGCGTGCTGCTCATATGGCAGCACTATCAAGACCTCAATTGTGGTGGTATTAAGAGCAAGCTTAACCATTAGTCATAAGTGTTATTTAGTTGTATTCCCTAGGAGCTAGGTTTAGCCTAGGTTTTAGCTGATTTAAGCTTTTTTGCTACAATTTATCTATATATTGTGAAATATATGTGAAATTTCCGTGAGTAGGCGCAAGTTTTAGTGACTAATGAGACAGAATTTGCTGCGATACAAGTTTACCCTAGAAAAATGAGTAGGATTTTAGGCTCTTAGAGGAGCGGCTTCTTTAAAGTTTGCTTTATATATTGACCATTGAAACTGAGGAACAAGGAACTATGGCTGGAATTAAAGCTTCTAGCGGTGCCCCATTTACTGGTAATACTGAAAATTGGAATAGCTTAAAGTGCGCGATCGCAGCTAGTTCCGGTTTCCAGCGCTGGCTATTAGAACGCGATGCTCAATTTCAAAAGCTTCGCCTTGAGGAACAGGTACAGCGGTATTTGCGCGAAACATTAGAAACATTAGCATATTAGTTATTAGTGAGAACAAAAGACAATCCCTTAAGTAAGACTAATAACTAAAAACCAAGCAAATCTTGTAAGTTCCCTTGTAAGCGAGCTAGTTGACGATAGGCACTTTCCAAACGTTCCCCGTCAACTTCAACTGCTGAAGTAGGGTAATTTTGCATGATTTCTACCAGTGTCATTTGCTTATCAACGTTAGCAGAAAGTACTAAGGCGGAGCGTAAAGCTTGCCGGTTTGCTTTCTGGGAAGGTGTGTGAATCACTTGACTAAGTTGGTCTAGAATAGCGTTACCAATTGGGCTATTGAGTACCCTGTCTAAAATTACAGGATCTACCTTCACTGGTTGCGATAAATACTTGCGAATGAGTTTAGGATCTTGCCGTGCTAAAGCTAAATTGACTTGCAACGACCTTGAGAGTTTGCCAGTTTCAGCAAAAGTAGATAATTCCTCTACAGAAAGTGATTCGCGAAAAATGCGGTACTTAAGTACCACTCGTTCAGCCGCTTTGACAGGAACACTAGAGAGTAGAAGACAGATAGTAATTACTAAAAATAACGCGCGACGTAGTGACAACAATCGATAGCGCATTACGTTAATTTCGGTAATAGTTTTCTTTTGTTTAGACGACATTTGACTGCAATAAGTTGCAGCTTTATATAACTTCCACAAACCCAGTTTCTTCTTAAAGAAACTGGGTTTGTTTTTCAGTTGTATACGGATGAGGGGTCTTGATTGTAGAAGAAAGGGTTGAGGGTACGGGATCTTGGGTTAGGGAAGCATCAAATATCCCAAAAGTGCGATTCGCCTACACGCTACACCCTCAAACCCACCTCGATATGCAAACTAAATGTGAATGAGTGTAACAAATTCTGTTTTTTACATAGGGAACCCAGATCCCAATCTACTGGTCTTCGGCTATAGTTTGCATGAGTTTTACAGCAACGCCTGCTGTTATTGACACCTTATTCAACTAACACTATTTCAGCACATCATTGATAAGATGACACATCAGGGATTTGATACTCCACAAAAGAAAAATTTTCGTATTCAAACTGGTAGACGTCTTCTGACAATGCCTGCAGGACTCACTGCTTTGTTAGTGGTTTCTGGTGGGTTTATGCTACCAAGTTCACAGGTGAATGCTGGTGCTATCCACACTAAAGAGATTGCCCAAACTGTTACGCCGCAAGCTCCCGCAACTGCAAGCGTTATTTACGTCAATCCACAAACTGGTACAGACAGTGCTGGTGCTGGAAACGCGGAAGCAACGCCATACAAAACCATTACCTACGCTCTCAATCAGGCTCAACCAGGTACGGTTGTCCAACTGGCTCCTGGTACTTATAACCAAGAAAGTGGAGAAACCTTCCCACTTTTTATCAAACAAGGTGTGACGCTGCGGGGTGACGAATCGACCAAAGGTCAGGCAGTATTGATTACAGGTAGTGGCGTTTACATTAGTCCCACCTTTGCCCGACAAAATATGACTATTCGTGCGGATAACGATTCCGTTATCACAGGGGTAACAGTCACCAACCCAGAAAACCGTGGCACTGGTATATGGGTGGAATCAACTAATCCCACAATTACAAATAGTACGTTTACCAACAGTATACGAGAAGGTATTTTTGTCACCGGTAAAGGTAATCCTAAAATTGAAAATAGTGTCTTTGTTCAAAACAAAGGCAACGGGATTTCAGTTGCTAAATCAGCCCAAGGACAGATTCGCAATAATTTGTTTCAGGATACTGGTTTTGGTCTAGCAATAGGTGGTACTTCTACACCCTTAGTAGAAGGAAACCAGATCATCGAAAACCAAGATGGTCTGTTTATCTCCGAATCCGCTAAGCCTGTACTGCGTAAGAATGTGATTCAAAAGAACAAGCGCGATGGCATAGTCGTGATTACTAATGCTTCACCTGATCTTGGCACCACTGAAAATCCCGGCGGTAACCTGATCCGCAGTAACACTCGCCATGACGTGAACAACAGCAAGGGTAATAATACAATTGTCGCTATTGGCAATGATATTGATCCCAAGCGTATACTTGGTCAAGTCGAATTTGTTGCCGCTACTGTTGAGCCACCAGCCGGCGGTCCAGTCGCCTTCAAGGATCTGCCTGCAAATTATTGGGCGAAAAGCTACATCGAAGCTCTAGCCTCTAAGAATATTATTGCTGGATTTCCCGATGGGACTTTTAAACCCAATGAACCTGTTACCCGTGCGCAATTTGCCGCTATTGTAACCAAAGCCTTTACACCATCAGGGCAACGCCAAGCCATTAACTTCAACGATGTTAGCAGCAACTTCTGGGCTTCCAAGGTGATTCAATCTGCCTACCAAGGCGGCTTTGTTTCTGGATATCCTGACCGTACCTTTAAACCAGAGCAACAAATTCCGCGAGTGCAGGTACTCGTCTCATTAGCAAACGGTTTGGGTTTATCTGCGAATACTCAGAATGTCCTTTCCGTATACAGCGATGCTTCCCAAATTCCTAACTATGCTACCAATTCAGTAGCAGCAGCCACTGCACGGCAACTCGTGGTAAATTACCCCGCAGTCGGGCAGTTAAATCCTAATCGTCAGGCAACTAGGGCAGAAGTTGCTGCCTTTGTTTACCAAGCATTGGTTAGTAAAGGGAGCGCTCAAGCCATTCCTTCACCGTATTTGGTAAGAGTACCGTAATTTAAAAGTTAAAAGCGCCATGACTGACAGTGAGTCTGGCGCTTGGTATATTATCATTTTTACCGACATTGGGGTCTTTAAATTTATAGTTTGACCCCTTTTAAATATTTCAGGGTTATAATCAGGGTCTTTATATAAGCTGACCCCGTTTGAACAATATTTAGTTTCTCAGTAAATTCGCTGAAGTTGAGATTTTCTAATAATTTTTTTATTTTTTCTCTCTTTATATTTCACAAATTGAATAAATATTAATTTTACTGAAGCACCCCAACTTGGGTATGCCAGACGGCACGTTGCGCGTTGGCGGAGCCTGCGCTTTGCGCTTACGCCTTTTGCTGATCCGGCGATTAATCCTATGGGTGAATAAAGGGCAACCTTACATAGAATTGGTATCACAACTGTAACGCCCAAAATCCCCCTAAAGAAATAGCAAGAATATGACAAGAACCACAAGAATGGACAAGACAATGAAATGCCAAACCTCTACTTTATTGTGATTAGGTGTAGAAAGACAAAGTTCCCGCTCCTCGCCTACAAACCTGATTAGCAGCCGCAGTTGCTAAAATTTCTGCCTGAGTGTTGCTCGACCAGCCTTGGTAATGAAAGATAAATACTCCTTTGCTCATCAATCTATGCCAACTGCTTTGGCTTGTGCTGATTCTCTCCTTAAAGAGGTTGTACTCACAGCCAATCCTTTGTGTGGTTCCAGCAACCTCCTCCTAGGACCATCAAATTATCAACGGTTGAGACAGACACCGTTGTCATACTTGAGAGTACATAGCAACCAAGGAAAACTCCTAGGGATGAGCCGTCTGTTTTTCATTGCACATAACACGACGAGCAACAAGACACAATGAGTACTGCTTAAAGCGCTGTTTAACAATAGACCTTTTGCACGAATAGTGTGAAGATAGAAACAACTAGGTCAAAATACGTGTTATTAGCCAACACATTAACCGTTTGAAGATTTTTTACATCCTGGCACAGCGCTATCGTAATCGGGGAAAATTATTTCGCTGGCGATGCAATTTGATTGCTGGTTTACTCAACGTAAGGGATCCCTCTTTTGTTGATTTATGCAATCTTGTGTACTAGTACACAATTATGAGAAGGCTATAGCAATTAAAGAACTCGGTATGACCAAATCTCGCCGTCATTTGTCGCTACCTATGAAAGAATAAATAATTTAGCTATTGACAAGTAAAGTTGAAAACACCCCTTCTTTGTGAGGAATTCAATGTCTAATGAAGTGCATGAATCGGAAGTCACGACTCGTTTAAGTGCGATCGAACAGCAGCTACAACAATTTAATCAGCTCTTATCAAATCTTAGCGATCGCATTGCCAAATCAGAAGAGAGTTTCCTACTGGTTGCCGATATCCACAAATACAAAAAGCTACAGGAGTTGTTAGCAGCAGGAAATCTACGAGAAGCAGACTGGGAAACGATTCGGGTCATCCAAGCAATCACAAAAGAGCCAGACTTGGCAGCGATCACTCCGGATGATATGAGGGAGTTTCCCTGCGAAGAACTACGGGTGATAGACAGTTTGTGGAGAAAATATAGCCAAGGTCGCTTTGGTTTCAGTGTGCAAATACAGAGATATCAAAGTGTTGGAGGTTCGTTCGATACCACCATTAATCAAGATAATACAGTGATTGAGAAATTCGGCGAGGTTGTAGGCTGGCGCGTGAACGGCAAATGGCTAAAGTGTGATGACCTAGATTACACCCTGGCTGCACCGATTGGCTGTCATCCTTCACGGTGGTGGAATTCTCCCTTTGGTTCAAAAATGACGAATTATTTCTTCAACCGTCTGCTTGTATGTAGTCTTTAAACTAGACGAAACCTTGTTGCCATCCAAGCGGTTGGGCAACCAACGTTCTTCTCAAGAGCAAAACTTAAGCATTCAAAATTCATAAAACTTGCAAGAAGTATTCATTTTTGCCTTCACCTCACTTAAATTCTTTTGAGGTTAAAAATATGTTTAAAAAAGCTGATGTCTTACTCGCAAGTAAATTATTATTTCCAGCGCTTTTAGCTTCTGTCTTCACCAGCGCCTGCGGTAAGAGCAAACCCTCTGCCGCAGCTAGCGAACCGCCACCAACTCCGGTCAAGTTGCAGTTATTGAAGTCTACCACAGTGCAAGACGTGTCAGAGTTCGTGGGTAGGCTGGAAGCTCAGCAGAGAGTCTCACTGCAGCCGGAGATCCAAGGTCGGATAGAGTCGATTCCCGTCTCCTCAGGAGATCGAGTGCAGCAAGGAACGCCGATTGTGCTGCTGCGTCCTGATCGCAGCGGTCCGGAATTGAATAGCGCCATTGCCAGAGTCAACTCAGTCAAATCTGCTTATGGAACGGCACAGGCGCAAGTGAAAGCACAAGAAGCACAACGGCTGAGGGATGCGGCAAACGTAGAACTTCAAAAACTTCAGTTCCAAAGGGCGCAGCAACTGGTATCTGCTGGGGCACAAGCAAAACAGCAGTTAGACATTGCCCAGAGAGACCTAAACACGGCGATCGCCACCCTCCGCGCCACTGAGGAACAGGTACAAGCTGCCAAAGCTAGCTTAAATCAAGCACAAGCTAACGTCCGAGAAGCTGAGGCAGATACAGCGAGTGCTCGCGTGTCGCTCCAGTTTAAACGGGTGCTGGCACCAATTACTGGAGAGGTGGGTGATTTTCCCGTTAAGGTGGGAGACTACGTTAACACTGGTCAAACCCTAACGACTATTACTCAAAATGATAATCTTTACCTGCGAATCTCAATTCCCAACAACTACCTTTCACAACTGCGACGCGGGCTACCAGTGGAGCTGATTGATCCCAATACCAAAAAACGCTTGGTCAGCGGCAGTATTAACTTTATCTCCCCAGAGGTAGACACAGGTGCCCAAGCTGTCTTAACCAAGGCTCGCTTTTCCAACAAGGGGGGCAGCTTACGCGAGGGGCAGTTTGTCCGCGCACGAGTCATTTGGAACGAACGTTCAGGTGTTTTGCTTCCCACGGTAGCTGTCTCTAATATCGGGGCGCAGAGCTTTGTCTTTGTAGCCCAGAATGCAGGGTCAAAACAGACTGTACGCCGCGTGCCAGTGAAGCTGGGAGCCATTCAAGGTCAAAGCTACCAAGTGCTCGATGGAGTCAAGCCAGGCGATCAAATTGCGGTCACGCGAATCCTGACCCTGAGAGATGGTTCTCCGATTCAGCCTGAGTCTTAAGTCAGCACAATGAGATTTCTATTGAGCTTAATCATCAATAGCTATTGATCGCACTCTCAACTTGATCCCTATCACTCCTAGGTTATGCTCCTAAGTATTGCGGATATTTTCATTAAGCGACCAGTCTTCACGACAGTTTGTACTGTACTTATTCTATTGGTCGGAGGAATCTGTATTCCCCTCCTCCCTTTAGATAAGCTACCAGAAATGGCTCTCAAGCAGGTGACTGTTACTGCTAACTATCTCGGGACTGATGCCAAAACAGCAGAAGAAAACGTCACCACCGTGCTAGAGCGGGAAATCAACGGCACGGAGCGGGTGGTGTATATGTCCTCGCAGACGACGAATGATGGCAACAGCACGATTAACGTCTCCTTTCCCACGGACACGGATAGGAATACGGCACAAGTCCTCGTGCAAAATAACGTAGCGATCGCCTCAGCCAGCTTACCAGAGGAAGTCAACCGCATTGGTGTGATTACCCAGAAGCAGTCTCCAACCATTACTCTCGCCTATGCCTTTTATTCAGAAAAAGACGAAAAGGGTAACTTCATCTACGATAACGTCTTCCTGAGTAACTACGTTGACCGACAAATTTTTGATGAAATCAAACGGATTGAGGGCGTAGGTTCGATCAGAATTGTCGGGGAACGGAAATATGCCATGCGTATCTGGCTTGATCCCGATACCTTGGCTGCCAGAAATTTGACGGCACAGGACGTCATCAATGCCGTTTCGGAACAGAATATCCAGGTTGGATCGGGGAGAATTGGTCAGCAACCTACCCCAACCGATCAGCAGTATGAAATTGCTCTGCGAGCCAACGGTCGGTTTACCACTCCCGCAGAAGCGGAAGACATCGTGGTGCAAACAGGCAAGGATGGCACGCTAATCCGGTTAAAAGATGTCGGTCGCGCCGAAGTTGGGGCAGAAAACTATAGCGCAACGACGCTCTTTGACGGTTCACCAGCAGTTATTTTGTTAGCCTACCAACTGCCCGGCACGAATGCCTGGAATACAGCCAGCGCCATCAAAGCAAAAATGGCGGAGTTGCAACCGAATTTTCCGCCAGGATTAAAGTCGGCGGTCGGCTTAGATAATACTTTGTTCGTCGCAGCTTCTCTCGATGAAGCCTTCAAAACTTTGATGGAGGCGATCGCGCTCGTCTTCCTAGTCATCTTCATCTTTTTACAAGATTGGCGCACCACCATTATTCCCTCCCTTGCGATCCCCGTATCGCTGATTGGAACGATGGCATTTGCCTATGTGTTTGGGTTTACCCTCAATCAGTTGACGATATTCGGCATCATCCTGGCAACAGGTTTGGTGGTGGATGATGGAATCGTCGTCGTAGAGGCGATCGCTGCCAAACTCGATCAGGGCATGAAACCAATGCAAGCCGCCCTAGATGCGATGGAGGAACTCACCGGGGCAATCATTGCAACATCAGTGGTACTGATGGCAGTATTTATCCCCGTGACCTTCTTTCCTGGCACAACCGGCATCGTTTACAAGCAATTCGCGCTGATTATCGCTTTCTCGATTGCCATTTCGACCTTCAACGCCCTCAGCTTCTCTCCCAGTATGTCAGCCATCATCATGCGGCGACAGCAGGAAGTCCACGGTCCCTTGGGCTTGTTTTTCCGCTGGTTTAATCGGGTGTTTGATTGGCTCAAGGGGGGATACGTCAAGATTGTGGAATTCCTGATCCGGGTTCGCTGGCTCGTGATTCCAGTGTTTATTGCGGGTTTAGTCGCGACAGGTTGGATTTACCAGACAACTCCTCAAGGGTTTATCCCTGAAGAAGACCAAGGCTATTTCTTTGCGATTGTCGAAGCGCCACCAGGTGTGTCTCTCAACTACAGCGTTGATCTCGTTAAGAAGATTTCTGAGGAAGTGGTGCAGCCACTGCCTGAAGTGGAACATGTTGTCGGTAATGCTGGCTTTGGATTTGAGGGGAACGCTAGTAACAAGACGCTATTTTTCGTCAAGTTGAAAGATTGGGAAGAGCGCCGTGGTGCTGAGCATTCAGTCTTTGGCATTCTGCAAAAAATCAATAAAGGGTTGCAGGAAAAAATTCCTGGAGCAGTAGCGATCGCCGTTAATGCACCACCTGTGGATGGTTTGGGTAGTACAGGTGGCTTCGAGATGTATATCCAAAATAGACAAGCCCTGCCGATGGAAGCGCTGATCGAGAATACCCGAAACGTGATTGCTGCGGCTCAAAAGCGACCGGAACTCGGAGGTGTCTTTACCCAATTCACCTTTGATACCCCGATGATGCAAATCTCCATCGACCGCAACCAAGCCAAGGCACAGAACATCCGGATCAGTGATATTTTCAGCACTATGCAGACCTATCTGGGTGCAAGCTATGTCAACCAATACGTGCTTGGTGGACGACTGTATCGGGTTTACGCCCAAGCAGAGGGGACAGTGCGCTCCAATCCTGAAGACCTCAGTCGTTTGTACGTGCGCTCCCAAGATGGCAATCTCGTCCAACTGAGTTCTTTGGTGCAATTGGAAAGAATGACCTACCCGCCTGTCGTCACTCACTTCAACGTCTATCCGTCAATCAAAATTCAAGGAGGTCCAGCAGCAGGCTACAGTACCGGACAGGCAATCCAAGCAATGGAAGCGGTTGCCAACGAAGTTTTGCAACCGGGATTTGGCTTCGCCTGGACAGGGACTGCCTTGCAGGAGAAATCTTCTGGCGGTGCAGCACCCATCATTTTTGGCTTAGCCTTTGTCATGGTCTTCTTGGTGTTAGCGGCGCAGTACGAAAGCTACGTCGATCCCACCATCATCATGATTACCGTACCTCTGGCAATCTTGGGTGCGCTTGGTGCAGTCGTGTTCCGCGCTAATGTTTTCCAAGCAGGTGGCGTTTGGCCCACGCTTAACAATAATATCTATGCCCAAGTCGCGCTGGTGATGCTCATTGGTTTGGCAAGTAAAAACGCGATTCTGATCGTGGAATTTGCTAACCAGTTGGTAGAGTTAGGGATGAATATCACTAAGGCTGCAATCCGCGCTTCAGAGGAACGCTTGCGACCAATTCTCATGACTGCTATCTCTGGTTTCGTTGGTTTTTGGCCCTTGGTGATAGCTTCTGGCGCTGGGGCAATGAGCCGTTGGTCTTTGGGAACAGCGCTGTTTGGTGGTTATCTGATTTCGACAATCTTAAGTTTGTTTTTAGTTCCAGTGCTGTATGTCGTGATCAAGAACCAAGAAGAGCGCTTCTTGAAACCGGGCAAACCTGGCAAGCCCAGCCCGACAGAGTATCCACAGTCTCAGCAGGACAAGGAACAAGCTCTTTCTACATTTCAGGCTAGTCCACAAGAGGAGTAAGGTGTTGATGGCGTCACGCAGCCCCGGTTGAACACTCAGGCTGTTCTTTTTTCATATTGGCTGAAATTGTCATGCAACTTCGACATTATTAACATTATTAACTGTAAAGTTAGCAGTTCCACAAAAAGCCTTGAATGTAGAATAATGTCATGGGGTAGAAGAAGATTCACGTTTGTCTATAGAGGTAACACGGATGTTCAAAAAATGGAATTTAGACGATTGGATAAACCACATTTTGTTTACGCTCACTGTTGCCTTTCTGTTTTACTCTTTCTTCTTGCACCACTAGTCCTCTTATCAGTTATCAGTTATGGGTAAACAACCACGTGTTGACTGTTAACTGATAACTGCTAACTGTTCACTATTTACTGTTTACTGTTCTATGAATATCAGGTTAATCATCTTCTCAGGTGTTATGACTGGTCTAATTGGCGCAGTTATCGGTTTGGCTGCTGCTCAAATTGGTCAGCGTGGCTTTAATCAACCTAAATTTGAAGGTCAGTACTACCAAGACTTGCACAATAGATATACCTTAATTGGTGCCAGCTTGGGACTTGTTGTGGGTGTTGCACAAGAATGCGTGCGTGAGCTTAAGGCTGATAGAGAAGAGAAGTAGAAGTCACTAAAACCAGGCTGAGTCGAGAGTACTTGTCTCTTTAACTTGTGGACATGCACGAAAGTTCAAAGAAAACGTGTTAGTTGTCAATAAGCTTATCAAAACCTTGAGCGTATCTTAGGTATTTTGATAAAAGTATATTCTGCGCTTTTTATCTCCAAGTGTCTCAGCCATTCATTTTTATAACTAGTTTACATTGGTGACCTTTGCTGGAATAAGCTTGAATATTTTGTTTAGAAAAAAGTAAGTACGAATGAAGGTTAAATACAGCTTATTTTGCTTGCTCGTTATCGGCACAACTGCTCTAACTACAACTTACTGGAATTTGGGTATGATGGCGATAACAACATTTTTATTAGCTTACTTTTCTAAAGGTATAAGACGCGAACGTAAAAGCTTGTAATTCATCTCATGAAAGGGTTTTAGGGGCGTCGTTGCCTGCGCTGCTCCCAACGCCAAAGAAAAACCATTAAAGTGATAATTCCTATTTGAAGTGCCAAGTTAGGCAAAGCGCTGTCAACATCACGTCCCGCAAGTAGCTGAGAAAAAAAGATGAGTGCACCGATAAAGCCAGAAGCACCACAAGCAATGTAGATAAATTGCCGTAAGCCACGATAGGGGGCTGCTATTTCTGCCTTAAGACGGGCATATTGTTCTGATTTCATACGATTTTTGCTATTTGGTTGTGTCATAAGCTATTATGTTTTAATGTGTGCCGATGTGGCTCAGTGGTAGAGCACTCGATTCGTAATCGAGCGGTCGCGGGTTCAAATCCCGCCATCGGCTTTTGATCAGAGATTACCAGAACTTTAGCTAGTTCGCCAGAAGCTCCACATCTCACCTGCTTTGGGGAGTGTGGGATTCATGGCGGAGATGGTATCCTTCATCCAAGACTTGCTCTTGTTGTGGTCATGTACAGCCAATGCCTTTGTCTGAGCGCGTGTATGTGTGTCAAAGCTGTGGGCATACCCAAGACCGCGATTTGAACGCGGCGATTAACTTAAAGAATTGTCCGACGGATAGAGTACGTGCGGCAAGCGCGGAATTAACGCCTGTGGACAGGTTAGGAGCCGACTCCCCTGACAGAAGCAGGAAGCAAACTTCAAAGTGTTCGAGTTATGCGATTTGAGCGTTTTGTGTAAGTTTTGTGTTGCACAAGAACTGGGACATTCTCCACCGAGGGTGTCAGCGCTTAATGATAGATATCATGTCCGATTAAATAACCAAACTCAAGTTTGTAGTGAGGAATGCGCGTCCTCTTCCTTTAAAAACAAGGACTCAAGTCCTTACGACATATAAGTTTTATTATGGGTGATTTGCCGGACTTGATATGAGTTCACGCTCACTTACTCCTTGTTCCTTGACACGTTCCTGTAATAGACTTCTTGCATTCATTCCAAAAAAAAGAATAATTAACCACAGATGGACACAGATGGAACTCACATTCCGCAATCTTGTCTAATGTTTGCCATGCACTAGGAGTGAGTGTTATGTACTGCTTTGTCTTTAGACTCATTTCGTCCCAGCTTTTTACAAAGTCCCACAAGTTCGATGCGAATCACATATCTTCTAACTCAATTCCTTTGGTTTCCTTAATAAAAAAGAGAACGAAAAACAACGAGATAGCCGCCGCAGTTGTATAGAGACCATAAGCAGCGCCTAGCCCCAAATATTGCAGTATGGGAGGAAATGTCGTGGAAACGACGAAATTCGCAATCCATTGCATTGCAGCAGCAACTGAAAGTGCAGCAGCTCGGATCTTGTTATTGAACATTTCTCCCAACAGCACCCAAACCACTGGTCCCCAGGAGAAACCGAAGCAAAACACATAGAGGTTGGCTGCTAAAAGAGCCACAATACCCGCTGAACCGCTTAAAGTAGGGTTGCCAGCAGGATCTAACTGAGCAGTTCCAAAAATAGAAGCCAACGTCCCCAAGGTCAAGGTCATGCCGATTGACCCTAGAATGAGCAAGGGCTTGCGACCAAATTTATCAACGAAAGCGATCGCCACTAGCGTAGTAATAATGTTTACGGCTCCTGTGATCACCGTGATCGTTAGGGAATTTTGTTCTGAAAACCCGACTGCGCGCCACAAAATACTGCTGTAGTAGAAGATTACATTAATACCAACCAATTGCTGGAGTACAGATAAGCCTATTCCTATCCAAACAATACGGAGCAGTCCGCCATTTCTCCCTAAGAGGTCAGAAAACCTAGGCTGGCGCTCTCGCATAACTGTTTGCCGAATTTCTTCGATTTTTGAGCGCACGTCACCTCCCAAAATCTTGGTCAGAACGTTAGCAGCTTCTGGCTCCCGTCCTTGGGCAACCAAGTACCGGGGCGATTCGGGAATCATTAAAGCTGCCATTCCGTAAAGCACAGCTGGAGCGATTTCCGTCCAAAACATCCACCGCCAAGCGGCTATTCCAAACAAAAATGGCGACTCAGCTGAACCTGCTGATACAGCGATAAAGTAGTCGCATAGCAGTGCAATGAAAATACCAACCACAATCGCTAGTTGCTGGAGAGATCCCAACCTTCCCCGCAAATGAGTGGGAGAACATTCTGCAATGTAAGCTGGCGCGATGACGCTGGCAGCGCCGACTGCAAGCCCACCCAAGACTCGCCAAAAGATAAAATCCCAGATTCCGAAGGCAATCCCAGAGCCAATGGCACTGATGGTAAAGAACACCGAAGCTACTACCATTGCCTTGACTCGACCATAACGGTCTGCGATTTTCCCGGCATAAAAGGCTCCTACCGCAGACCCCAACAATGCCAGGGACACGGCAAGACCAGTCAGTACACTGTTGGCGTTAAAGGCTTTGGAGAGAGCTGCAACCGCGCCGTTGATCACAGCAGTGTCAAAACCAAACAAAAAGCCGCCAAGAGCGGCAGCACCAGCAATCAGGATGACATAGAACGTGTTGGATTTACGACGAGTAGTAGTGGAGGACATGGTTGTATCTCGATGTAGGAGGATGTCACGATGACATGAACAGGAATCCGCTCAAGTAGACAATTCATCTGCCTTTTGTGCAGCAATGCTTGCATGAAATTCTCTTGCTGCATGAGGAGTAGAATCTTGGCAGCAATGCCGTTCGCTATATACAGGTCGCCCTAGGGCAGGAGTCTGAGAGCCAGATTTCCTGCTTCTGCACCATAAGTTTGCACTCAACAACTCCATCGTTTTTTGGCTAGATTCAGTAGCCAATATTTAATTTTCCTGCTGGAATTGTTCAGTGTAAGGAATCTAGCCCACAAAAAGTGCAAGTTAAATGCACTTGTCAGCTTGTAACGTTATAGACAATTGTCTACACGTTTAAGTCATTGGAGATGACATGGTAGGAAATAGCAAGTAAACCTATCGCTTGCTCCAATTTTTTGACTAACGGTTTGTCTTAATCAACCTATACTAACGTTTATTTAATATCAATAAAATCTAAAAATAATTGGTTTTCTATCACTCTAAAGTTAGATGTTCTTAAGATATAATTTTTTTTATATCTTAAGTAGAAAAGCAAATACAACTCTTGAAAATATAACAAGATTTTTTAAGAAATGTAACGGGGTCAAGCTAGATTTATTGAGTCTCGAATTTGCTGATAGCTTCACTGGATAGTCATTGATCCAGCGATTTCCCCAAGCTAAATCAATAGTAAACCTCATCTTCAGTAACTGCCAATTAGTCATTAAAGGTGAAGTTTTCTGTTGGAGTGTAAGCGGTCATTTGCTCGGTGAATGTTTAGTGGGACAATAGACAGTTTCTGGGACTCAAAACCTTTATAAATAAGGCAAAGATGTCAACAGGGGCAAAAGTGACTCAAACGAGCGTGACAATAGACAAAATTAATATCAAAGGCTTGCCCCTTCTAAAATTGAGACGATTTTGAGCCTAGTTTTTTAAAAAGTCCTATTAGAAAGAAGATAAGACTTATTAAGTCAAGGCTAAAAAAATGAGAAAAACGCATAAAATAATGCAACTGATTGTGGCAAGCCTGACAATCAATTTAATTGGTATTGAGACGTTATGTGCTCAAGACATTGATGGAAGAATTGAAGTTGTAAATAACCCGATTACTGTTCATAAACAAAATACTGATTTCGTTAAATTAGCCCAAAGAGTTGACTCTAACTCTGCAACTAATGCAAACACTAAAGAGCTTGTAGCTGACAATCTTTTAGTACAAACTGATATTTCTGCCAGCCTGATGCCAGTGGCAAATTCCCCAAAGGTGTCAGAGAACGCCGTCAACAATAAGGCAATGGCTCAATTACCTTCTGTTTCTCAGTTATCAGATGTGCAACCTACTGATTGGGCATACCAAGCATTACAGTCTTTAGTTGAGCGTTATGGTGTCATTGCTGGTTATTCTGATGGCACATTCCGGGGAAACCGATCGCTAACTCGCTATGAGTTTGCTGCTGGTTTGAATGCTGCTTTAAATCGGCTCAACGAATTGATTGCTGCGGGTACTGCTGATTTAGTCAGGCAAGAAGATTTGGCAACACTGCAAAAATTGCAACAGGAGTTTGCGCCAGAACTGGCAACTCTCCGCGGGCGGATAGATACCCTGGAGGCACGTACAGCAACGCTGGAAGAGCAGCAGTTTTCCACCACGACCAAGCTGAATGCTCAAATTATTATCGCCGTCAGCGACACCTTTGGTAACAGAGTGGGCGGCGATGCTCCCAGAGGGAGCCGCGCAAGGCGCGATCGCGATGAATCCCAAACCTATTTGGCAGATCGAGGTCGTCTCAACTTTGAGAGCAGCTTCACAGGCAAAGATTTGTTGCGAGTTCGTCTGGAGTTCGGGAACTTCTTGAATTCCAATGCCACCAGTCAGATTGCGTCGGTAACCGGCACCGGGATGACGCGACTGAACTTTGACACTGACAGCAACAACGATCTCTCTATTCCCCACGTCCGTTACTTCTTTCCTGTAGGCGAGTCTGTTTCTTTTGTAATAGGTCCCACAGGCATCGGTTACACCGACATCACAGAAACCGTAACTCCTGCCTCTATCGCAGATGACGGAAACGGAATCCCCTCACTATTTGGGGAATACAGTCCCCTCTTCCGGCGAGGCGGCGGTGGTGCAGCTGTTAATTGGAACATCAATAAAGACCTGATTCTGACTCTGGGCTATTTGGCAGATAACCCAAATCTTCCATTTGAAAAAAATGGGGTATTTAATGGTGGTTACAATGCGCTAGCGCACTTGGTGTATCACGGCAACCAAGGGGCGATTGGCATCGCTTACTCCCATAGCTATACCCCTGGTGGTAAGGTTGGTCTTACAGGCGGGACAGGTAGCCTCCTGGCAAACTCTCCCTTTGGGAACAGCATTGCCACTTCCGGCAACATTGTCGGTGCGCAGGGATACTATCGCTTTTCGCCGAATTTCCAGATGCACGCCTGGGGTGGATATATTTGGGCAACTGCTGAGAACTCTGGTTTCAGTGACATTTCTAATGGTACGGGTGGAACTGATTCCCTCTTGGTAAACAAGGGTGACAATGCCAATGTGTGGTTTGGAGCGATCGGCGTGTCGTTTCCAGATGTGGGCGGTAGAGGCAATCTGCCGGGAATTCTCTTTGGTGTGCCACCACGCGTGTCTAGTAGCGATGTCCGTACAGAGGGAGACAACGCTTACCACATCGAAGCATTCTACCGCTGGCGACTGAACGACAACATTTCGGTGACTCCTGGTTTCTGGGTCATTCTTAACCCGGAAAACAACAGCAGAAATGATACCCAGTATGTGGGTGTGCTTCGCACAACATTCGATTTCTAAATCCACTTTGCAACACAAGCGACACAGGGCGATGGCAAGGAAGTGCCCGCAGTCATGCGATCGCCTACGGCGGGAGAAAAGCGCGATCGCCCTGCAACACCTTGCGTTCAACACAACACTTATAGGAGGCACTTGACACTCCTCAGCCGTCATGCTGAGGATTCTTGCTTCATCCGTCCTCCCTAGATATCCGAATGCAAGCATTCAAATATCCCCGTTTGGATACGTCCACAAGCGTACACGGACTGTCCGACCGCGTTTGAAAAGGTTTATTCAAATTTTTTATTTTCTCATTCCCACAGTATGTCGCACGAAGCTGAGCATTGTGGATGGTGAAGCAGCGCGGTCTTGGGGGTTTCCCCCATGAGCGACTGCTGAACCCGAAGGGCGAGGTACTAACCTTGGCTATCTTGGCGTATTACCGCATTGCCATGAGTATAATCTCATGTATCATGTTAAAAATCAATAAAGCCGTCCTAGAAGAACGGGGATTTAGACCCAAATTTTCGGTAAACACCAAGATACCGGACTTCTTTAAGAAGTCCGGTATCTAAGCTTTTTCTTTTCACAAATCAAATAGGACTGCTATATTATTGTATAAATGCTAAATCATTTTAAAAAACAGATAAAAAGTTATAAAAGACATCTTGTCTTAAAAAAAACATATTTAAAAGTAATGAAACTTTGTGTATGCCAGATTCATTAATGTATCAGCAGGATTATTTTGTTCTTTTAGAAACGAACCAACCAGAACAAATTCTTTCTGCTCCAGAGTTGTTAGAGAAGCTTAAGAGAGTTTTAGAAAAATTTCAATTTGAGGATTTGCCACTCGATTTACGCTCTTTTGATTCAACAGAGGCGCAAGCAAAATATTTAATCGACACAAGTTGCGAGTTGGATGTTGGTTCAGGGCAGTATTTGCAATGGTACGCAGTTCGCCTAGAAAAGTAAAGATGAGTCATTAGTCGTTAGTAAACAACTAAAAACTAATGACCAAGAAACACCACAGAATAGGAACTCAGGAGTCAGAATATTAAACGCGTTTTCTCGTTACGAATTAAGAACTCTGGTTCCTGAGTATTGGTAGGTGTGCCCCCGAATTGAAACGCGAGAGAAAAAGAAAGTTTTCCTTCTCAAATCAAGAGGGTTCTCCTTGTGGGGATATTCTGATTACTGAGTTCTGCGTTCTGCATTGTTCTTAATCATAACTATTTTTTATTCGCAATCAGCGCCAGTTCAATTCTTTCTGATTCTGGCTGTGTCACTTTTACCTCTACTCCAGGACCAAAAAAACTGGTCATTTTTTCCTGTTTTTGTTGCCATACGTCAATCGGTAGCAATGGCGAATCAAATTCCAAAATTAAAGTATAAGCTCCATTGATTTCTGTTTCTCGCAACCCTGTGACAACTGGTATTTCATTGTCTGTGGAACCAAGCTTTAGAAATGAAAGCGCTTTATCTAAATGCCCGTCTTGACCGTAGCAATATCGAGTAATGTCTAGGCGAATTTGATTTTGAGTAGAAGTTGCTTGCTGATTTCTCAGTGCTAACACTTGTGGCGTCGTAGGTTGACTGAAGGGCACAGGCTTAAGTTCGTTAGCTTTGAGTGCAAGTCCTCCTAGTAGAAGAGGAATTCCGTAAAAAAAACCTGCAAGATTTAGTGTGGCATAGTCAGCAGCGTAGGCAGCAAAACCCATGATAGTTAAAAGACCGCCTATGGTTATACCTAGTGTTCCCAAAGAAAATTGGCGTAACATGATTTTAGTTCGTGATGAATTCCTAGTACCTTAGTTTTTCTATCATCGGTGATCACGAACAAGTTAGGGAAGACCATAGGTGATTCAACGGCTGGTTTGCGCTACACTTCAAAAGGCGGCTTACCGTAGATTAAAGTAGAGGAGACTTGAAGACAGGAAGATAACAATGGATGCACAAACTATAAAACAACGAGTTGTTAAAGTTCAAAATCAACGAGATTATTTACTGAATCTCCTAGAACAGCCAAACCTGGGAACTTTAAGAATTGACGTGAATCAGGCTTTGGAAGAAATGGATGAGCTTATTGATGAGTTTAGACGCACCTTTGGGCAAACAGAAATTTAGTTGAGTCTCAATAAGCGACACAATTGATAAAAAACTGCGTCGGCAAACCGTCAATTTACGGTTTTACCGACGCCTTTAAACACTTTGATATTCCCTATACCACTGAGTTGACCTTGTTTTAGATTTCCCAAGCTACTTTGCTGTATCATTTATCCGGCTACTGAACGATTAGCTGCACCCTGTCCTAACTTTTTAACCAAAGCAATGAGTTCGGTTGTTGGTGTATCTTTTTTACAAAAAGCATCCAAGCTGTCTACTTCCTTCGTTTCTTGACACTTAGTGTCTTCCACTGACGAGTAAGCAATGATTTGGGTATTTGGAGCAATTGCTTTAATATGACCAGAGGCGCTCCAACCATCCATGACTGGCATATGTAAATCTAGTACTATCACGTCGGGGTGACAGCGTTTAACCATTTCTACCGCTTCTTTACCATTACTAGCTAAACCAACAACTTGAAGATTTTTCTGGCTGGAAAAGGCTAACTTTAGGGTTAAACGAGTCAGTTCGTGATCGTCAACTACTAGAACACGCAATGTAGAAGGCTCACAAGACAACATCAACATCCATGTAAAAGAATAACAACTTATGATAACCTTTACAGTTTATGGGAATTGATGCCTCGACTCACTCTATCCAATGGTTGAATAAATTGTATTGATCCTATGGCAACGAGTTGGATAATTTAGAATCAGGAGAAATTTTAAGAAAACTTATAATAAGCTAGCCGTCAACATCTAAGGAACTTTTTTTTGTATCCACTATATTTGAAGTGGCGATTCCATTCGAGTTTAAAGCCATAGACATCAGTATTTTTTGCGAACTGGCTTCTGGGCTGTCTTCACCTGGGCGTCTTTGAATGTAACTGCCATCTGGCTGTAACTCCCAAGCTTGGCGATTATCTGCTAACATAATTCCTAAAATTTCTTGCAAATCCTTAGCAATATCTCCATCTATGATTGGGGTAATCACTTCTACCCGACGATCTAGATTACGCCGCATCCAGTCGGCACTGCCAATATAGATTTCCTCCTGTCCATTGTTATAGAAATAAAAAATACGGGAGTGTTCTAAAAAGCGACCAACGATACTAATAACGCGGATATTTTCACTAATATCTTTGATCCCTGGTCGTAAACAGCACATTCCACGTATGATCAGGTCAATTTGCACGCCCGCACGGGAAGCTTCATATAATTTGCAGATAATTTGCGGGTCTACCAATGAATTCATTTTGGCAACAATCCGCCCACTCATGCCATTGTGAACATTTTCAATTTCCTGTTGAATTAGGGAAATGAAGCGATCGCGCATCGTCACAGGTGCAACCAGCAGTTTTCGGTATGACTTTTGCCGCGAGTATCCTGTCAAGAAATTGAAAACATCTGTAACATCGGCTCCCAATTCTTCGTTACAACTGAACAATCCTAAGTCTGTGTACAGTCGCGCTGTTTTCGGGTTATAATTACCAGTGCCAATATGCACATAGCGATGAATGCGGTCTTGTTCGCGCCGCACCACCATCACAAGTTTGCAGTGAGTCTTCAAACCGGCTAGACCATAAACTACGTGAACTCCAACGCTTTCCAGGCGCTTTGCCCAGTAGATATTATTTTCTTCATCAAACCGCGCCTTAAGTTCCACTAGTACAGAGACCTGCTTACCATTTTCTGCAGCAGCAATCAAGGCATTTACTATCGGCGAGTCAAAAGAAGTCCGATAAAGAGTCATCTTGATTGCTAGCACATTTTGATCATGGGCAGCATAGGTAATAAAATGTACAACAGATCTCGAAAAGGATTGATAGGGATGGTGTACGAGTAAATCCTTTTCCCGAATGACTGTAAAAAAATCTTTTCCTTCTTCTATCTCCCGTACATTTGGGTTTATGTTTGGCTCTTTAATCCTTTGTAAGCGGGGATGTACGACAGATTGCCACGGTGGGTCTTTGAGTTGTGGGACGGGCAATGACATGAAGTACATTAAATCCTTCAGTCCTATAATACCGTCTACTTGGTAAACATCATTTTCTTCTAATTCCAAATCCTCCAACAGTCGTTTTTTGATGGATTCAGGAGTTTGAGAATGTATTTCTATACGTAACGCAGACCCCCCAACGCGCCGTTTTCGCAATTCCTGCTCAATAGCCAACAGCAAGTCATCAGCTTCATCTTCTTCTAATTCCAGATCAGCATCACGGGTAATACGGAAAGTATGGTATTCCTGTATACTCATTCCTGGAAAAAGGGACTCTAAGTTATGGGCGATCGCCTGTTCCAAAGGGACACCAGTCCAGACTGCTGGTTTTCCGTCATCATGAATTCCCAAATCTGGCGGTAGAGCCAAAAATCGTGGCAAAACTGTGGGAACTTTGACTCTTGCAAACAATTCTTCTTCAGTTTCTGGGTTTTTGACCACAACAGCCAAATTCAGGCTGAGATTAGAAATGTAGGGAAAAGGATGCGACGGATCAACAGCAAGGGGAGTCACGACGGGAAAGATTTGCTCTTCGTAGTATTTGTCTAAATAATTTTTCTGCCTTTCGCTTAAATCTATGTAATCTAATATATGTATACCGTGCTTTGCTAGCTGAGGTCGCAAAACTTTCTCAAATTGTTCGTGTTGTTTAGCTACTAACGGACGCAGTGTCGAGCTAATTTCATCGAGTTGTTGTTGTGGCGTGCGACCATCGGAAGGTAACTGACTAACCTTCGCTTCTACCTGTTCCTTGAGTGCTGCAACACGCACCATAAAGAACTCATCGAGGTTAGAGCTAAAAATTCCCAAAAACTTGAGGCGTTCTAGGAGGGGAGTACGCGAGTCGCAGGCTTCATGCAACACCCTTCTATTAAACTCCAACCAGCTTAACTCTCGGCTGAAATAGTATTGCGGGTCATTAAGATTGATTTGATGATGTGCGTTCTTCTTTGATTTTGGCATGATGACCTGGATACAGGCGGGTGTAGGCGATGGAACTGGGATGGCATACTAAACATACTAGAGTAAAAAATACCTTGCTTCTATCTCAAGGCAAAGAGAAAGGGAAATTTGCGGACGGATTGGGAAAGTTAGGTTGAACGATACGGACACCCGAGTCAAAACGGCTAGATAGACCGTTTCAGTAAGTAGAGATGCTTGCTGGCTAGGTTGAAAACTTTGCGGCACTAGTCTCAATTCTAGAGAGCGATCGCTTTTTCTTGAAAATTCATTATCAAATGATTGTCACAGTTGAACCAGTTGGACAGTCTCAGACAAATCATTGGCGACTAACTGCCCTAGATGAAGGAGATTGGAAGATTCATTTAGAAGTAGCAGAGTTAGACCAATCCATCACCCGCTTAATTCGTGCCTATCCATCTACTCAAAAACGCATTCATGAAATAGAACGAAATATCATAATCCCATTGACAGCAGAAGTTCATCATCAAGTTTCTCAACTGCGTCGGGAGCTAGCTTCACCAGTCATCCAGAAAATCCCATTCCGTCTATTAACTCCAGAAGACCAGGTGCGTCTGTTAGAGCCACCTGATGTGAGAGACTATCTATTAGAAGTTTTACGAGCATCTCGGAAAGAGGAAGATACAAATCGACCTTTAGTTCAGGAACTATTACTAAATATTTCTCCTATTTACTCCCCTGTCCACGGTTGTTGTATTCCGTACGATCCAAAGCTGGCTGACCATTTAGTTGCAATTAGAAACCACGCACCTTTTGAGGAACATTTGGCTTACAACTTAATGGGCATAGACGGTGATGATCGCTATGGTCAGACTTGGTTTAAGCAAAATATCGCCGCGCTGTTGCTGCATGAAAAGTACGGTCATGGCTTCTTCTTCTCTGAGACTACGCTTGGCAAGCAACTCGCAATTCTTTATCGTCATGGTTTAGAACCTGGTGCGGATAGCAAACAGTTGCGATCGCCCTATCCACGTTCACTCTACAGTAATTACGAATCAGTTATTGATTTGATTTACGATAGCGTAACCATTGTCAACGAAGGTTTTGCCACCTGGCTCGAACAAATAATCCTACCTCGACTCTCAGATCTCATTGGTCAAGCAGCTTACCGACGCAGAGACTTTTTGTTCTATCGGGATAGCAGCATGGCTGATTTGGCACAAGAAAGCGAATATTTTCAGAGGTTTAAACCACAACGAGTTTCTAAGTATCGGGAGGGATGCGAGTATCTTGAACTAATCCAAGGCTACTTTGAACCAGATTGGGGTCCTAAGTGTGCGGTTCAGGCAATGGTTAAAGCTACTGATGTTGACTTAGGTATCACTGAGTCTGGTGGGCAGGTGCAATTTGGCTTACAAGCAGAGCAGTTAAAGGCGACATTACTGAATGAGCAGAGCAAAGATGCTCAATCAGATGAGCGCCTGAGAGCAATTCATGACGTTTTACGCGACCATATAGATGAAATCACGCAAGAGCAAGAAAAATTACAATGTCATCGTAGTTGCTTGCACAGTGACTGCCCAATCAATGGTATAATATGTACCAAATTGGGCTGGTAGAGAAAACAATGACAATCGAGAATGAGGACAACTGGGAACAGACGAGACTTACGAAGCGAAAACCTACTAAACCACGTAAGCCTCAGTCTAATCCCTCTGGTCCAAGTCCAAATGAACCCCGCGCACCTATCGATGAGCCACTGGATGATCCGAGAAGAAAGCGCAAACCAAATTAAATGCAGTTTAACTTCAATACATGGTGAGTAATAAATGTAGTCTGAAGACTGCTGAGTCACCAATTCTTTTATTTCTCAAGCTATTGTCTATAATTTTAGACGTAGTATTTGTAACTAGAGGAGCTAGCTCTTGGCTGAGCAAAATCCAGAGGTTGTGCTTGAAGCTTCAGGTCAAAATCAAAAAATATATTTGGAAATCTCCAAAGCAAGCGATAGTCTATGGCAGGTTTCACTAGCTTTTCCACCAGTAAAAGAAAGCCAACCATCGAGTCTACCTACTGCGGATTCATCAATGTCATTAGAATCCAATGTCACACCTTTATCAAGTAATTCAGTAACTACACCCGATACAGATTCAGCAGAGCAATCATCAACTTCATCTGATTCTTCCGCTCCAGATTCACCAGTTCAACCATCAAATCTAAATCCTAAAGAATCACAAAGTAACCCAACAGATTTACCTGACACTACCTCATCAGATAAATTATCAACTGCCACTGCCATTACTATAACATCTCAAGGTAATCAGGAAAATCTAGTTCATTCAAATTTAGAAGTTCATCGCTCAATTCAAAGTTCTCAGAGAAAATCAAAGAGGCCTTCTCAAAAAAAATTTGATGTCTTCCTGTCCTATAACACCAAAGATAAACGTCTAGTCGAGGCGATTGCAGTAGAGCTAAGCAAAAGAGAAATTAAACCTTGGCTTGATGTTTGGTACCTACGTCCAGGTACTTCCTGGCAAGATACGTTTACAAAATTGCTTCCAAATATTAGAGCAGTAGCTGTATTCTTAGGACCAAATAAAATCGGTCCTTGGCAAAATGAGGAGGTAAAAGTTTTTATACAGAAATGTAAGGAACGAAGAAATTTATCTGTCATTCCTGTGACTCTTGAAAATTGCACCAAAGATCCAGAAATTCCTCCATTTCTTGGAGATCGGATAGGGGTTGATTTTCGAAATCAAGACTCCGAGCCAATGGTGCAATTAATTTGGGGCATTAAAAAAACTAAACCACTAGAGCATGGAATCTGATGTTTTTCCGGAATGCACCCTCGAAATTGCTCTTCATATTTGTCAAAGCAAATTCAATTAGAAATTTGTAGGAATGTAGATTTGGGTTTTTGAGTATTTTTCAAGATTACTCAAGTATTTATCTACTGCTTAAAATAAGTAAAGTGATTACGATAATCACTAAATAAGGCAAATTTGCCCAAGATTTAAAAGTAGTTGTATACATTTGAAATTCTTTAGCAGTAGTAAGAGATTCCAGCTTTATAAAATTTCCCTTCAATCGCTGCATATTATCTAACGCACTATCATCAAAACCGCACAACAACTCAGTCAAGCGGTTGAAATTACCCCGAAATCGCCTTTCTAGGTATAGGTAATACATATCGAGCAAGCCTACAATAGTCAGGGAAATGATTGCTAGAAGAAACAAAGATGGATTCTTATTAGTAAAACCAAATCCCATTAAAGCAGTCCAGATACTTAATCCTAGTTGTTTCACTGCAAGCGAATTACTAGCCATTCGATTAATTATTGCTTGTAGCATTTCGCTTTGCTTTATAAGATAATCTCGATTCTCTTTAATTGAGTTTTTGTTTCCTGCTGTCATAGCTCTAACTGTAAAATTTAGTTTCTTATCAATCAGAGATTACCATTGTTTTTTGTGTTAATGATAAAAATTAATATCTTATATATAAAGAATATCTCGCAATCTGAAATAGCCTATCTGACAAGCTGAATAATCACAATGATTTAAATACTCGAAAGGACGCCATTCATTTTTACTGATAGATTCATGATAAGTACCATCCTGCTGAGCGTTATCTGGCTCTATACCAGTTACATCGGCATAATACATATAGCAAATTTCATTGGTTTGAGTCCCAACGATGTACTTACCAAGTGATAAAACCTTAACAGAAAAACCTGCTTCTTCATAAACTTCTCTAATTGCTGCTTCTTCTGGCGATTCATCTTCATCTAACGCGCCAGTGATAGGACAAGGAAAAAGCTTCATTTGTCCGTCAATTTCTGTGCTATCAATACAAAGAGGTTGCTGTCTAATTAAAACTTCATTTGTTTCAGGAGAAACGTCTTTTCTTCTCAACAGAAATACTGCAACTGAGTCTTTCCCCTTTCTTTCTAAATAATGAAATCCTCTGGGTGTTTTCTTGACAGTAACCCAATCGGTAGTGAAAATCGTCTCGTCAGTATCCATATACCTAACTCCTTATTTGCGAAATATTCTCTTACTTTGCCGCTACAGCAAGGTTATTCTTGAAATCATAAATCTTATTGTTATTTTTAAGTCGGAAGCATCTATGTTTCAAGCTACTCGTCGCCGTCTTGCCCTATGGTACACAGCCATAACCGCTATACTACTGCTGCTCTTTGCTAGTGGGGTGTACTTGTACGTCCGCAGCACATTAATTGAGCGGATTGATGATACCTTGAATCATGTTGTGGAAGTGGTAGAGCGATCGCTTGTCATCGAACCTGTTAAGTCAGACTTGGGTCAACTCCGTGTAAATGTAGAAGCCAGTTTTCGTGACAATACTGACACAGCAGAAGATGACCGCATTGACCTAGAATGGTTTAGCCCTACTGGAGAATTGCTTTGGTCTACTTTTTCACAACCTCTCAATATTCCACTGCACCCCAACCAGACAGGTGAGACTGTCAAAGTTTTGAGGAAAGAGGAGGGAGAGAGGGACACAGGGATAGAGGGACAGAAGGATAGAGGGAGTGAGGGAGAGAAAGTACTCTCACTCCCTGACTCCGTCACTCCCTCACTCTCCTCAATTCCCCCCACTCCCCCACTCCTACTACGACAAGTGACAGAACGGGTGCAAATTGGTCGGCAAGTATTGGGATATTTGCGTGTTAGTCATCCCTGGTTTGAAGTCACAAAACCCAGTCGTCAGTTGATTTTAGATTTAGCATGGGGGACTGGATTGATGGTACTTTCTGTTGCAGCAAGTGGCTGGTTTCTGTCAGGTAAAGCAATGGAACCAGTGCGCGAGTCTTATCAACGTCTTAAACAGTTTACTGCTGATGCTTCTCATGAACTCAGAAGTCCAATTACCTTGATTCAAACTAATGTGCAAGTGGCCCTGACTGAGTTGGAATTAGCAGGGACAGATGGCACTCTTCCTTCGCACTTTCGGCAACAATTAAAAGTGGTGGAACGGCTGACGCAACGCTTGGGCAAGTTAGTCAACGATTTACTGTTTCTGGCAAGACAGGATAGTGGTATCAGCAAAGAAAGTTTTTCTCCTTGTCCTGTTGATGCTTTGTTAATGGAAGTGGTTGAAGAACAACAACTGTTAGCCGTAGAAAAGGGTATTATCCTCTCTCTAGATTTCATTGACCCTCCTCCTTCGGAAACTGATCCCGAATTACTTGACAATTGGTTCACAGTTGTTGCCAACTGGGATCAACTGGTGCGTCTGGTTACAAATTTGATTGGCAATGCCTTGCAATACACTCCATCTGGAGGGCGCGTAGATGTGGAATTGGCACGTATTGAGGCAGCAAATCGTGTTTCTGGGCTGCGTTACAACTCCGCCCAATTGCAAATTAAGGTGAAGGATACCGGAATTGGTATCGCTGCGGAGGAACTACCGCGTTTGTTTGACCGTTTTTATCGGGTCGATCCAGCCCGTACTCACACGGCTGAAACTAAAGCAACACAAAGTGCAACTGGTTCAGGATTGGGACTGGCGATCGCCCTAGCTATAGTCGAAAAACACCACGGTCAAATTCAAGTAGAAAGTACTCAAGGCATGGGGACTACTGTCACGGTCACTTTACCCGTGACTCTTGAGTCTTAATTGAACTTTGTTCTGTATAACACCTAACAAATGTTTCTTCTGGTAGATTTAGGGCTGTTTCCTCTGGCAGATGCAGGGGAGTATCTTTACCTACTAATTTAGTGGCAATGCTTGATTGAAGTGAGCACAGCAAAAAATATATTCTAGCAGTTTGATCTGACGACTTTTAAAAGTTTCTTAAGGAGTTCTACAAACTGCTAGTTTGCTATTTGCACTTATTCACTTCTACCTTCATACATTATATAAAAATAACTGCTTTGAGGAGGATTAATGGAGGCAAATACTCCAAAAATTTTAGATGAAGCACAATCATCTCCTATCGATCCAAAAGATAGACCCTTTTTAGAAAAGGTAATGGTCAAAGCCAAGCTGGGAGATGTGTTCGACGCCAGGGACATAACCGAAGTTGTGTATCGGGTGATGCGCGATTTGATGACCACGGAAGCTGCAGACCGAGTTGCCGAAGAACTGGGCAACAAACCAGCTGAAATAAGTGATGATAAAGCGCTGCAAAACACAATTGTAGACCTTTGGAAAGATACAAATCCGATTGTGGGCTTCTTAAGTCGGGTTCGTCCACCTTGGCAAGGTCCTGGCATTTTTAAGATTGATTCTGATCGGTTTTTATTTCGGGTAGCAAATGAAGGTGGATTGCAGCCTGAGCTAGACCGAGAAGAGGTGGTTAAGGCAGTATTCTCTGCTACGAAAGACGAATTATCTCCAGAAAGAATTCAGGAAATTGCTAGTTGGTTGCCTGATCACGTTCGCAAACTTTGGGAAGAAGCTTAACAAATTTAAGAGTTAGGAGTTAGGAGTTAGGAGTTAAATTCTAACTTGTGACTCCTGACTTTTCACTTAATTATCTTAATTATACAAAATATTTATTAAACAATATCTATTTATATACGACTTCTGGCAGAAATGTAGAGCCAATCTGCTATTACTTTTCACGTCTATAGTTAGAGTACGAAGTTATTAGTAATTGTTATATTTTAATTGTTAAGTTTTAAAACTTTATTAAAAAGCAAGCACAATTTGGCAACAGGCAAATTAGTATTCATTTTGCCCAAATGAAGCTGTTGTTTATTGCAAAAATTTTTGTGTTTAAAAAATTTTGGCTCTTCTTAATTTAGATTATTCACCAGGAGGTCAACATGAACCTGAAATATCAAAAACTCAGTAAATCTGCTAAACTTTTTGGGGCTATTTGCGGAGGATTACTAATTGGTTTGCCTGCAATTTCTCAAGTAGCAGTCGCTCAGCAATCAGCACCTCGGCAACCCCAGCAACAAGCTAATTCCAAAACTAACCGTTGTCCCAGCATTTTCTACGAAGAACCCCACAACAATAGAGTCTTCACTCCAGCAGGATGTCCACCCAATGCTTTCACTCGACAATCAGCACAGCAAGGGGGTGTGACTCCAGGTAGTGCTTCTGTTAACCCAACACAAGAACAAATTAGGCAGGGTGTGGGCGGTGAAACACCAGACAACCGTTCTGATAGTAGCTCCCAAAGCTACAACTATAGCAGCCAGACACAGTCAACGCGTTCCGGACAAGACGTAAACAGTTCATCCTCAGAAACTCGGACGTATACCAGTCAAGGACCTGCAGGTGGGTACACTGTCAGCACAAACTCACAATCTCAAAGTAACCCCAGCACTCAACAAAGACAAAGTTCTGTGATCACACCACCAGCGCCAGAACAACGTCAAGCCCCCAGTAGCATAATTGCGGTGAGAGATGGTAGGGTAAATGTCAGGCTGGTGAACGATACAGCGGCACCTATTAGTTATCAAGCCATTGGTGATACAGCACCGCGAACCTTACCAGGTAAATCAGAAGTGCTGTTGCAACGTTTAGCTACACCAACAACCGTGACATTCCAACGGCAGGATAACGGACTATTGATGGTAACAACACAACCTTCTTCTCAAGCTGGAGTTTTGGAAGTCAGGTTGGATGAAACAACCGACTTGCAAATGGATACAAAAGCAATGAGTATTCAACAAAACGGTCAAGTTTTCTTGAATTAGTCACCAAGTTTCCAAACTAAGATCTTGTATCTGTTGCAACAGTGAGTCGTCAGAGGCTCCAAACCCTCGTTACCAGGTTCAACCTGGTAACGAGATATTAGAGCCTCTGGCTCTTGTTGGGTACAAGATCTGAGCAAAGGGACATACGCTTATATCTTTAGGGACTTCCAAATAAAAAAGTATCCAGCTACCTCTTGTGAAGTTAGGCGTCTTGCCTCGTATTTAGTTAGGGCGGGCTGTCCGGCCCACCGCACAAGATTGATAATTATTTTTTGGAAATTCCCTACTGATAGATGCCGATGTGATTTCAGGGTAAAAGGTTTAACAGAAAATTTAAAATAAAGTTTAAAAGTTTACTAAATATAAACACGCTATTACAGATTATTACGCTGCACCAGGCTGAAGAAAATTTTCACCTAAGTAAATACTGCGGATATCTGTTGGTAATTTCTCTTCTAGCACACGGTAACCTTCTTGAAGCAAAATTACTACTTCGCTTGGGGTAATGGCTTCTCCTTCAGCTTGTAGGTAGGCGGCAATTCTAGTTTCGCTCCAGTGGAAAGTTTGAGCCATCAAAACCATCAATCGTAACATAGCAGGCAGTTGATCTAATGCCTGTTCTACATAACACCAGAGTGGTGGAGAAGTGGCTTTGAGAGAATAATGAATCGCTTCCGTGGGAGGGAGTTCAATCTCGTTGATACAATAAGCTGTCATATTGATCAGCCAATTTTGAACAGTCAGACCGTCTTTCGCAAATTGAGTGGTGTTTAAATCGAGTCCACCGAGTTCGTAGTAGATATGTCGCCAGGTTAAAGCAAAAAGATAATCAGCTTGCACAGGCGATCGCGCTGAATGCCGAATCAACGTGTAGACTATCGGGTTGTAGCGGCAAAAAATCGCCGTGAAGTATCTACCTGCATCCGGGTTTTGCTGAAAAAGAGTCAGCAGTTCTTGGTCACTGTGATGAAACAGTGACTTAATCAGTGGGTGATTAGCTTCAGGAAAATGAGGAATTTGCACCATCCGAATCAGGCTATGTTGCTAAAATTATTTTGGCAAAGGCAATTAAGTTGCCCGTTGCATAATATCTTGCTGCTAGTCTTTTTATCAAAATTTTGGGTTTAAAACCCCGTCCTTGTAGGACGGCTTTATGTAAAAAATGGTAACATAAGGTAAGTATTGTTTAGGTCGAGCCGATGATAATTTACGAGTTCAAAGTTAAAGGGAAAGACAGGCAGTACAGAGCGATAGACGATGCTATTCGTACTAGTCAGTTCATTCAAAATAAGTGTTTGCGTTACTGGATGGATAACAAAGGTACTAGTTTGAATAGATATGATTTGAATAAACATTGTGCTGTCCTTGCTGCCGAGTTTCCCTTTGCTGAACAGCTAAATTCAATGGCTCGCCAATCTGCGGCTGAACGGGCTTGGAGTGCGATAGCGCGGTTTTACGACAATTGCAAAAAGAAAGTTAAGGGCAAAAAAGGATTTCCACAATTTAAAAGACACGGTCGTTCTGTTGAATACAAAACGTCAGGATGGAAACTCTCTACTACCCGAAAAGCAATAACCTTTTCAGACAAAAAGGGAATAGGAACCTTGAAATTAAAGGGAACCTATGATTTGAACTACTACGACATCAAACAGATAAAGCGTGTCCGGTTACTGCGTCGTGCTGATGGGTACTACGCTCAATTTGCAATTGATGTTGACTTGAAGGTTGAGACTCAGCCTACTGGTCAAGTAGTCGGTATTGATTTGGGATTGAAATACTTCATTGCTGATGATAAAGGCAATGTTGAACAGTCACCTCAATTTTACCGCAAGTCTGAAAAACAGTTGAATCGGGCTAATCGCAAGAAATCTAAGAAATACGATCCCAAAAAGAAAAAAGCTCACTTGCCGCAATCAACCAACTACCACAAAGCTAGAAATCGATATGCCCGTAAACATTTAAGAGTAAGTAGGCAACGAAAAGAGTATTGCAAGAAATTGGCATACTCCGTTATCCAATCTAACGATTTGGTAGCCTATGAAGACTTGAATGTGAAAGGCTTGGTACGTAACCCGCAACTGGCAAAGTCAATTAGTGATGCAGGCTGGTCAACTTTCCGGTCATGGTTAGAGTATCTTAGTCACAAATATGGGAAGGTAACGGTTGCTGTTCCTCCCCATAACACAAGCCAGAACTGTTCTAAGTGTGGCCAGAAGGTGAAAAAATCTCTATCCACCAGAACTCATGTCTGTCCGCATTGTGGATTTGTGGAGGATAGAGACGTAAACGCAGCCATCAACATCCTACAAAAGGGACTCAGTACCGTGGGGCACACGGGAACTTACGCTTGGGGAGATTTGCCCTCTTGGGCGATTGGGGCAACCCTGTCGTCTAATGGCGAGTCAACGAACCAAGAATCCCCGTCTCTTTAGAGCGGGGAGTGTCAAACTAGCGGTAATATTCTATTGCTCTTGATACACTAGAAACACAGACTTAAACTAAAGTCCTAATCTACAAAATTAAAAGTGGGTTTGTTTATACATTTCCTAATTTGTTCATGGTTATAGCAGTTAGCGTGTCCCAGTTCCTGCACGAGCCTTTTATCCTAGGCTCTTTTTTGCCTTCCCTACCGTTAGATAGCCTTTTTTCTACCCAAGGCATAATGGTGATGCTACTAGCAGCCTATGCTGGTGCGATGTGGATGTTTCTCACCAGTGCGCCGAAAGTACACACTGTTATGGTGTCGGATTTAGAGATTGCACGACAGATGTATGAAGGACTGCTAGATTTGCCAGCAGCTGAAGTGCCTTTGCACTACTACTACAACTACGAGCAAACTTTAGGTGCAACGGGAGTTGATCCGCTTTACCTGTCCAGCACTCCCAGCTTTTCCAGCAGCAGAATGTCCAATGCTAGCGAAGGACTTTGGTATCAGTTAAAGAAAAATACTCAGCTGCACGTGATTACGGGGGCAAGTTTAGGTAGTAAAAGTCAGCAACGCCACGTTTGCTTTGACCGCGACTGCCTAGAAATGATTTTAATGCGCGTGGAAACGCGGGGCTTAAAATTTAAGATCCGTAACCAAAAGCCATTGAATTTTTTAGTCAAGGACTATGAAGGGCGCATCATTGAGATGGCTGAGGTAGCGAATTAGTTACTTTTAGATTATACAGTAATTTGCAGTTGCAATTGTGGGGTGGGCCGGACAGCCCGCCCCTAATCTTAAACAGGCGTCTCGCCTATTTATCAAGAAAGTCAAAGCGCTAACTCTGGGGACGTGCTAACTTCAAAGCTTCGCGAGCTGATATTCCTTCACTTTGAGTACCAAAATACCACAAAGCAGCAGCAGCCTCAGCGCGGGTCAGTGGTTTCTTGGGTTGAAATAGCGTTGTATAGCCAAATACCCGACGAATATTTGATTTTTCACCATTTTGGAAATCTGCCAAAACTGCCCGTAACGCTTTCGGGTCGATTTTCCCAGCATCCTGAAAACCCCAAGTTTGTTTGACTGCTTCTAAATTGGCAGAGGGTAAAGCTTGACGTGTGTCAAGCGGGACTTTCCAAAGAATCAACTGCTCGCGCAACAGAGGTGCATCAGGTTGAAACAAAACTGCTGTAGAATCTCCAGACAGAGAACTGGGAATTAATCCTGCTTCGGCTAATCCCTGAATTGTCGGAAAATCAGGGTCTGTTTTTGGCACATCCCGAAAAGTTGGTTGAGAACTTTCTGATGCTACACGAATCTGCTTTGCTGCATCGTTAGCGTGCATCGCATTGTTAGCTGCAACAAGCCAACGGGCAAATTGCCGACGAGTCACAACTTTACCTGGGTCAAACTGGTTCGTTGTGCTGCCATTGGTTTTTGTCACATTTGATTCTACAGTTAAAACTCCTAAGGCTCCCAAATCTTGAATGTATTGCCGGAATCCTTGAGGTACCTTGTTGAGATCGCTGAATTCTTGAGAAGTGGGAGTGGCTGCTGTAGCGTTTTTGTTATCAGATGTATCACTTGGTTGTGTTGCTGTTTGTGATTGTACCGGACCAACAAACGAGCGATCGCCTGGCTGCGCAACAGCAGCATCGTTAGCAGTTTGAGGGCTTGGAGTTGGGTTAGGTTCAGTTGTTTGGGCGTTAGGAGTTTGGGGGCTTGGAGTTGGGTTAGCTTGTGCTGTTTCGGTAGAATTAGGTGAATAGGAAATCAGTATTTCAGTAGATGTTTGTGGTTGGTTGGGTGCAGGGTTGGTAACTGTTTTCGGCTGAATTGAAACTTTCAACTGCATATCATTGCGCCGCGCCTCAAAAGAGCTTCCTGGCTCATCTGTAGGGCTTTTCACAATCTGCCAGTTGTTTGCCTGAAATTGTTGAAGATAATAGTTTGCAATAAGATTGCTGGGGTCAGAACTCAGCCAGCGAGTGGATACATTGGAATTTTCGTTACTTGATGGTGTCACCTCTTGCAAGGTGGCGCTAGGATACAACGGGATATCCTTGGGAAAATCACTTGGCAACTGAACTGTCGGCTGAGGGGTTTGTGGTTGTTGGCTATTGCGTACCTCTTGAGCGCCAATGGTGAGTGGGCTATCCTTCAACCTGGGATCAGCCGCCAAAGACTGCTCAATGTTTTTGGCGGCGGGACTGTTGGCACAGGCTGTTAAAGAGGTGAGTAAAACAGCCAAACTCACTAATAAAACTGGATGTTTACAGTGCACCACGCTTAATCACAATTCAAGTGTCAATTCCTACACTAGCAAAATACTTTGAGAAGAACCTAGAAATCAGGTTAAAGCTGCAACGAAAAATGTCTAAGAACTGCAAAACTAAGTAACCTTGCACGTACATTAGAACCTTGGAGAACTTTTAGACGTAGAAAGCGTCCAGTTGCCAAACGAGAAATTCCCTTGAGGCGAGCCTGAAGCCTGACTGTTAAAAACTTGATTCCATCTTTTTCATTACCAGCATATAACGGCATAAATGCCAGTTGACCATAAAGGACATCAGCACGATGAGTTCTACTAAGATTGTTTTGCTGATGTTCTGGATTGGGTAATCCTCCATGTTCACCATAGTTCCGCCAAGGAATGTAGTTTTTCAACTTTCTTTGGCGTAGAAACGAATCAATAGTTGAGTCCCAAGTAGAGTAGGTCGTGGCTCCCTGTTTTTCTGTCACTTCCTCTGCCAAGTCTAGCAAGTAGCGGGCAGCCTGTGGAGTCACAATGTAAGCAACTGCTGAAGTAGAAAACCCTTCGGCATAGCCATCAGATGAAACGCTGTAGACCTGGGGTGCACAAGTATACAGCCAACAAATTCCAACATCACTTTGATTCGGATTAAAGGGTAGAGGAAGCTGAGCAAAATTTCGTACTGGGACAAAATCCGCCTCAATAATCAGAGTGAGTTTATCCTCTTGGACGGCTCTTTCCCAAGCTCGTTGATGATTCATTAGGCAAAGATAACTCCGGGAAAATTTTTGATATTCTGGTTTGGTTTCTTGCCTGAGGACTTCATGCAAAAAACCTTCTTTGCTCAATGCTTCTTCAAGCTGCTGAGTTGATTCTTTACTGGCAATCATAAAAACTTTACTAATAGAGTCTCCTAGGAGATTTTTTCTTGGCTGTTGGTTAGTCAACACTGCTTCTGGTGCTTTGATTTTCAAAGGATTAAGTTTCATGCTGTTAAAATTTTCCGAACAATTTTTGCAGGCGAAACAACTCAGTTAAACTCAATTTATAATTTTATGTTCAAAAAATAAAACGCTTTGAGTATTAATACTTTAAGCGAAGATTCAGCTTTTCTAAGAGGATGTTTGGAAAGTTGCTAATAACACCAAAATTTGAAGCAGATCCCCCCAACCCCCCTTCTTAAGGGGGGCAAAAAGCCTTTCAAAGTCCCCCTTTTTAAGGGGGATTTAGGGGGGTCTAAAATACTTGGCGTAACAAATATGACTTCTCAAACATCCTCTAACGCTAAATCTTTCAACCAGTTATTCAGTTATTCGTTACCAGTAGTTTTTGTCCATTATGAGTGTGCTAGTCACAGTCAAGCACTTACCAGTGATAACTGTTCAGTGTTCACTGTTTTAAATCCACTATTACGCTGTCATCTACGGCGCTAAGCAAAAGAAAGGAAGTTATCACCAACTATTTTGAAGTGCTAAGCTGGGAGTAAGTCCCCCCTTTGCCTCACTCAAGGGCGCATTCATGATAGCGATCGCTGTCCTTTCCAGTGCAGCCGATTTTGGATAGTATTCAGCGGACGAAGATAAGCTGAAGGCAGGCAACACTCGGAAAATTCCTATGTTGAGCGGTACAATGGCAGGTTGCATCGATCGTTGATTATTAGCCAGGGTTTTTTTCCAGTTCTACCGATGATGGATGGTAATTTGGGCGGTAAATTTGGCTGTTGTGTTGCTTTAAGGTGTCGCTGGTTTTCCAAAATCGGGACGCACAACAAGCGCAATCAAAAGCACAGAGTCTGATTGTTACTCGCTACGGACAAGTGGGAATCTGACTAACGTTCACTCATCGCGCAAAAGATAGCCCAGAGGTAGACAGACTGTTGTCTACCTCTGGGGTAAGATGGCAGCAACTCCTGGCTAAAAGCATACAAAGAGCAGTAAATTTGAGTTTGTGATGCGCTCAACTGATCTGCCAAAAGAAAATCATTTGCAGAGGATGGTGATGAGTTACACAAAGCTTTAGGGTTTTGGTACTACTCCCATCAGGAGTGCATAATGACCTATTTTTTCTTGGCGCTCTAGCGTGCGGCACGCCGCTTTGCGTCTTCCCGCGTCTAAAGCCCTAAGCGCAAAGCGTACGCACTCGCGTTCGCGTCTAAGGCATCTTGGCGGTTTTTTTAATAGGTAATCTTTTGGCAGGATAGGAGTAAAGTTCTTTGAAAACCTTCTAGAGCGTTAGTTGGGACAGTCAATTGCCCTTCTTGAGGTTGGCATCTGGTTGGGAGCAGCGTAAAAGATTGCCCGCAGTCTATGCAAGCAATCAAATTGATCTGATCTTGGACAAACCTTGACGAAACAGTTGATGAGAGCGAAGATTGCGGCTTAGATTCGATGCGCGCATGTCTTTGAGGTCAGCTAATTCCTCAACAAAAAGCAAGGAAATCGCTAAAAACTAAGTATCTCATTTGAAAAACCTATGTGGGTTAGGAGTCCGAAAAATCTAAAATAGATATTAAATTGAAAAAAAACAACGACTATTCCATCGACAACCGCCAGTCAATTTTTTACTTTCCGTAAAGCGTCCTCGGTTTGTTACCAGTGCTGAAACACGATTACATGCAAGTTTCCCAGGATCAGCCTATTTATTCTGATGCTCCACTACAGCTGTTACTTTTTGTCGATGGACGACCAAAGTCCAAACCGCAAGTACAGCGAATTCGCTCTTACTTAAAAGAGTTACAAGCTGACTACAACTTTGATCTTCAAATCATTGATGTCGGTCAACAACCATATTTGGCGGAACATTTTAAACTGGTAGCAACGCCAGCCTTAATCAAAATTCACCCTGAACCAAGGCAAATCCTAGCTGGTAGTAATATAACTGGTGAATTGAAAACTTGGTGGCCCAGGTGGCAAGCAGCTGTAGACGCCTACTTAGAATTACAAAGTGGTTTACACGAAAATGATGAAAATGGTCGTCTCAGAGAACCAAAGTCGTCTATTCGTTCAGTTGCTGTTTCAGCCGAACTAATACGACTTTCAGATGAAATTTTTCGCCTAAAACAGGAAAAAGAGAAACTCCAGGAGCAGATCCAGTTTAAAGACCGGGTGATTGCCATACTAGCCCATGACCTCCGCAATCCCCTGACTGCGGCTTCTATAGCTATAGATACCCTGCAATCTAACTACAATCCTCAAAAAGGTGAATTCGAGCGTCTAACACCAAAGATGACGTTGCATTTATTTAAGCACGCCCGTAACCAAGCCAAGACAATAGACCGTATGATTACTGACCTTTTGCAGGTAGATCGTGGTAATGAAAGGGAATTTCCCATTCAACCGCAAAAGGTGGATATAGGCAAACTTTGCCTTGAGGTTCTGGAGGAATTGCGCGATCGCTACATCGCCAAATCCCACAAAATAAAAAAAGATATCCCCAAAGACTTACCCAATGTTTACGCCGATCCAGAACGCATACGCCAAGTGCTGATCAACCTGTTAGACAATGCTATCAAATACACGCCTGAAGGTGGCGACATCAGCGTTTGTGGACTTCACCGCACTAGCCAAAAGGTTCAGTTTAGTATTGGCGATACTGGTCCTGGTATTCCTGAAGAAAACCGCGATCGCATCTTTGAAAATCACTATCGCCTGGAACGTGATCAAGGTAAAGAAGGTTACGGCATTGGTCTGTGTTTATGCCAGCGCATTATCCAGGCGCACTACGGTCAAATATGGGTAGATACAGCACCCGATGGCGGAGCATGGTTCCACTTTACGTTACCAGTGTATCCAACTTAGCTAGTTTTTGGATGTGAGTTGTCTCGTTCCCTGGCGGAGCGTGGGAATGCTATCAGTCAAGTGGCTCACATTATCCGTTTCAAACCCTAATTCTTGGCTTTGTTTGAGTCAATACTTTTCCTGGCTTCCTGAAAGCCTCAAAGCAGCGATAATTTGAGTATTTGCTTCCGGAAAAGCATACTGATCTAGGTCATCCAAACTGACCCAACGAATTTCTTCACATTCAATTGGTTGAGGAACACCACAGAGGTAACGGCAATTATGCACTGTCAGGGTAACGCGCAAGTGGGTATAGGTGTGGTCAATTGTGATCAGATGCTTTCCTACTTCTATCTCTATTCCCAGTTCTTCATAAATTTCCCGTCTAATACACTCCTCGACAGTTTCGCTTGGCTCGACTTTACCTCCAGGAAATTCCCACAAACCCCCCATCGTACCACCAGAACGACGGCGATCAATGAGAATTTTCCCCTTGTCGTTCCAAATCACAGCAACGCCAATAACTTTATGAGGTAGGAGAGTAGTGCTTTCATCCATGGTTTGTTTTTAGAGTAATGTGGAGACAAGCGGACAATAGGACTAATAGACTTCTTGCACTCATTAGTTTGCTTGATGTTCTTGTTTGCGACGAAAGCGCTACTCATTTCTACTTCTGTTGCCTCTCTACTATTGAGTCCATGTCCGAAGACTCCAGTGAAGAATATGACATCAAAGTAATCATGTTTTATATAATTACTTAATTTCTCAATAGAATCACTGATATGGTTTTTAGCACCATATTTCCTTTTCTCCTGCTCAATTTCTATTGTCCAATAATCTTTATTTTTAAAGTATTTTTATAAGGTTTTGTATACCAATCACAACCAATAAATAAAATTTTATGGAATTCCTTATGTTTCACAAAATAAGGAATAATGATATCTTCTAAGATACGGCGCTCAGGATAATTTAGATGTATATCAAACCCCCGAAGCCTATGTGTTGCGATTATAAAAAGAAAACTTTGAACTTTTTTAACTAAGGGAAGAGGAAGTAAATTCCTTAAAAAAGTTTTTGTGGAAGCAAGGACATCCATAAGTGATTTGTCATTTTAGAGTGGTAGATCATAAGGAGAAGGAGTTATCAAAATACTGCTGATTATGAACTCTAGCTCAGTGTTAGCATATCAACAGTATAATGACTCCCTCTACTACTAATAAGTGACCCTAGTTAAGAAATCAATTTTCGCCTTATGAGAATTTAACTTTTGAAAAAAATCTCATAAGGCAAAAAGAAACGTTGTAGAAAGCCACTGGGTAATCCAGGCATTTGAGAGGAGTAGGTTTCAATAGCTTGTTTTTTTCTGTCTTTAACAGAATCAATCGCTAATCGGTAAGCATCACCTATATCCTTAAAGTTTAGATCAAAAGACAGTGGATTTTGCCAAAGCATCCAAATTGGATATTGTAATAGTTCGACTTGGATTCCCGATGCGGCGATCGCCTCCTGAACCAACTGGTAAGTTGCTTCGTGATCCCCATGAACATCTTTTCTATGAGGAACGTAAATCTCTTCTGGCATAAAGGACTGTAGCCGTTTAACTAACTCATTAACTATGTATTGGCGTTGATCATCAGCCAGATTTTGCAAAGAACCATCTATTTGATTGAGAAAGTGAGTTTCTGAACTTGCAATTCCCAAAATATTTAGAGCCTTCGTAGCTTCTTGCTGGCGAATATCTGTGATTGTTTCTGGTGTAATCCAGTCGGGTCTGCCATACCGTCCATCCGTCAGAAAAATTACCTCTACAGGCACTCCTAGTGACCGTTTCAGAGCAATAGTACCACCACAACCTAGAGTTTCATCATCTTGATGGGGAGCAAACACCATTGCTGATTTTTTACTCACTGTTAGTGGCTGACTTTTAAAATACAAAATCCAGCGAGACAGGATGCCTGCATTGATAGAACGAAGCTTACCTCCGAAAATCGCTTTTAACTTACTAAAAATTTGTCTGTTTCCCATGTTCTTCCATGCGTGTCTTTTTTGCCCTGATTGCTGAGAATTTTCTCTACAACATTTCGATATTATTCTGTAAATTTCTCTCTGGTATGATTAGCTCTCACAAATTCCCAGGCTTTTCTCGCCATGATTTTTAGTTCTAAAGGAGAAAGACTGGCAATCATCCGGATCGAATTCTTAATTTCTTCAACCGAAGATTCTTTTAAAAGCACCCCAAAATCGTCATGTACATCCACACTTGCTTCATAGCATTTTACTAAAATTTAGCTATTTTAGAGTGTAATCTGGTTCTAAAACAGAAGAATGAAGTAAGAGCAAAAATGCCTTTTTACCCCAGTTTTACTGTTGTGTTAACTTTACCAGAAACAGAAATTTAAAAGTTAACATATAAGCAAACATAGAGTTAAGTTTTTGTAAAGATAATAGAAAATTTTATAAACTTTTGATTAAGCGTAACTACTAATGCGCATCTGAGCAAAGTAGTAGCCCTGATTCAGCGGCTGTTCTGTCATTCGGTTAACAACCTGCTTAGAGGAATTTGACAAAATACGTAGGAGGAAATAAATAAACTATCTTGACTTATTATTTAAATTTATTGATGCCATCATTCTGAAAAAATATACTTTTGTATTTTTTTTGTAAGGATTGTTCTAAGTGGCGCTTTGGTTTACATATCTTCGCATAGCGCTCTTTCCTTTTTTCTATCTAATTAGGTATTGACTTTTGAATGGAGGTGTCGTCTGTTTGCTTACTAAGCAGAAATTGAGGTGGTATAAATACATCGAGCATTGAAAAGTAAAATAGAAGGCATGAGCGATTGCAAGGCTATGCTCAGGTAAATCTTTGATAGGACGCCATAGAAAATGTTTTGACAACCATTTACCAAGAGAACAATCTCATCAATTTTCGCTTGTTCCTATTTGGATAAATTTTGGATAAATTGCAGCCAACAATACAAAACGGTAAGTGCTAAGTCATACCATTATTCATTGCGTAACATATCACACAACTGCACTGAGTAAAATATTTTCCACAAAGTTTTAGCTTTCGTACTTCCGGCGCGAATTTCAAGTTTTAATATTTGCTTTAACTTCCCAGTTATGATCCAAAAAACCTCTAGCTCTCTCATCGAGACTTTACGCGATCGCCGACAAAGACTAGCCAACCTCATTGATTTTCCGGCAATTCTTTGGTCAGGAACTAGCAGCCCGCGTAACTTTCCAGCAAATGTCTTTCCGTTCCGTGCAAGCAGTCATTTCCTCTACTTTGCAGGGCTTCCACTGCCCAATGCAGCAATTCGGCTTGCAGCAGGTAAGCTAGAACTCTTCATGGATGATCCCCAACCAGAAAGCGCTCTTTGGCATGGAGAAACGCCTCATCGTGAGGAAATTGCTCAGATGATTGGAGCAGACGCTGCTAAACCAATGGCAGAATTAGAGTTGTGGACAGAAGATGCAGCAACAATTGCCGCACAAGATGCTGCTACTTGGACACAGCAGTCGCAACTCTTGAATAGATGGGTTTTGCCAAAAAGCCCACCGCAAGGAATCGACTTCGAGTTAGCCAAGGCAATTATCTCGTTACGCCTCATCCACGACGACGGGGCATTAGCCGAACTCCGAAAAGCTGCCGCCCTCACCGTAGAAGCTCACAAAGCTGGCATGGCGGCGACAGCTAGCGCCAAAATTGAAGCAGAAGTCCGTGCGGCGATGGAACGAGTCATTATTGGCAATAATATGACCACGTCCTACACCAGTATAGTCACAGTTCACGGCGAAGTTCTGCACAACGAGCAATATCATCACGCACTGCAACCAGGCGACTTGGTGCTTGCTGATGTTGGTGCTGAAACCGAGATGGGTTGGGCTGCTGATGTTACTCGTACTTGGTCAGTTACGGGTAAATTTTCATCTACCCAAAGAGATATTTATGATATTGTACTAGCGGCTCATGATGCTTGCATCGCCAAAATACGCCCTGATGTGGAGTATCAAGATTTACATTTACTCGCCTGTACTGTGATTGCAGAAGGCTTGGTGGATTTAGGCATTTTGCAAGGAAACACGCAAGATTTAGTGGAAATGGACGCCCACACGCTCTTTTTTCCCCACGGTATCGGTCATTTGCTGGGTTTAGATGTCCATGATATGGAAGATTTGGGAGATTTAGCAGGTTATGAAGAGGAACGCACAAGGAGTAACCGTTTTGGTTTAGGCTACTTGCGTTTAAATCGTCCCTTACGTCCGGGAATGTTAGTCACAATTGAGCCGGGATTTTATCAAGTTCCAGCAATTTTAAATGATGCCAATCGACGTTCCAAATATCAAAATATTGTTAACTGGGAGCGCTTATCTCAATTTGCCGACGTGCGAGGAATTCGCATTGAAGATGATGTTTTAGTGACAGAAGAAGGGAGTGAAGTTTTAACTGCGGCATTGCCGACACAAGCCAGTGCTGTCGAGAATTTAGTACGTGGTTAAAAAGGACAATGGTCTGTGGCTACTTGGTTGACATTTAAGCGAATGCTTAACTATAATGAAATTAAGCATTTGCTTAAGTGTTGGCAGCAATATCCTATGCTGCGTATAAAGGTTGAAATCTTATGAATCAGGAAGACAGAAAAACTATTGAGAAACGAGTTGTCTATGTGCCTGAAGTAAATAACTCATTTGCACCTGGTTCTGTCCTTAGTGTTGAAGTGATCAATGATGAAGAAGTTGAGTGGCAATGGACGCACTTTCCTCAAGGTCAAAGTGCAATCACTGGATATAAGATAGTCAAGAAGAACAATAAAGCTAATCTTCCCTAGCTAGCCTTAAGCGACGACTAGCACTAAGTTCAGTGAGCAAAGTTTCATAAGTTTGCCAGCTAATACCTGATAAGTGAATTATTTCTTGAGGTTGAATTAGAGTTTTACTAGTCATATCAATAAATTGACAAATAGAAAGTATTTATGGCTATTTCATTCTATGCACAACCACCCGGAAATAAATTTCACTGGGTTTTAGCCGAAGTCAGTTTTAACTGACTGAAAATCAGAATTTTGTCGGTTAAAACTGATATCTTGCAAGAGTTGCAACAGTGAGTCGTCAGAGGCTCCAAACCCTCGTTACCAGGTTGAACCTGGTAACGAGATATTAGAGCCTCTGGCTCTTGTTGAGAATAGTGCAAGATCTGAGTTAAAACCGACTTAAGCTATAAGCTGTGGAACTTGAGTTCCTGGCAAATTGAGGAAGAATGAAATAACCTTGCCCTGACTTTAGTCTACGAGCGAAGGCGTTAGCGCTTTTCCAGAAACTGTAGAAATTGCGACGGATTGTACCAGTTGCTTCTAAATTTTCTATCTACACTCTTATCACCTAACTAGAAGTTCCTAACTTTGGTTGATTCAAAGTTTCCCAGACTACAAGCCATTTTTTCTCCAACTGTGTTGCCTGGTTAATTTTTACACTACTCAAGTTCGCACCATTGAGATTGGCTCTGCTGAGATCAGCGCCTTCCAAATTAGCACCTTCCAGGTTAGCATTCTCTAAATTGGCATCGCTGAGGTTGGCGTTCTTCAAATTGGCACCACAGAGGTTAGCCCCACAAAGGTTACTACCGCTGAGGTTTGCCTCCTTAAGCTTGGCATCGCTGAGATTGGTTTCTTTGAGAAAGGCACTACTAAGGTTCGCATTCCTGAGTTTGGTGCTATTCATATAGGCACTGCTAAGATTAGCACCCAAAAGCGTGGCATTACTAAGATTGCCACGCCATAAATAGGCACTACTGAGGTTTGCACTGCTGAGGTTTGCACTCCTCAAGTCAGCATTGCTGAGGTTGGCATTACTGAGATTTGCATCTTTTAAGTCAGCATTGCTGAGGTTGGCATTACTGAGATTTGCATCTTTTAAGTCAGCATTGCTGAGGTTGGCATTTATCAAATCAGCACTGCTTAGGTTTGCATTCTTCAGGTTGGCATTGCTGAGGTTGGTATCTACTAATCGAGTACCACTGAGGTTACCATTCGATATGCTGGCTCCACTGAGGTTGGCACTACTGAGGTTGCTACCGCTAAGGTAGACAGAGTTGAAATCAATATCTGCTAATTGAGCATTGCTAAGGTTAGCAAGGATGAGGTTCAAACTGTTAATGTCTTGATTGTGAGATTTCAGATTAATAATTTGCTCAAGCAAATCAGATTGACAATCAACTTCTTTTTCTGCGTCACTCAAGTCTGTGTTGTTAAGAGCTTGAGAAATTGTCAATATTTTTTCAGACTCCTTCTCGACGCGCTGCTGTTCGCTCCAAGCAAAAAATAAAGTACATAAACATAAGTACAAACCAACTACAAACCCTGGTGGTTTACCTTTTGTCAGCAGCAGCATGACGGTAAAACCTGAACCAACCCAAGCCATTGGCTTGACTAACGAAATCACTCTAGTCTTCGCTTCTCGATAGACACTAAATTTTTTACGGTTAGTTAAAGTCATGCTCAATACCTTTCTTGCCTTTGTTGGAATTACTCAAATTTGCTTAAAACTGACTAGCTATTCAACCTACAAGCAAAAGCCATAGAAGAACCTTAAATGTCAATATGCTCAAACCTGGCATACTATGGTAGACACAAGCCATTTTCTTGCAGGCAAACATCATGGTCATAAGATCCATTTATCACGCGATGTGCTGCCCGATTAAGTTTAAAATTGTGAGAATATAATTCAGGACGAGTTTTGTTGGTTTGAGCTACCCTGAAGTAAGCGACCAATGAACAGCATTTCTGCTGAACGCGTCCTGATTTGGCTGGTAAATATACCTGATAAAAAATATGTATAACTATATACTAGTTTAATTGTAGTAACTCTTTCTATATTTTTTGTCTGTCAAAGTTTACTGACAGCATCATTTGTGATCAGAATTTCTTCAGGAGCCTAACTACAATCTGTGACGCGTGTGATGCACCTTATTTATGATCCTGATTTGTAGAGGGCGTTCAATTGGTAACGCCAACAATATGTTATTGAACCCTTCTTTTGAGCGCTGTAGATGAGCTTCTGACTACAAGGGAACCTAAATATTCTAAAACCTCTAATGGTTCAACTGCAACTTTATCTTTCACTACTTACATTAAAGTATCATTCTTTTTTCACTATTATAACAATTATAAAAAAGCGAAATAAAGTCTAGATATTTACATAAAATAACAAGTGCATTTGACTAAAACGAAAAACTTAAATATATTCAGATTTCTATAATGAAAAAGTTTGTAGACGCACTTAGGGTAGGTTTCTATCGGGCCAAGCGAAGTATAAAATTTTTCTTTTCCTTGCTCTTTTCTCCTCTAGACTTTCTACACAGTATCCCTTTGCTACAGTGGAAGTTAAAAAACACTAAGCTGTATATAGCGCGTTAAAACTCTGCTGCTAACTACCTGTCACTTAACTCATTATGTTTGAAGCACTAGCTGACCGTTTAGAATCTACCTGGAAGAAACTCCGAGGTCAGGACAAAATTTCCCAATCCAATATTCAAGAAGCTTTGCGGGAAGTGCGTCGCGCCTTGTTAGAAGCGGATGTCAATCTCCAGGTAGTTAAAGATTTTGTCACCGAAGTTGAAGCCAAAGCACAGGGATCAGAGGTCATCGCTGGCGTACGACCTGACCAACAGTTCATCAAAATTGTCTACGATGAGCTGGTAAAGGTGATGGGGGAAGAAAACGTTCCTTTAGCACAGGTTGAGCAGTCTCCTACAGTTGTGCTGATGGCGGGGTTGCAGGGTACTGGGAAAACAACTGCTACTGCCAAGTTAGCCTTGCATCTACGTAAATTAGAACGTAGCTGCTTAATGGTGGCGACAGACGTGTATCGTCCAGCAGCGATCGACCAACTGGTGACACTAGGTAAGCAAATTGACGTGCCAGTATTTGAGCTAGGATCTGATGCTGACCCGGTTGAAATTGCGCGGCAGGGTGTGGAACGCGGCAGAGCAGAAGGGATTGATACAGTCATTATTGATACTGCGGGTCGCTTGCAAATAGACCAAGATATGATGGCGGAGTTAGCCCGCATTAAAGAAACTGTCCAACCCAATGAAACGCTGTTGGTGGTGGACGCGATGACTGGTCAAGAAGCAGCCAATTTGACCCGCACTTTCCACGAACAAATTGGCATCACTGGTGCAATTCTCACCAAGTTGGATGGCGATAGCCGAGGTGGAGCAGCACTGTCTGTGCGGCACATCTCAGGAGCACCAATCAAGTTTGTTGGTGTGGGTGAAAAAGTTGAGGCTCTGCAACCGTTTTATCCTGAGCGCATGGCATCGCGGATTTTAGGGATGGGCGATGTTCTGACCTTGGTAGAAAAGGCTCAGGAAGAAATTGACCTTGCCGATGCCCAGAAAATGCAGGAGAAAATCTTGTCAGCGAAGTTCGACTTTACTGACTTTCTTAAGCAAATGCGCCTGCTTAAGAACATGGGTTCGCTCGGAGGAATCATGAAACTGATTCCAGGGATGAACAAGCTGTCAGATGAACAACTCAAGCAAGGCGAAACTCAGCTTAAGCGCTGTGAAGCGATGATTAATTCTATGACCCGCCAAGAACGCACTAACCCCGATTTGTTAGCAAGTTCTCCGAGTCGGCGGCGGCGGATTGCTAATGGATCTGGCTATAAGGAAGCAGATGTTAGTAAGCTGGTGAGTGACTTCCAAAAAATGCGTAATCTCATGCAGCAAATGGGCCAAGGAAGCTTTCCTGGTATGCCAGGAATGTTCGGTGGTATGGGTAACCCAGGGGCTGCCCTTAACCGTCCAGCTGCCCCTGGTTGGCGCGGTTATACTGGCGGTGCTACCTCGAAAAAGAAACCGAAGAAAGACAAAAAGAAGAAAGGCTTCGGTACGCTTTAGTCATAAGTGAGTGCTTAGTTGCAACTAAAAAATAACAACTAACACCTGACACTGTGCAAGTGCTAAAATAAGCATTTTAGCATCACTAGGTTCACCCGCCTACTTAATGGGAGGAGCCTAGACAAATAGATAGACTGTTTTTAGAGGAGTAACGTTGCCCTTTAAACTGTCTTCGGGAAGCTTCTATAATATGACTTCCCCATAAACTTACTTGCAAACCGATTTCACCAAACAGGAGAATGATTTCTTAACCATGATTAAACTGCGCCTGAAGCGATACGGTAAAAAGCGGGAAGCGAGTTACCGCATCATCGCTATCAACAGCCTCGCTCGCCGCGATGGTCGTCCCCTAGAAGAACTGGGTTTTTATAACCCTAGAACTGATGAAGTACGACTGGACGTTCCCGGTATCGTCAAGCGACTAGAACAGGGCGCTCAACCGACTGACACAGTGCGTCGCATCCTACAAAAAGCTAATGTCCTTGAACAGGTTAGTGCAAAAGCCTCATCATAAGGTCGGAAAAATATCCGCCACAACCAGCCCAGACTACGTTGAACTAGTACGGTTTCTGATACAACCGTTTTTAGATTCTCCGGAGTCTTTGAGTATCGATTGTGAAATGTCTGGCACCGGCAAACGCGCTTGGATTCGCATTGCCTTTGATAGCTCAGATAAAGGAAAAGTGTTTGGTCGGGGTGGACGCAATATTCAGGCGATTCGCACTGTGGTTGCCGCAGCAGCTACAGCAGCTGGACAATCAGTGTATTTGGACATCTATGGCAGCACTGCTACTCGGGAGGGCTTGTCTTTTGATGACGACACAGAAGAGCGATTACCGCCGCCAAAACCCAGAGAAAAACGTGGAAACGGACACAAACCTATTGCTAGATCACGCTCCCGATAGGTTTCAATTAGATTGTTGCCAACTGAAGTATCCAAGGTAGACCCCCAAAAGGAGATTTCCCGTAGGGTAGGGTAGTATAGGTATGAAGTAAAATACGGTGTATTTCAACCTTTATGCTTCAGCCTTTACCGCTCCGAAAAACCTATACAGAACTAGTCAATTCTAGACAAAACTGTACACAGTGTCGGGGCGTGCAGTCTAAGCCTTAAATGGCTACGTTCGATTGGTCATGACACCTACAAGTGAACGCCAGCTTGTAGCCACCGAAGTTTGTTACGGAGGGAAACCCTCCTGACAACTTCTCACTGTCGAAGATAGTTAAGGAATTAGCGAACAGGTTTATAGCTATAGTGCTGTCTTCCTAACAAGCCATTTGAACATTGACGAGGCAAACGTTACCCGCAAGGGGTTGGCAGAATATGCCATTGACACACATCTATACAAAATTACCTTTCTTTGTATAGATGTGTATAGAAATCAAGTTTCAGTTACTAGCCCTTGCTTTCATGGTTGATACTTCAACCTTGTAGTACCTGAAGGGGTGAAAAACGAGCAAATTTGGTACCCTGGCATGGCTTGGTTAGTGCAATTGCTGGTTGTAGCGCAATACCCTAACTTATAAATGGAATACTGCGCTCATCCGCAATCGGGCACTACATAGCAATAGCATTGTCAACACGCGATGCTAAATCAATTCTTCTCTCAAATTCATCAAAGAATCTCTGTAAGGAGGTGAAAACAGGGAGTGGCTGAAGTGCGTTTGGGTGAGAATGAGTCAATTGACTCGGCATTAAGGCGTTTTAAAAAGAAAATTCAGAAAGCTGGAATTTTATCAGAGGTCAAGCGCCGGGAAAGATACGAAAAACCCAGCTTGCGTCGTAAGCACAAAGCGGAAACAGCACGCAAAGGGGGTCGCTATTAAATCAAAGCAATGTCTTTGATTGTGGCGATTAATCAATGCCAACTAGCTGTTAAAGTTAAGCTTTGAATTTGTTGGAAATCCAACCAAGACAAAGTAGAGAAGTGATTCTGGTCTTCTCTACTTTTCATCAACAAGTCTTAATTTAGACGCAAATGTTCTCAAGAAATAAAACAACAAAATTATTTGAATTGTCTAGTTCAAGTAAAGTCTATTGCGTATTTTTATAATTTTGGATTTAGAATTTAGAATTTATGATGGCAGGTAGCTTAACAATTGAACTGCCGGATATTCCAAGTGCGATCGCACTGGCAGGAGAGGGGGAAGAAAATCTCAAAACTCTGGCACGGCAAACAGGAGCAACTCTAGTATTGCGCGGGCAAGAACTGTATATTTCTGGCACAGAAAAGCAAATTGATCTAGCGAATCGATTAGTGCGATCGCTTGAAGACCTTTGGAGTAAAGGCAATAGTATTGGTAACACGGATATATTGACAGCGCGTCAAGCCTTAGACAGCGATCGTGAAGAGGAACTGCAAGATTTACAGCGAGATGTGATCGCTAGAACGCGCAAAGGTGAGGAAATCCGCGCCAAAACCTTCCGCCAGCGACAGTATATCGAAGCGCTAGGCAAGCGTGATTTGACTTTTTGCACCGGTCCAGCTGGTACTGGTAAGACTTTCTTAGCAGTTGTCGTCGCTGTACAAGCACTGCTTGCCAACCAATTTGAACGGCTGATTTTAACTCGTCCTGCTGTGGAAGCTGGTGAAAGACTTGGTTTTTTACCTGGAGACTTGCAGCAGAAAGTTAATCCTTATTTACGTCCACTCTACGACGCGATCAACGAATTCATTGACCCAGAAAAAGTCCCATCATTGATCGAAAGAGGCGTTATAGAAGTGGCTCCTTTAGCGTATATGCGGGGACGTACACTAAACAATGCTTTCGTCATCGTCGATGAAGCTCAAAACACCACACCAGCTCAAATGAAAATGGTTTTGACTCGTTTGGGTTTCCGTTCTCGTATGGTGATTACGGGTGATATGACGCAAACCGACTTACCACTCAACCAACAATCTGGATTAACAGTGGCTGTACAAATTTTAAAATACGTTGAAGGCATAGCTTTTTGCGAATTTTCCCAAAAAGATGTTGTACGGCATCCTCTCGTTCAGCGCATAGTCGCTGCTTATGAAAAGTACGAAAAATAGTCATTACTCATGAAACAATGACTAATAGATCTATTGCAAAAGTCCAATTTTTTTGAATGGAAACCACAGATGGACACAGATGGACACAGATAATTTATCCGCGTCAGTCTGTATGCATCTGCGGTTCCAAATACCCAATTTTTGCAGGAAATCTAATGACTAATACAGCACATTGCAAGTAAATGAAGTACAACGTTGTTATCTAAAAGTCAGACACAGAGCAAATTTGACTTCTAACTTCTGACTTCTGACTCCTAAATTCTGCTGTCACTGATCACTAATAACTCATGACTAAAACACTTAAAGAATTTTTGGAAGCTTGTGAAACCCTGGGAACATTGCGTTTCATTGTCACTAGCAGCGCCGCTGTTTTAGAACCACGCGGTAAGCTGGAAAAGCTGTTTTATGCAGAACTCCCCAAGGGGAAGTACGCGAATATGCATACCGAAAGTTTTGAGTTTCACTTGAATATGGATAAAATTACCCAGGTGAAATTTGAAACAGGTGAAGCGAAGCGAGGCAACTTTACCACCTATGCTATTCGGTTTTTAGATGACAAACACGAACCAGCTTTGAGCTTATTTCTACAATGGGGTAAACCAGGAGAATATGAACCTGGACAGGTAGAGGCATGGCATACTCTACAGGAGAAATATGGGGAAGTTTGGGAACCAGCACCAGCAGAAATTTGATATTAGGTTCCAACAAGTGGATTTTCAGATTTTCTGCAAATTCTTGTAAAGAAAGCCCTGATAACTGTAGAGCGTTGATTGTTTACTGTTTACTGATAATTCCTAGAGATGCAACTTGACAAGAAAATTCTCCGCGTCTTCTTGGTTTTCACAATTTGGTAAACTCAAATACATCGTAATCACCTCCGCGAAGCACAGATTCGGTGTGTTTACCTTGCAAGCGCTTACCAGTAACTTGCTCTAGAACACCCCAAACAGCACCGAGCGTATAACTACATTTACGCTCGGAACCTTGGGGTTCGCCTGCAGAACAAAAAGTTTCTGAAGTGTAAACTTTAATAACATCGCCTTCTGATACAATGCTGTGAATAATACATAAGCGAGTCCCATTTTTACCCAAAGCCAACTCAAGTTTGTAGGCAATATCCTCGAAGGACAAAGATGTCTGTGTCAAACCTAATTCTTGTGCGAGATGTCTACCACGATTTCGTCCAGCAGCAATCAAGGCGATCGCAGCTGCCTTTTCACCCAATGCATCTTCTATCCCGACAACTGCTGACTTAAAACAGATAATACTGCTGAAATCTCCAAGTATTGGACGTAACATACATTATGCTCCAGTAAATAAAGGTCTTTTGGTGTAGCGAATTTAGATTTTGAATGCGCGGATTTTGGATGTAAAATCTCAACTCCAAAACGAGTTAACCTTTAAGCCAACAGCGGTATAATTCTGCCAACAGCGCGTTTAACTTCAAGAAACAAAATGCCTTGCTTGACAGCAGAATTTGCTAAAACCAATAAAACTGCTTCAGCACCACAACTTACTAATACGCCATAGCCTTTCTCACCTTCTACGACAATACGATCAACATTGCCGCGAGCTAACTCGCGTCCAATCCGTTCGCCCAAGGAAAGCATAGATGCAGACATAGCAGCAGTACGCTCTTCATCCATTCCAATTGGGAGCACGGAAGCTAACGTCAAACCATCAGGGCTAGCAAGAATTGCCCCTTGAACTTCAGCACTACCAGAGACAAAGTTTTGCAGTTCATCTTGCAACATTGAAATGTTAATCATGACTCTTTCCTGGGGAATTGTTAACAAAATTTGCGATATAGGGTATGGAACTTTGACAATTCAAAATTATTTTTTTGAATTTTGAATGAACGAATTTTTTTACACCTTGTCTTTTTCAATCGCTGTCTTTGAAAGCAACGTATAAGCTTTGGGCGACATTTATTCAGTGGAGTTTTGATGAAATTCGGCAATTTCTTGGATGAGAGCAATCAACGCTTGTGTCACCGAAGTTTTACAGGTAGCATTGACAGAAATGATCGGCGATCGCGCCTTTTCATCCACCAATCCCAAAGCGATCGCCACATCTTCTGCTTCCCATGCATCCGGGCAATCGGTGTGAGTCAGCCCAATCACATATGGTATCTGCATCCGTTGGTTAACAAAGTTGAGAATACGCCGTCCAAAACGTAAATGATCCGGGCGATGTGCATCTACGAGCAGGATGTAGGCATGTGCCTTGGCAATGAGGATGTCCCACATAAAGTCAAACCGTAACTGTCCAGGTGTACCATACAAGTGCAGCGATTGATTTGCTGCAATATTGAGTCGCCCAAAGTCCAAAGCGACTGTGGTTTTCTCCTTCAGTTGTCCGACTTCATCTGTCGCTTTCCTATCGGTATCCACGACATCTATTTCACTGATTGTGCGAATCAAGGTTGTCTTTCCTGCACCTACGCCTCCTGTCACCACTATGCGTAGGATTTCCATTTATACCTCCCCAATGGCACGAGAACCATAGTTACAAAATGCTTCTGGGGAAATGACAAAGCTAATCTCAAGACTAGGGGATATAACTTTAATGAGTAACTTTGAGCGATCGAGTGCGGATGATTGTGTTAAATACATCAACTTTTGTCCTCTTCAGGAAATTCGACAGTCATCACTTTTGTGTGTACCGATGCAATGTTCCTAACTATCAAAACAAATTGGGAGGATGAGAACCCCTGAAGATGTAGTTTTCCTCCGTGCGTCAAACTACATCTGTGTTTTTAAGGGGGGGCGAGGGTCTAACACGAAGAAAATGGTCAGCCTTATTACTACGAGTACGCGACTACGAAGACAGATAAACATTACAAAGGCTGACCATTTTCTAGGGGACAATGCGTCGGATGAAATCTGACTCATAGGGCTTTAGCTATGCGTTTCTTTTTCAATGTATTGCCTTACGGCTTCTCTGATTAACTCATTCATTGACCTCTCTTTTCGTTTACTTAGTTTTACCAATTCTTCATACTCTTATGAGCGAAAATCTTGCACTAAACCTACTCATAACATCATTAATATGTTATATTGATGTCATGGTAACACAAGGATGAAAAACTCCAAAAAACAAACGTGATGCCATGCCTACCCTCACAACTGAAGATATAGGGTTGTGTTGAGAAGAACCATTGCGTTGCCAACAACCGCGTAAAATCTTCAAGGTTGGAAGATCCTAAAGTAGCCGCACATTCCTTCTCCTGACGGAGACGCTACGCGAACGGGAGCGAGGCGGGTAGGACTGTTTGAACCAGTCAAAGCCTCTTTGGGGCAGAACAACGTTGCGTAGTCCGATTTCTAAGGAAAGTGCAACAACAGTTCGGAATCCACGTTTTTCAAAGCGTGGAGAGTTCAATGCATTTGTAGATTCCGCACCCTGAAATAGTGTTTTTAATCCTGGATTTTCAGTATCTCATATCACATAGAACGTGCGCCAGTGGTAATTAACCGTCTAAACAAGCCTTCTGTCCAGCCAGTTTCTTGAAGAACAGCAGCTGAAGAAACTTCCACATAAGCTTGCTCAATAAAAGCCAAGTCAATCATACAAATACGGCTGAGCGAATCTTTGAGAGCTTCAGTTTTCCCTTCTGTTTGCAGGCGTTTACCGACTTCGTGGATCACCGTCGCCATTGCTGGAACAACGTGCTGAGGTCCAATCCCAATGCGGACGTGAACTAAACCAATTTTCCAACGGCGATCGGCGTAAGCTGGACCCCACTCATCTATACCTGTAAACATTTCGTGAAACCATTCAGTAAAAGTTTGGCGGAGGCGATGAATGCGAGATTCTCCAGTGTGCAAAATCGCATTCATCTCCTCATCACGTTCCAGGTAAGCATAAAAGTGGTCAGCCATTTGTGGAGCAATTTCTAACCCCCAGTTTGCATGAGATTTCAGCACAACTTTGTCTTCATCTGTAAAGCTAGAACGCTTTTCCAGCGCGGACATAAATGCATATGGTTCTAAAGCCATTATCTAAGTTCTCCTTGTATCAATAAAAATAAGCAACCTTAATTAGGAACCTAAACATTGCTGTACAGGCTCTTGTTTATTCGCAATCAAGCCAAAAGGGGTGTAATTTTTGCAACAGCCCGTTTGATTTCAAGAAACAAGATGCCTTGCTTGACAGCAGAACTTGCTAAAACTAATAAAACTGCCTCAACACCACAACCCACCAATACGCCGTAGCCTTTCTCACCTTCTACAACAATACGGTCAACACTGCCGCGAGCTAACTCGCGTCCAATGCGTTCGCCCAACGAAAGCATCGATGCAGACATAGCAGCAGTACGCTCTTCATCCATTCCAATTGGGAGTACAGAAGCTAACGCTAAACCATCAGGGCTAGCAAGAATTGCCCCTTGAACTTCAGCACTACCAGAGATAAAGTCTTGTAATTCATCTTGTAGCATTGAAACTTTGATCATGATTCTTTCCTCCAAAATTTTTGGTAAAGGTGCTCCAGTATTTTCTGTAGTTGTCACTAAATTCGATATCCAGCGATTCTCGAAAGACTGACATACAACATTCCCAAACTCCTCTTCACTAGGCAAAATGGGGGAATTTTTCGCCTCGTCGTTTGCAGCAAGGGATAAGGGTTGGTGTTCTGGTTCTTCAGTATTTTCCACTAATATGGGTAACAAAGAATCTTCTTGAATTGATAAATTTGATACGTTTTCAGACTGAGTGAATATTCTTTGAAATACTACTGAAAGTAGGTTCAGGACTTTGCCAAAAGGCATAGCGGCTAAACAGCGTATCCAATATGTTAGTTTTTATTATTACATTAGTTTTTGTCAAAAAACTTTCTTGCCCACCTACTTTTTACATTCTTAGTTTGTTCTCAACAGGACAAAAACCCTCATCCCACCTAAAAGCCTTCTCAACTGGGAACGCATGAAACCACAGATGTAGACGCGTGATGTCTGTTGCAAAGAAGTTACGCTGTACCTGCGGCTTATAGTAGCTTCCCGTAAACTCTTTGATAAACGCACCTTTGTTAGGGGCTAGGATTCTCGATTAAGCTTTGCTCTTGAGAAAACCAACCAAATTTTGCAAAAACGAGGTACTTATCTTATGTGGTTCTAGTTGTTTAGATTTTTGGAATTGGGAGACAGAGGAATTAAGTGAGTTAAAATCCATCGGATAATCATTCAGGTTTAGTGTAGACTCCGCTAAGGGAATTTCTTCTACCAAACCTACAAGCATCAGCCGAAAAGCAGCTTGCTGGACTATCGCTATTGGTTGGTTGAGTTGAGAGGCGATCGCACTTAAAGAAACACTACCATTAGCAAATTCCCACACTTGCCACTCCAATGGATGCAAGTGAATCTGAGGTTTGTTATGAGTAATACTCCTAATACCAGAACTAGCATCCGGGAGGACATCGGCTAGCACTTTCCAGTCTTTTAAAGCTCTTACAGCCATCAGAGCCACTTCTATCGTTCTCAGGCTTAATCCTGTCATCTCTTTTAAAGGTACGGCTGCTTTGCTATCCAGTTTAAAGACTCCCTTTTGGATTGCAAAAAGCTCTCGAACCTGTTGTAATTGGCTGGCAAATAATAGGTTTAGCTGCTCAGCACTTAATATTCCATGAGTTTTCAGGAGTAACCCAAGCGGTGTTGCTAGCGATGTTTCAGGACAAAGTTGTTCAATCAGTTGTTGGTTTGCCCAGCCCCTTTGTATTATTTTGTAGCTTAAACCTTCACCGTTTAAGCGATTAGCAGCAGCAACAACACGCCCTTGGCGAAACCAAATGTAGTAGTAATGAGATTTAGAACCTGGAGCATGAAGATCTGGTAAAGTACAAACTGTTAAACAACCAGATTTTCGCCCTTGGTCAATCAGTTGAAACAATTCAGCCAAGGAAAAATCCGTAAAAGAACTAGATAGGCTCATTATTAATGCAAGAACTATAAAAGAATTAATTCATCCGAACTTGCACCCTGATAAATATTTTTTTTAGCAAGTTTGATATTGTGCTTTAGTCAAAAGCGACTTCATCGACTATTCGTTCACTAGAAGCATAAATACAATTTTCAATTAAGAGAACGAGTAATTCTACCAATAAAAAAACTCCTATTTCTTTACTTAAGTGATAGTACTTAAATAAAAGCTGATTTTTTTTATAAAATATACTTGTCTTTTGTCCTGACTTTTCACGTCATGTGGAAAAACCAACGTGAAACCTAACCCCCTAGCCCCCTTCCCTTGTAGGGAAGGGGGAAAATTGAAAGCCTCTCTCCTACAAGGAGAGAGGTTTTCCAGATATCGTGAAAAGTCAGGTCTTTTGTCCTAGCTTCTGTTTAACAAAGAGATTGGGTTAAGTATTGAGTTTATAGATGTCCATGTGAAATTTCATGAAAAAATAGCAATACAAGTTTTGATTGAATGAGTTATTACTCAAATAAAAATTCATAATTTGCAAAATACCGTCATGATGCTTGCTATGAAGGTGATTTGGACTTTTTGCTTGGTTTGTTTATTCCTTCTGTTAAATAGGGAGGCGTTAGCTGGAGAGTTATCTGAGCATTTGCTACATTTTCCCCAATGGGAAAAATTAACTTCCGTGCGACCTGCTGTCGGAGATTTAGTTTATCCTGACTGGATAATGGGTTCTTGGCAAGTGAAAAGTACGCTATGCGATTTAGTTGCACCCTTAGCTCCCGACATCGTGACACCTGGATTTGAGGGTAATCGTCAGTATCTCAAAGAGCCTATAAGTTTTCCAGTGCGATTTGTGCGAAAAACAACGCCTGAACCTGGATTAAAAATCCTTCCCCAAACAAGTCGCAAATCAGCAGTAGTAGCGGATAGAGCTTTTAATGGCTTGAATTTGGCAAAAGCATATTTAGGCAACACTGTGTTATCCGTCAAAGTAGATCCAGATTCTCCCAATCGTCAAATTACGTTTTTACGGGGTGAGCGTCAGCTTGTTTCCATTGTCGCAGCACGCGCTACAGAAAATACATCAGATGGCAAGTTTATCACCACAGAAGTGTTTCAACAACTGTTTAAAGGTGGTGGGCGTCCTTATTTCAACACTGTAGAATCCACCACCGCCTACCGCAAACTTTTGACATCCAATCAAGCTATTGAGGCGGATCAAGTCACTGCTGTTTATCTGTCGCCTCAAGATCCAGATTACTTTAAGGCTGGCTCTCGACCAGTCGCACTCTATCGCTATCGCCTGGAATTTCTTCCCATCGACGAGGTTCCAACTACTCCTTAAGAATGATTTACTCGTTGAGATGTTGAATAGTTTGTAGTATAAATGTAGTATAGAATTCCAAGCTAACGCTCTTGACCAGAGTGCATCATGGCAAAATTTAGAGATATTCTCACATACTACGATCGCTATCGAGCGATCATTATTTTCAGTATTGCCGCAGCAAGCATCTTTGAAATTGTTGATTTAATTGTACCTTATGCTACCGGACAGATTTTAAACGTACTTTCTGGACAACCGGTGGATCGCCTCATGCAGAATGCGATCGCCGCAGTTGCCAACATCACCCAACTCCCACAAAATCGGTTCCTATCTCTTGCAGTGCTAATGGGTTTAATCTTCTTAGTCACCGTTGTGAGAGCGCCGATTCAAATGTGGTCAGCATGGTGGTATCATTGGTACATTGCTTTACGTACCCGGCAAGATCACTTCAAAAAAACGGTAGCAAAAATCCTCACCCTACCGCTAGAATTTTACGACGAAAATAACCCAGGACGCATTGCCGGAAAAATTTCCAAAGGTATAGAAAACCACACCTGGACTTATCCAGAAGTCGCGGGACAATTGATTCCAAAGCTGTTTAGAGTACTGGGAATTTTTGTAGTTATCTTGTTGATTGAGTGGCGCATAGCTTTACTATTTCTACTTTCGTTCGTGGTTATCCTCAGCTTCACTCTTAAAGATTTGAAGCAGTTGGTGGAACAAGAACGACGGCTAGATAAATACATGGAAAATACCCAAAGCCGCAATTCAGAAATTATCACCAACATCAAAACAGTCAAAGCTTTTGCCACAGAAGCACAAGAACTGAAACGGCAAAAACAACGGCTTAACCGCGAGTTTAAAGTCGTTGTTTTCCGCATCCATCTTGGTTACATCAAGCTAGGTACTTTAAGAACAGCTGTCATTCAGTTTTGTGTTTTTATGGTGCTAGGTTTGACGCTGATGGCTACCGTAAAAGGACAAATTTCTCTGGGACATTTCGTAACCACTTTAACTGTTTCCAGCATGGCTTATGCGGAGTTGGAACCAATTAGCAACCTAGCAGAAATATTTGCCCGTCGCTATGCTTCAATGTTGGGGTATCACGACTTAATGCAGCAGCCCATTGGGGTAGATGCAGCCAGCCTGGAAGAGAGTACCGAGGCTTATAATTTCACTGGGAAAGTTGAGTTTTCTCATCTCAGTTTTGGGTATGACAGCGAGCGCCCGGTTCTTTCTGACATCAATCTGTTAATTGAACCATATCAAACAGTGGCACTGGTTGGGCGATCAGGTTCAGGGAAGTCTACTTTAGTGAAATTGCTGTTTCGGTATTTTGAGCCGAATCAAGGGAAGATATTGATTGATGGGCAAGATATTCGGACGTTAGATGTTGGCAATTATCGGCGGCGGTTGGCGATCGTTCACCAAGAAGTAGACGTCTTCAACGGGACTTTGTTGGATAACCTGACATACGGCGATCGACAAGCGAGTTTTCAGCAAGTGGAGGAAGCCTGTAGAATTGCCAGATTAGACGAAGTGATTCGCCAGTTACCCGAAGGTTACTACACTGTTGTCGGTGAGAGGGGTGTCAGGTTATCTGGAGGACAACGACAGCGATTGGGAATTGCTAGGGCGTTATTAGTGAATCCAGATGTCCTGATTTTTGACGAAGCGACATCTAGCTTAGATTACGAGTCTGAGAGATTGATTCAGCTAGCAATGCGTTCAATTTTGGGAACCCGCACCACAATTATCATTGCCCACCGTCTGAGTACAGTACGCGAAGCAGATAAAATTGTGGTTCTGGATCAAGGCAAGATTGTGGAAGTAGGTAGCCACGATGAACTTCTGCGGCACGAGGGAATTTACCGCCGCTTGCACTCCTTGCAAGAAACAGGTGAACTCATCGGCTAGGGTATGAGGTACAGGGTGTAGGTAGGGTACGCGATAGTTTAGCTGTCCGCTGTCACCTATTCCCTTTTTTTCTAAAAAAGCTTGCATTTCTAAACGCTTGTGGTAAGATAATAAATCGTTGGGTGACAAGGGTCGGTGTCCGAGTGGCTAATGGAGGCGGACTGTAAATCCGCTGGCTTACGCCTACGCTAGTTCGAATCTAGCCCGGCCCACCTCAAATTCGGTACCGAGTGCTGAGTTTTGAGTGACTAAAAAACTAATATAGTGATTTAGCATTCACAACTCAGCATTTAAAAACTAAGTCTGCCCGTGTAGCTCAGTGGTAGAGCACACCCTTGGTAAGGGTGAGGTCACGAGTTCAATCCTCGTCACGGGCTTTTTGAAAATAACGAAAAATCTAAAGCTTTCAAGTCATCGGATACTCCAGGATAAAGATTTCTGGGTATCCTATCTTGTTTTTTGGGTATCAAATGGGTATTCTGTTTCTAGGGCGTTGCAGAATAGAAATATGAATGTGCGAATCGATGTCGCACGACTTGAGCGAGAAAAGTCCAAATGGCTCTTAAATAGGCTATTAACCCGCCATCAGACAAGTCTCGGAACCAGTGTCCAAAGGTTCCTTCCCGCCCAAAGGGGCATCACGGATAACTGCTATGTCTCACAGCTAGAGGGTAGCTAGTATCGGACTCGTTGGGATTTGTTATATTCTCCTAGTTATGAGTTGGTGGATTCCCTTAGTGCCAACCTTGTTAGCTCTTTGGGGTGCGGAACTGACGACATCTTTTTTCGACTGAGATTTAAGAGTGCTACTCGAACAGCGCTCTTTAACTATCAAGCGATCTTTTGAGGCAATCCACAATGGACCTCTGCAAACTTTGGCTGTGATCTTAAGAAGTCTCGGCGAAGAAGATATATCGCCCGAACAATTGCGATCGCAACTTCAAGAACTGAATCAGGAGTTACGGAGTATCCCTGATTCCCTGAGTCAACCTCTGAGCGATCGCTTTTCTAAAATCATTGTTAGATTTGTAAATAATTATCTACTACAAAAGTATTTCCCTCTAATCATAGATTGACAGTGTTTGCTACTCACTGCCAATGTGTGACCACAGCCCCATCCCCAAAGAAAAAAACTGAGGTAGACATCAGTTACCTCAGTTTGCCATACGCAGCACTCGTCTTACATGAAAATGCTTGCGCCAGGAAATAGCTCGCCATCGACAACTGGTGGTATCAAAAAAATCGCAGCTGCACGTATGCTCAAAAACCTATCCATACCTGGAAGTTGGTTTTTAAGGTCACCACCAAAATTTGTACTGCCAAGCCAAGTTTGTTGTGTGAGCATTCTAAGCAACCGTTCGGGGGTATCTTGAAAACTCACAAAGTTCAACCCTGTGAGAAAGCCGGGAGCACTACCAAGTGGTTCGAGGAACTCGTAGCCTTGGCGAAAAATGCGGAGTGAGGAGCGATCACTGACTGGTGTAAGGTGATGGTTTGCCCTTTGAACATGACTTTGCTGTAGGATTGTTTCACTTACAGTGTCAGGTTCAAAGAAAGCCTCGTTGCCAGGGCTTAAAACATCCATACTTCCTGTGACTGGACACCCTGTTTTCGTCACTGGATTACCTTCACTATCAAGGGATATCAAAGGACAACCAGTTAATTTGTTCCTACCTACTAATAGCTCTTGCTGTTGACGATTAAGCTTTTGCCAAACCGTCAAGTTAATTGCAATCCTCAGAAACGCTAAATAAGTGCCGCCTTCAATCCATTGCTCCTCTGGTGGACGAGGTTTGATTGTGATCGCGCCAGAGCGTTCCGAGCTTTTCATGTTAGAGATACCATCATGAAAATCAATCCAGCTACGTCCATCATCGCGCTGAAATCCGCCATAAAAGGCGGTCAAAAGTAATGGAGCAGCACCTGTAGCTGGATCGCTCATGTTTTGCAAGGCTTTCCACGTTTCCACAACTGGACGATTTACTGCCAGTTGTGTTTCTGCAATAAACTGCACTGCAATCTCCTCAGTCGCAGGATTCGTTTTCACATCATCCGCATACCGCAAACCCGAACCAATCAGTAGTGGACCGCCTCCGGTTGGTAACGGCGAACGAAATGCACCAAAATCCTTAATATGATTGGGTAATTGACGCTGAATATCGGGGAGTTTAAAGACATTAGCACCATAGCCAACAAGAACTGTTAAATCACCAGCAGGAAGGGACTGTCCTGGCAAATCTCTTAACTTACCATTTTTCAAATCCTGATACATCTGCCAAAGCTTGCCAAACGCTTCTCCCACTTGGCGAGCATTCAAACCTGGTGAAGCTCGCAAAAATAAAATGTTAAAAAATTTACCAGGTCTTGCTCCTGGAGCATGATAAATGCCCTCTTGCAACTTTCCAGTCACTATCTTTAACCTCTAAATCCCATTGTTCGCGGCGCTATCCGTACCATTTGGTGCGTGTTATCATACTCCTGCTTGAGAGATTTTATAGTTTCACAAATTCGAGCTTCTTGGCATTGGATAGGAGCATCGCTTGCACTGAGAATGACATACTCATCCTCTGCGATGGGAGTAGGTTGCCCAATAACCACCAGAGGTCCTACCTCCATCTGTTGCACCACCTGAAAACCGCCTGTTAGTGGTTCTTCATTGGCACCAACAGCCACCGTAATATCATCTAAAAACGTTGGCTCGTCATCACTAGGACCAAATTCCAGGCGTTGATACATTTCTTCACTTGCACCTCTGCTCAAGCGTACCCATGAATCTGGAATGGGTTCCCCATTGAACAGAAAGACATCTTTTGTGAATGAACGAATATACATTCCTAACGGGTTAGCAAACGCAACTGTATGTCCGTTAAAAGCAGCTCCTAGTGCACCCATTGCCGCATTCGGGTCTGCATGACGGCACGCTAAATGCTCCACACCGAATTGACGGAAAAGCTGTTCTCGCGTTGCTTGTTTCGGATTACTAGCAGTGCCACTGGCATAAGGCTTGGCACCAAACATCACGATGTAAAGCAGGTCGTCGAGTCCGTTAATCGGATGCGTCATAAATAAAGCGTAGTCAGTGTTTAACTTACCAGTTGGTTGCGGCTCATTACCTTGACCTGCAACCACTGTAGAGAAAGCAATTTCCCGCTGCTCTTCAGTTAACGCAAGTGGGTCGCTGACTCCATAAAGGTCTTCCCAAGTTGGCTCAAAGCCAAGTACACTTTGTGCCATTGCACGCACAGATTTCGGGTCATACTTAGCAACAGATACCCAGTACTCGCGCAATTCAGTTGTGACTTGCACTCGTTTTGGTCGCATCCGACCTGTAGCATCAGCCTTCTCAATAATTCGATATTCGCAGTACTCGTTATGCAGGTTGTGTCTTCCTCGGACACCCCAATCAGATAATTGCCGCGCCACTTCTGCACCAAGACAAAAGTTAGGCTCTGCTGGATCGCCAAACCATTTAATCGGTGCTGGAATGGGGTTAGTCAAGGTGCTGGGGTCAAGGGTAAAAAAGCGACTGCCAAAATCGGGTTGTAAATTCCCATAGGCAGATTGAATTGCCTCATTCCATTTCTGAACTAAGTCAGCACTAAGTTGGTCAGCACGACCTGGAACGTCATAAACCATAGCTCGTCAAATACTCCTTTTTTATCTAATAGGACTTACGCATTGACAGAAGTTTGATTATGTGCATAAGTTTTACCTGATTTGCAACAACGGAAGTTAAGCTTAGAGAGCTTTTCTTGCCGTATTTTTATGTAAATGTAAGCAAAACCAACTTATGCACTCTTGGAGACAGAAATAGGAAAAACGTCATTTTACTTCTTCTAAAACGTGTAAATTTTTGCAAATTGTTTAGACAAATTCACTTTTAAGACAAGTTATAAACCGAAGTACGGGTTACCGAGAAAGATGGTGTAGCCAATTGAAGGGTCGATTCTGTCTGCAAAGTAAGGGTAAACGTCCTGCTGCTTTTGATAATCCGCTTCATGAGGATTTACAAAAAGCTGCTGGGCTCTTTTTTAATCATGGGCAGACTGCGGAACATCAAGAAATGATAGCTTTAATCAAAAAACTTCAGCAAGGTTAAGCTTAAGCTTTTTAGCCACTACCGCGCACACAGCAGTGTTAACCCTTTAAGAAAGTTCTTGTGGGGTTTAATAATGACCTAGTGGAAGAGCTACGTCAAATCTATCAGCCTTCAACCTGAGAGTGAAGCAGTTGACTAGCCCTCAGTTCTCACCGAGGGCTTTAATATCCTTTCAATTTTCCAGCTGAGAACTAGCTCAACTTAATCCCAGAGAACCGTACCCAACTTATCCCAGGTTTTTGCACCAACGATACCATCTACTTTCAAGTCGTTTTCTTCTTGGAAGTTTCTCACCGCCTCATCTGTTTGGTCTTGAAAGTTTGTAGTGGGTGAATCACTGTCAAGGTAATCTAGAGCAATCAAGATATTCTGTAGCAATTTTACACTACTACCAGTATCACCCTTTTTTAGAACTGGCAATTCTTTACTAGTTGTTGGTGCCATAATTAAAATCCTCCATAAATTGTAGTTTGATCAGCTTAACCACGTTCCAGATACTTTTTAATGCAATGCACAGAACCTAAGTTTTGTGCAAAGGGGTGAAAGTCGGCGAGTTGATGAACCACAAAACCTAATTCTTCCCAAATGCGTTTATTTTCCGCATCGATGGAAGCAAGATCCGCCCAATCACCATGACCGTATGTTGGTAACCAGACGTGATTTCCATTATACGTATCAATTTGCACTAGGCTATTATTGGCTGTCGCAAAATACCAAAAACGGGTTTTGCTTGCAGCATCATCGACATACGTGATTGGTAGAGGGTTGCGAATCACTTCAAATCCCAAGTTTTGCAGATTTTGGGCTATGTCATCGAAAATTTCTGCGATCGCATGTTCCACAGGAGGACGACCGAGAATTCGGTCTGCTTCTGGCATTCGCAGTGTTCATTTTTCTTCGCCTCATCTGTATTCTTAATAAATATCAGTTAAATTATCTTATGCACTTTCAATTTAATAGATTCAAAAGTTTTGTCGCTGGGTAGCTATCCGCTAAACACGCTTACATCAGTGGACAAGATAGCCAGTCTGAGTACAAGCTACGTTATCTAAGTCATGACACCCGTGGGTGCTTTCCAGCTTGCGGCTCTGTCGTTAGTCGTTAAACATCTGTATTTAGCTAAAGACTTGCGGCTAACACAACAAGTTTAGATAACCTTGACGAGGAAAACTTAACCTGAGTAATCAGAGGACAAAATGTCTAACTTTGTATTTGTTCTAGATGCCAACAAACAACCCCTCAATCCAGTTCCACCAGGACAAGTGAGACGGTTACTCAAGCAGGGGCAGGCAGCAGTCTTCCGTCGCTACCCTTTCACGATTATTTTGAAATATGCCGTACCCAATCACAGGATCAAGCCCCACCAACTAAAGATAGACCCAGGTTCTAATACGACTGGGCTAGCTATTATTCAAGGAAACAAGGTTGTGTGGGGTGCGGAAGTTAAACATCGGGGACAGCAAATCAAGAATGACTTAGAGTCACGTCGTGCGATTCGTCGTAATCGGCGTAACCGCAAAACTCGTTATCGCAAGCCTAGATTTCTTAACCGCACTCGATTATCAGGATGGCTACCGCCTAGCTTGCAATCTAGGGTTGAGAATGTCATGACGTGGGTTCATCGCTTACGTCGGTTTGTACCAATAACTGGAATATCTCAAGAATTGGTCAAATTCGACACTCAAGCAATGCAGAACCCTGAGATTTCCGGAGTGGAATATCAGCAGGGTGAATTGGCTGGCTACGAAGTACGGGAATATTTACTCGAAAAATGGGGAAGGAAGTGTGCTTATTGTGGTGCAACTGATACTAGACTTGAAGTTGAACATATAGTCCCACGCTCTAAAGGTGGAAATAATCGGGTTTCTAATCTTGCATTAGCGTGCCATCATTGCAACCAAAGAAAAGGGAACCAAGATATTCGTGATTTCTTGTCGAAGAAGCTAGACGTGATGAAACGCATACTAGCTCAAGCGAAACAACCACTTAAAGACGCCGCAGCCGTTAATAGCACTCGATGGGCGTTGTTTAGTAGGTTAAAAGAAACAGCGTTGCCAGTTGAAACGGGAACAGGTGGTAGAACAAAATACAACCGTACACGTCTCGGGCTACCCAAGACTCACTGGTTGGACGCTGCCTGTGTTGGCGTTGTTGAAACCTTGCAAGTCCTAACGATTCAGCCTCTATTGATTGTTGCGAAAGGGTGGGGGAACCGTCAGATGTGTACAACAAATAAGTACGGGTTTCCTATTAAGCATAGAACCCGTTGTAAAACCTTCTTTGGCTTTCAAACTGGTGATATGGTGCAAGCTATACTACCTACCGGAAAATTTGCCGGAACTCACGTCGGTCGATTAACCGTAAGAGAAAGTGGTGTCTTTGAAATGAGAACGCCAAAAGGCAAGATCAGCCCAGTTCGCTATAAGTACTGCAAATCTATTCACCGCAACGATGGCTATATGTACGCATTTTCCAGCAATGTCCAGCAAATAAGCAATTAGAGGCGTACCGATCGCCCTCTAGGACGCTGCGCTCCGCGCGATCGCTACCCATGCCACTGTTCCTTGCCCAATCGCCCATAAACGCTTAGATTCCCGACTTCTTTAAGAAGTCGGGAATCTTGTTGTTGACGTAGCCGAAGGCAGCTCGTAGGGCTTATGATTTAGGATTGCTATAGGCGACTACGCTGTGTTTCCATCACCAATGACTAATTACTCATAGGTAATCTACTCTACGGGAACACCTAGCGGCGAACGAGGGCGACAGAAGTAGCATTTACCATCTGGCTGCAACTATCGGTATTTGCATGATCTCAATAGTGGTTTGACACCAAAAAGCAAAAGATTATTGCGGCTCAATGTGCTGACGAGGAGCAACACCGGGATTAACGATTTCTGCCACCTCTTCTTCCGGCAGACTGTTGAGTTTAGTTTGCAATTCTTCGGCAGTGAAGTTATAACCACTGTCTTGAGCAATTTGGACCCAGTCCTGGGTATCAGTTGCCGCTTTGAGTTTTTGTTTTAATTCTTGGTCTTTTCTGGCATCTGCTAAAAATTCAGTGACACCTGCTTGAGACATAACTGTTATTCTCCTTTTCATTGAGCCTGTTGAGTTTGAGATTTGAGAGGCGGAGGGTTTGAGGCACTGCTATCATCGGAAGGATGCTATCACTTAGCGGAAGTGGGTAGGATTAGAGCAACTTGCTTTTCTCTTGGCTTGCGGTTCGTGTTCAGTTGAGCAATTGTATGTTGTGCTTCCTTAGCGCAATAGACATCTTCAACTTGATCAATCACCGCTTGTAATGCCACCGTTGCAACTTCAGCCGAATTTGTCTTCGATTTGTCGTCATCGTTGCTGAAGTCGCTGTCAACGCTTCTATTGATAGACTAGCGGCTTTTGAAGCCCTATAGCTTCCCCTCACAGGCAGATTCACAAGCGCCTATTAACAGTGAACAGTACCAGCCGCAGTTATCAGTTAAATACGAGTGGTCGCGCGTCCCCCACCAAGAGCACCTTTATGCGTTGGTGGCGGTGAGCGCATCCCCCAAAGCGCCCGTCTGATAACTGATAACTGATAACTGATAACTGATTTAATTGCCCCTGCTATCTCAAGCTGTTCCGCCGTTAACGCGGATGTTTTGCCCAGTGATCCAACGCGCTTCGTCACTGGCAAGAAACGCCACCACGTCAGCAATATCTTGCACTTGTCCCAGTCGTCCTAACGCTGCCATTTGGGCAAAACGATTTATTTGTTCTTCAGTTTTGCCTTGTCTGAACAGTTCTGTGTCGGTGGGACCAGGAGAAATGATGTTGGCTGTGATTTCCCGTCCTCCCAACTCTTTCGCCAGAACTCTTGTGATTTGTTCGACAGCACCTTTAGTTGCCACATAAGCACTATAAGTAGGTAGCATCATAGCCGTCGTTGATGAAGAAAAATTGATAATGCGTCCGCCGTCTGCCAAGTGGTGTGCAGCTTGTTGACAAGCAAAATAAGTCCCTTTGACATTGATGGCAAAAATCTTGTCGAAATCTTCTTCTGTTACTTCAGTAATTGGTTTATAGAAAATAACACCAGCATTATTGACTAAAATATCGACTTTGCCAAAACGTTCAATTGTCTGCTGAAAAAGTCGCTGGATATCAGCAACTTTGCTGACATCGGCTTGAAGTGCAACTGCTTGTACTCCAAGCTTTTCGATTTCTGTAACAACTTCTTGTGCCTTGTCTGCATTACCCGCATAGTTAACGACAACTGACGCACCGTTACTAGCTAATTTGAGGGCGATTGCCCGAAGGGCACTGCGCTTCGCGCAATCGCTCGTCCAATTCCCCGTGATGCCCCGGTGACTATCGCAACTTTTTCTGCAAGAGGTGCCATCAATGTCTTTCCTTTACTAAACATTAATTTTGCTTCTAGGTTCAACCTAGAAGCAAAATTAATGTTTCTATGTCTCTAGAAAATTCTTGAGACTTAGCAACTGTTGCTCAAGAATTTTCGTTTCTTCAGGTGTTTCTTACGCCAAATCAAAAAGCAAGATTTCTCCACCAATGTTGGTGGTGATTTCAAGTTGCTCTTCGCCACTGATTTGTACCCCATCACCTGCTCTGAGTTCTTCACCATTCAACGTTACGATACCTTGAGCTATTTGCAACCAAGCATAACGATTAGGTTGGACCTGATAATTTATAACGTCACCTGGTTGTAAAACAGATGTGTATAAATCCACATCTTGATGAATGGTTATAGCACCATCACGCCCATCTTTGGCACCAATTAAACGCAGTTTCCCACGCCTTTCTTCAAGGGAAAAAGCTTTTTGGTCATACCTTGGTTGCAATCCTTGTTTGTCAGGAAGAATCCAAATTTGCAGAAAGTGGACTGGCTCAGTATCAGAATGATTGTATTCGCTGTGCGTGATGCCAGTACCAGCGCTCATGATTTGCGCTTCACCAGGACGTATGACTGAACCAGTTCCCAAGCTGTCTTTATGTTCTATTGCTCCTTCCAATACATAGGTGAAAATTTCCATATCACGGTGTCCATGTGTCCCAAAACCAGCGCCGGGAACAACACGGTCATCGTTAATCACTCGTAGAGCGCGAAATCCCATGCGGTCTGGATCGTGAAAACCACCAAAGGAAAATGTGTGATAACTATCGAGCCAACCTATCTTGGTACGACCGCGTGCATTTCTATCATGAATGAGGTGAGTTTTGGTATTAGCAGCCATAGATTTTCCCTCCATTTTGATGGTTGATTGCAGTAAAAACATTCTGCACACTTGTTGACTACCATTCATCAATTCTGGTTACAACAGCCAGAACAAACTTTCTCTTTGGTAGCTACACTGCAGGAATGATAATTTTGGAGTTGCTTGAAAGCTAAGAAATTTCGTGAATCAATACTCAATTTAGGTATGGTTGAATACCAGATTACAACAGCTATGTTTACAAAATCACTAAACAAACTTTTTCTTTAGATTTATCTAATTGCATCTGGTTTTCAACTATCTCAATCTTAAAATATGTATATATAAAATGAAAAGTACGCACTTGAAAGTGCTGTACTTACCAAAAAGATACTGCTAAATTACATTCAGATTCCCGACTTCTTCAAGAAGTCGGGAATCTAAAAATTTAAATGCAAACTACTGTAACAGATAAGCTGGGTTGAAGAACGAAACCTAGCCTACAATACATGACTAATAGCTATTAACTATTAGCAACAAGAGACTTATCTGACAGCAGGTTGTCTGACAACAGCTTGCTCTTCAGTTTTAATATTAGCTGCATTACCATTTCCATTTTGGGTGACAGCGGCTTGCAGATGGGCTTCTAGGAACCACAGGCGCTTGTCAATGGTACGAGACACTTCGGTGTAAAGGTCAGCGGTGTCAGCATCGCCTAGCTCCGTCGTTTTGTCAATGGCTTCCCGCAACTGCTTAGCATAGGGTGCAAAGCGCTCTGCTAAAGCTGTTACATGCTCCATACCCATTAAAATATCAGTAGGATATTCTGACAGGAATGAATTCTCTGCAGCCATACGAACTGTGCCACAAGCATACCCTCCTAAGGCGGTGATGCGCTCAGCAAACATATCAATGTACTCTTCTAACTCACCTGCAATTTCATCGAACAATTCGTGCAACTGGTAGAAGTCGGTGCCTTTAACGTTCCAGTGCGCTTGCTTGGCTTGGCTTTTCAGATCCGATGTTGCGGCTAGAGTTTGGTTGAGAATGCCAGCAATCTGCTTGCGCGCCTCGGCTGGAATGTCAATACGGGTCGGATACAGACGTGTTGCAAGATTATCGCTCATTGTTCTACCTCTCTCATCAGCGTGACAAGACAAGTCTACAGATACTGCTATGCTGTCGGAAACTCTCTACCGACAGATGGAATTTTTGCTGAACCAGTTATAATTTTTGTTAATAATTTACTCTTCGGTTCATAACGAATTGCGATGGTTGTCTATAGCACTGAATGTACCACCGTAGAGGCGATCGCGGATTGTGTCATTTTGTAAAAAGTCGTGGGGGAAGCCAAGCTCAATTTGACTCACTTCGTTTAAGCGTTGCAGATGTTCTGGTGATAGGGTGAGATCCAGACAAGCTAAGTTATCTTTAATCTGCGATTCTTTACGTGCGCCGATAATAGGGATAACTACGCCGCTTTGTGCGCGTAACCAGGCGATCGCCACTTGGGAAGGTGTGCGTCCAATCTCTTGTGCAACTTGGGACACAACATCAGCAATAGCGAGTTGGCGTTCAGAAATATTTCCTCCCGTAGTTTCGATTCGTCCCTGTTCGCTATTACCGTTGCGCTTGTTGTACTTACCAGTTAGCACACCACCTCCAAGAGGTGACCACGGCGTCACAGCCAAGTCAAAGGCTTTTGCCATTGGTAATAAGTCGCGTTCTGGCGTCCGTTGAATCAAACTATACTCCACTTGCAGTGCAACAAACGGTGTCCAACCGTGACATTGCGCGAGAGTATTTGCTTGTGCAACAATCCAAGCTGGTGCATCAGAGATACCAATGTAGAGTACCTTGCCTGAGCGAACCATGTCATCGAAAGCACGCATCACTTCCTCAACAGGGGTCATGAAATCCCAAGCGTGCAACCAAAATAAATCAATGTAGTCGGTGTTCAGCCGTTTCAAACTGCCTTCTAACGACTGCATCATATTTTTACGATGATTGCCACTGCCATTAGGGTTGCCTTTGTGGTCATTCATCTGCAAGGGCAATGAGTACTTCGTCGCAACAACAAAGCGTTCTCGTTCCGAGGCGATAAACTCTCCAACAATTTTCTCACTGGTGCCATCAGTGTAACCGTTAGCCGTATCGATGAAGTTTCCCCCCGCTTCCACAAAGGCATCAAAGACTTTGCGGCTTTCGTCTTGGGATGCACCCCAACCCCAGTCTTCACCAAAGGTCATGGTTCCCAAGCACAGTTCAGAGACTCTTAACCCGCTTTTGCCTAAAAGTTTGTAGCGCATAGTTAATCATTCTCCTTTTATTTGTTAATGCTGATAAGGATTATTGGTTGCTGTAGGGTAAATTGCATGAATTTGTCCTGCTCAACAAGCCTTAAACTTGATGAAATTGAGTTTAGCGATCGCCTCCTACTCTTGTCTTGTCAGTTGTTGCTAAAAATATCACTATTTTGCGGAAATTCTCCTCAAGCCACGCTCTCGATTGTTGCTTAAACTAAAAAGCAGGGAACCAGATGATGGCGAATCCTACGCAGGCAAGGCTAATGATGTTAGATTTTAATCGTTCTGAGCGTGTGGTTAGTCAGGACATCGGAGAAGTCAGAGTACAGGTTAAGCTTACGAATGCAGTGGATGAAGCTTTGGTCAATCGAGGACTGCTTAACCCAAATCAGTTGCGTGTGCATGAGACACAAGCACTTGTAGACACGGGTGCGGTACGCACTGTGCTACCAAGGGAAATAGTGGAAAAGCTTGGTTTACAGCAGTTTTCACGTATTTGAACCACACTGTAAGGGCACAGCAATGCTGTGCCCCTACGGCAGATGTGGTCTATTTACCTGAAAATAGCTGTAAGAATTCGAGGTCAGCAAATGGCAAAATATGCTGATGGCAGACAGGAAGCAGTGGGATTGACCGAACCTGTGATTATTGAGTTGACGTACTCCCCGCACTAAAGCGACGGGGATTCTCAAAGGATGTTACGAGGCACGGCTTCAGCCTGCCTCGTAACCCTTCTTCGTGTCTCTTCGACTCTTAACTAGACTGTCACCAGTCCCCGTCAGATCGTCTCCACAGGCATTTTGTTCCACGCTGCGTCCCAGCGCGTTGATCCCTCTGTTACGGATCACTTGTGCGGCTGCCACATCTCGATGTGTCGTGTAGCCGCATTCAAGACAGGTGTGAACCCTATCCTTCAGTTCTTTTTTCCCCGTGTGGGCATCACATTGAGGGCAAACTTGAGATGTGTAGTCCTTGTTTACTTTCGCAAAATACACCCCCCGTTTCCAACATACCCATTGCAAGATTTCGACAAATTGCCCAAACCCAGCATCAAGAGTATGCTTGCAGAACATCCCTTTAGCCCACACACGGAAATCGATATCTTCAACAAAAATCATTCCTGCATTATTGCAAAGCTTATGGGCTAACTTAAAATGCCAATCTTTGCGAGTGTCAGAAATGCGTTGATGTAGTCTTGCAATCTTCCGATTTAACTTGTGACGATTGTTTGACCCTTTTTGCTTTTTTTTGAGTCTACGTTGCAGCAATTTCAGCTTGCGATGTAGTGTCTGAAGAAAACGAGGGCGTTCAACTAAGGTACCGTCAGAAGTTGCCACAAATTTATCTAATCCCAAATCCAATCCCACAGGATGCTCCGCAGGAACAGTATCAGGGACATTGACATCACACTCCAGCGAGAACATCAGGAAATATCCAGAGGCTTTACGAACAAGCCTAACTTGTTTCGCTTTAAAGCCGTCAGGAATTTCGCGTGATTTCACATACTCCATCCATCCCAATTGTGGCAACTTAATTTGGTTGCCTCTTAATATCTGCCCTTCTCCAAGCTGAGGATAAACGTAGGAACGCATTCTGTATCGATTCTTGAAACGAGGAAAACCCATTCCTTTGCGTCTCATATCGATAAATGCAGTTTCTAGTTTTCTCAATACCTGTTGCAACACTTGAGCGTTAACAGTTTTTAACTCTGGATATTGCTTTTTGGCGAGTGTGAGAGATTTCGCTTGAGTATTGTAATTGGGGTATGGCTCGTCTACTGGGATAATGTATTCAGATGTGATTGAACAAGCGTTAATTGGGCACTTACGAGAATTTAACCAATCTTTGCGTTCACGTAGAGCAAAATTCCAGACTTTGCTACATACGTCTAGCGTGTGTTCAATTAGCTGAACTTGCTCTTTAGTGGGCTTGGCTTTGTATTCGTAAGTTAAATTTAACACTATTCATCACCTCCTACAAAATAATAACACATTTTGTAGGATTAATGCTAATAACGGAAACACCGGGTTAAAACCCGCTGCGTCACGTTTCATCCCCGGATTAAAAGGTAGGGGTTCTCACGCTCCCGCGATGACTTGATAGTCTTGGAACTACTACTGCGGTTTAGCCATAATTAACTCTGCTGCAGCTTCACTATCCAATGGTGGGGAGAAAAAATATCCCTGAGCATATTCACATTTCAACTCTTGAAGGAATGCCAGTTGCTCTGCTGTTTCAACTCCTTCTGCTGTCACATTTATACCAAGTTTGTGTGCTAAAGTGACGATCGCCTCAGTAATTTCTGAATCTACTGACAAAGCACCCATACCACTGATAAAGGAACGGTCAATCTTCAACATACTAATGGGAAACTGGTGGAGACGACCTAATGAGGAATAGCCTGTTCCGAAATCATCAATTGATAGCCCAATTCCAAGTTCCTGTAGTTGTGAGAGTACAGTAGCCGCCTGATTTCCATTTTCCATGATGACGCTTTCAGTAATTTCTAGCATTAAGCGATCAGTACTCAGACCTGTTTTCCTCAAAATGTCTACAATTTGCAGCACCAAATTAGGTTGCAAAAACTGCTTGACAGAGAGATTAACACTGATTTTTCCAGGCGCGTCATCACCAAATCGCATCTGCCAAGCTTGTAGTTGGTGGCAAGCCTCGTGTAGTACCCAATAGCCAATTGGAACAATCAATCCTGTTTCTTCTGCTACAGATATGAACTTGGCTGGATTGACAATACCCCGTTCTGGATGCTGCCAGCGCACTAAAGCCTCAAACCCAGCTATCCGACCAGTATTAAGTGCCACAATTGGTTGGTAATACACGCGAAACTCTTGGCGCTCAAGGGCGTGGCGCAGATCTGTGTCCAACTGTAATCTAGCTACGGCTTGAGTATACATATTGGGATTGAATATCTCGCAACGTGCCTTACCCAAGGACTTAGCATGGTACATCGCTGTGTCGGCGTCGCGCAACAAATCTTCTGGTCGATCATACCCAGTTGTACTTAGGGCGATGCCAATACTTACGCTCGTAAAAACCTCTTGCCCTTGGAGAATAAAGGGTAATGAGAGAACCTGTTGAATCCTGTTAGCAACGTAAAGGACATCATCGACATCCTGAAGCTTCTCTAGCAAAATTGTAAACTCGTCTCCTCCAAGTCGAGCCGCTGTGTCTGAATGACGTAGACAGGTTTTAATCTGGTTGGCGATCGCGCATAACAATTCATCGCCCACAAGATGTCCAAGGCTGTCATTGATCACTTTAAAGCGATCCAAGTCCAAAAACAGGACTGCGAACAGCTCATGATTCTCCTGGGATTGAGCCTGATCAAGCGCCTGCTTCAGGCGGTTCATAAAAAATGCTCGGTTGGGTAAGCCCGTCAAGGTATCGTGAAGGGCGGCGTGCAGTAATTGCTCTTCTACCTGCTGGCGAACGGCAATTTCTTTTTCTAGCTCAAGTTTGGCAACCTCAGCCACCTTCGCTCGTAACAGAGCCTTCTCTGCTTGTTTACGCTCAGTGATGTCCCGAATGATAACTTGCGTTGCCCCTTTGCTGCGATAAGTCACGGGTATTCCTGTGATCTCCACATCAATAACCTCACCGTCAAGCCGAACCAACTTTCCCTCGTTGACAGCAGGTTGGTTTGGTTTCTCCTCAAGAAGTTCCAGTTGCACCTCTGGGTTTTGCTGCTCATTTAAATAGATGAGATTCTCTAGTGATTGACCAATCAGTTCTTCTGCATTTGCTGCACCAAATAGTTTGACACCAGTCGTATTTATGTAGGCTAATTTCCCTCTACTATAAACAGCGATAGATTCCGGAGAAAGTTCTATCAGGCGGCGATAGCGTTGTTCACTTTCTCTAAGCGCTGCTTCTGATTGCTGGCGCTGTATCATCGTCTCTTCTAAAGCTGTCAGATTCCGCCGTAACTCCAATTGTGTGATCACCTGTCGCCCTAGAATCCCTAAAGCTTCTTGTTGTGCACCACTCAAATTTCGTGGTACGTAATCAATGACGCATAAGGTGCCTAATGCTAGGTTTTCTGGGGTAATCAACGGAATACCAGCATAAAACCGAATCTTAGGCTCTGAAGTTACCAGAGGATTGTCACAGAAGCGAGCATCCTGGCAAGCATCCCCAACGATAAACAGGTGAGGCTCTAGAATTGTGTAGGCACAAAACGCTACATCCCGGGGGGTTTCTGATGCGTTTAAACCTACTTTTGATTTGAACCATTGTCGGTTAGTATCAATCAAGCTGATGAGCGCTGTTGGCGTGCTGCAAATATGTGCAGCTAAGCGGGTAAGATCATCATATGCTTCTTCCGCAGAGGTATCGAGAATTTTGTACTGATGTAGCGCCTTAATCCTGGCTGCTTCATTAGTTGGCAGTGGGAAGCTCACTATCTTATTATTTTGGTTTTAGGTTAATGGACACTAGACAATTTTTTTAAATTAGGTAATACTAACTGAGTTGCTGCAGTCGGCTAAACAAGAATTACCGATGTGCATAAAGCATCGCTTTGAATTACTAGAAAAGCTGTGTTGTTCAACCTTAATTTGTTCATAAGTGATTACGCTGCTCATCAAGTGATCAAGAATCTAAGAAATAGAAACGCCTAGTGGCTACCTCATTCCTGGAGCTTCATAGATTCTTGTTCCAAAAATTACAGAAAGTACAAAAAACTCGTCTCAGTAATTTCCTCTCCAGGCTTAAAAATGGAAATGAAAACAAGGCAATAAATATCTTCCCCATTTAGAGGTAAAGTCTATACATTTATACACGTTCCAAAAAAAAGATCAGGAACATTCATCTACAGTGACAGATTAGTACCGTCGTAAAAAATAGTTGTCATCAAAAAGCTGAGTGTGGTTGAAAGCTAAGGGAGATGCTCCTAGCTCCTGTTTCTCATGTGTCTCAAGGGCATTGAGCCTTTGAATTCTGCATACTACGGAAATAGAGGCTCTGAAAGCTTATCCTATATAGATTTCACCTTTTTACTTCTCTGTTTTAACCAAACAGGGGAAGAGATATCCCTGCGATCGCCAATGGTCATGGTCGCCAGCAACAGCAACATTGGCTGAAAACCTTATTCTTTGATCAACTTTCAAAATTTTTCGTTCATTTGTAGAACTTCAATGTTTTTTTTGGAGATGTAAACAAGGGGTGTGGTGGAACTTCACTCCCTAAGTTTAATGGACTGCCTGCGTCATGATAGTGAAATAGCTACTCTAGCTCGGGTACTTCTGTTTTCGCCAATCAGCAAATTCTAAGGGAAAATCTGATGACAAACCAAGAGAAACACTCTAGTGATAAAACAAAACCTACTACCTCAGCAGAGCGGGACAATGAAATAGATAGATTGGGTCTAGAAGCTCAACGGGATGCCTCTGGAAGCCATGAGCAACAGCAAAATCTAGAGAGACTAATTTCAGCTATTTCACAACCGGACTGGCTGAAAGTATCTTCCAACAAGCATAAGTTACCAAAGGAGGGGCACAGGGAAGTTACTGATACAGCAATCCAAGATATCGGTTTGAGATTGATTAAGAAGATTCAAGCAGGAGAATTTGATCCCCAAAAAGGAAAAATCTCCCATTTTGTTAAGAAAAGTATATCCTTCAGACAGAAGGATGCTGCAAAAGAATACCAAAGTAAGTTTTCCTATGTCAGCCAGGGAAAAAAGAATTTTCTAACTCTTATATCATTTGATACTTTTTACCCGGATTCTCAGTTCGATGACACCGATAAGTCGGGAAGTTTGTCCGAGGTTTACCAAAGTTTAGAAAGTCCTTTACTATCTCAACAGATTATTGACTGTATCAAAGAAGACCCTGATAAAATCTTCAGGCAGAAACATATGCGAAAGCGCCCAAAAGCAAACTTTCAAGCAATAGCGCTACGCAGGATCTACGGCTATAACTGGCAGGAAATTGCGGAATATTTTGGAACTCAACTAAAAGCAACTGCTCGCTTTCACGACCGTTGTCTTCAAGAATTTGCGCCTAAAATCCGGGAGTACTTGCAATCATGATCGAACTACAGCGAGGATAATACGTATATCAGGAATCTAATGAAGATTCATAGAGGAGCAACTCTTCGAGCTTTGCTGCTTCACCACCTAAACTTAGTATTATGAACTAACGGAGGATTATCCATTTTTTAAAAGGGGGTATATCAAAAGAGTGTGCTGACTGCATGAAATAAGGACTTAGCCTTAAAAACAATATGAATGAAAAACGCCTGGATGCTTATCTAAATCTGATTAACGAGTTGTTGGTCTGTTCCAGTGGTGAGGAAAGTTTAATTTTGAACGCCAACTGGCAGCTAGTTGATGCTGGTTTAGTGAAAATAATGGCACAGGTGGCAGATGAGTTTAAAGACAAGGGCGATCAAGATTCTGCTGATTTTCTAATCGCTACGGCTCATCTAATTAAACAGACACTCCAATCTCCAAGAAAAATTACGGATAGGACAGTAGGTAAAGGCGAGGCGTTATCAACAACTAAACAGGAAGAAAACCTGATTTTTTTAGACAAGCTATATCAGGCGATATCAGAAAGCAATAGCGAGCCGCAGGTGGTATACCCGTTACTAGCAGCAAATTTGGACAAGCTGAATGATGATTTCGCTCAGTTATTAGATCGAGTCGTAACGGACACTCTGTCTCAAGTAGAACCAGAAAAGGCGCAGAGTATCGCAGCAGTTATTGGAAATTTCAGCAACCTGATACGAGAGTTTCCTTTAGGTGACAGAGCTAGCAAATTGGAGATTGCCCTTGCTAGCAGTAAAGTCGCTGCCACCATTTTTACTCATGAGGTATTTCCAGTAGATTGGGGCATAATCCAAAATAACTTAGGTACTATCTATAAAAATCGTATTTATGGGAATAGAGCCGAAAATCTGGAAATATCTATTGCTTGTTACACAAATGCTTTACAAATATTTTCCTTAGAGGCATTCCCACAGGAATGGGCTGCTATTCAAAACAATCTGGCAAATGCTTACAGTGAACGTATTTGCGGTAACAAGGCTGAAAATCTAGAACAAGCTATTAGCTGTTATCAACAAGCTTTACGTGTATACACTTCTGAGACAATACCCGAAGAATGGGCAAAAACCCAAAATAATCTAGGGGCTGCCTATAGCAACCGTATTTATGGGGATAAAGCCCAAAATTTGGAAATAGCACTCCGGGCTTACCAAATGGCTCTGAAAGTCCGCGCTAGAGAGGATCTACCAGAAGATTGGGCTGCGACTCAAAGTAATCTAGGTATCATCTACAGCAACCGTATTTTTGGAAATAAGGCTGAAAATCTCGAACAAGCTATCGCTTTATATATTAACGCCCTACAGGTTTATACTCGTGAGGCATTTCCCCAAGAATGGGCAATGATCCAAAACAATCTAGCAGTTGCTTACCGGGAGCGGATCTTTGGAGAAAGAGCAGAAAACCTGGAAGTGTCCATCCAAGCTTACCAGGCAGCTCTTGAAGTACGCACTCGGGAAGCATTGCCAGTACAATGGGCTGCAACTCAAAGTAATCTGGCAGTTGCTTATGGTGAACGTATCTACGGAGACAGAGCAGAAAATTTAGAGCAAGCTCTTGCCTGCTGCATAAACGCTTTACAGGTTTACACTCGTGAAGCATTTCCAGAACAATGGGCTGCAACTCAAAGTAATCTGGGTTTTGCTTACAGAGAGCGCATCTACGGGGATAGGACTGAAAATCTGGAACGAGCAATTATTTGCTATGTAAGTGCTTTACAAATCTACACTCGTGAAGCATTTCCTCAATACTGTGCAGAAACTTTACTTAAGCTTGGTCACCTCTATCAAAATGCTCAACAGTTGCTCAACGCCTACAATAGTTTTGCTACAGCTATTGGCATTGTAGAATCCTTAAAGGCTGAGATTGTTTCTGGTGATGAAGTTAAACAAAAACTGGCTGGAGAATGGAATAATCTCTATCAACAGATAGTGGAAGTTTGCTTAGAATTAGGCAATCTTACCGCTGCTATTGAATATGTAGAGCGTAGTAAAACCCGTAGCTTAGTTGAACTTATCCTCAACCGTGACCTTAAAACCGTCTTCCCCCCAGAAGTTGTCAATCAAATAGAACAACTTCAAGAGGAAATCACCATAGGTCAAAACCAACTTCAAACAGGCAGAGTAGAGAATCCAACTGTTTTAGGGCAACATCTCCAACAGTTGCGACAGAAGCGCAATGAACTGCAAGACAGCTACTTGCCCATCGGTTATGGTTTCAAATTCGACCAATTCCAAACAACATTAGATAAGCAAACCGTTCTATTGGAATGGTATGCCACAGGTGAAAAGCTACTAACTTTTATCGTCACATCAGAAACACAGACCCCTATTGTCTGGGAATCCTCTCTGGAAGACCAGCAAGCTTTGGTAGATTGGACAAGTACCTATTTTACAACTTACTACAGCGATAAAAGACAATGGCAGGATAAACTAAGTGTTTATCTGCGTGAACTTTCGGAGATTCTACACCTCAACCATCTCGTCTCCCTGATTCCAGCGGAGTGCCAAAAACTCATTCTCATCCCCCATCGCTTCCTGCATCTATTTCCCCTACATACTTTGCCGATAAGTGATAGACAATTGGAATGGGCAAATTACGATGAAGATTCTGCTACAGTTTCCGAACCCTTCTACTTGTTAGATCGATTTTCCCAAGGAGTTAGCTATGCTCCTAGTTGCCAACTACTGCAACTAGCCCAGAAGCGCCAGCGCCCAAACTTCAGCAATTTCCTGGCAGTACAAAATCCTACATCAGACCTAATTTTTAGTGATGTTGAGGTAGAGTCTATCCAACAGCATTTTCACCCTAATGCAGTTTTAGTCCACGAAGCCGCAACTAAGGACGCAATCTTTACTCAGCAACTAAGTTCGGTTCACTGCATTCACTTTGCATGTCATGGCTATTTTAATCTAGAATCACCGCCTAACTCTGCTCTAATCCTGGCAGATGCAATCCTTCCAGACTCTCAGCGCAATAAGAACTCAAATCAAGTTTTTGTGCCCAGAGAAGTTCAACAAGCTAAATATAATAATGTTATTGATCTATCTAAATGCCTGACTTTGGAAGATATCTTAAGCCTGAATCTTGATCAATGTCGTTTAGTCACACTTTCTGCTTGTGAGACAGGACTAGTTGATTTTAACTCCGTAAGCGATGAGTACATTGGTCTGCCCAGTGGCTTTCTTTATGCGGGCAGTCCTAGTGTCGTTAGTAGCCTTTGGGCAGTGGAAGATATGTCCACTGCATTCTTGATGATTAAGTTTTATGAAAATCTTCAAAAGTTCTCATCAATAGCTATGGCACTTGGCCAAGCTCAGATTTGGCTCCGAGATGTCACTATATCTCAACTAAGGCAGTGGATTCAAGAAAGGAACTTATCTTTAGATAACAGACTAGAGACTTTTTTACAAAATTATTTTTCTAAACACCATAGTAGAAAGCGAATTTTTGCAAACCCTTATTATTGGGCTGCTTTTACATGCCAGGGATTGGGCTAATTCCATCTTTAATTTGTCGAATCTTACGGTAGTTTGCTGAGAAGTACTTGACAGGAATTGGGAGGGAAAACAGCAATGTCCACAAGATTAATTGACATAGATGAAATCTTGGATTTACGGTATGAAATTCTCACTAAGGCAGAAAAACGCCTTGCTATCGTTGATGATATCTTTGCAAAAATTTCTATAGAGCAGAGAATTCGAGAAGAAATCATACCAGAACTTCGTAAATATGAGGCTAAGTATTGGCAGCTTTTGTCACAAGAGGCGCACTCCCATGTAATTGCAGAACTTAATGCACGTAATGCCATTACTGAGGTAGTGCGGGAACTTGAAATGATTGAGAAAAAGCCTAGTATGAACTATCCTGATGAGTTTATGCGGTTATTACTGGAAATTCGAGATAAACTTAACGAATCGGGAAAACCCGCAGCCGCTAAGGTAAAGTTAGCTCTGCCTCTTATCCCTGGAATTCTGTCTTATGAGGTAGAACTAGATACAGAAAGCTCCTTGAGAAGAGCATTTCAGCTTATTAGAAGACTATTTAAGGGGCACTGAAGCTAAAAAATTAATTAGCCCTAATAATTGCTTGGATTAGAGGCGACTCTAAACTGAAATACTTTCCAAAACCGGCAATAGAAAATTGTTTTTTGTTGCCAGTTTCTGAGTGAGTTAACACATGGTATATAGAAAGTCGAAATTGACACATTTACATCAGTTATTTCTTATGATAGAACACATCAACTGTGTGCCTTCGCTCCTCAAAAAATAGAGGTATTTCTGTTTTTAAGGTATAAATTGATGCCTACTTTAGTATCTAAATCTGTGTGTTGAGAACGTCATCTACATAATTCGCGAAACAATCACCGCGCTGTGCTGGTCGTAACGTTCTACGCACAAGAGCCAATCTACAACGCTCGTTACTCGAAACGCAGATTAGAAAAGGATTCCGGAGGATTGTATAGGCAATGCTCATCCTGCGTTAACTAGCACTAACACATCATCCAAAAGTGATTAAAGCTAAATTTTTACCTGTTTTCTATAAGCGTTAGGTGTTGTACCTATGAGTTTACGAAAGACGTTTGTGAAGTGGCTTTGACTCTGAAAACCTACTTGCTCGCAGATTTGGTCTATCGCTTCTTCTGTTTTAGCCAATAACCTTTTCGCTCTCTCTATTCTGCAATTCATCACGTATTGATGCGGCGAAAAACCAGTTGATTGTTTAAATAGGCGTGAGAAATAATACATACTCATCCCCACAGCAGTGGCAATTTCAGCCAAGCCTAAATCTTTTTCTAAGTTTTGATTGATATAATCAATTGTTTGCTGCAACTTCAAACGCGAAAGCCCTTCAGAATCGGAATGTCTGCCAATCTTAGTGGAAGGTGCAGAATAGTGCTTGAGTAAATGAATGCAGAGCGTCGTCGCAAGAGATTCGATGTAGACACGGCTACCTTTGCCATCTGATTCCAGTTCTGAGTGTAGCGCCAGTCCTATTTGCTGAATCAGCGGGTCTGCGGCAGCAAAATGTGGTATAATCTCCATCTGTTGCAAATCGACTGAATCGTAGGCAGCACGGGCAAATAAAGGTTTCTCTAAACTCAGGACTAAAAATTCAGATTCTAACTCCCAACTGCTTTTGTGATAACTGTTTGCTGGAACGACTGCAACATCGCCATATTTGATACACTCATGCTGAACGTGTCCATTCAACACCCGTTCTGCCTTAACAGCCTGTTTTGTCAGGCTGACACCAATGACGTGCTGTTGAGGAGTATGTTCTGGTGTCTCAAAAGCTGGCTGTTGATGATGATCTAAGCGGATACCATCCCAGTTAGCATGGTAACTGGACGCAAGGGGCGATCGCGGAAGAATTTCTGAACAGGCATCTTCCTGAGTAAAATCAATATTTATGATTTCCTGTGTTGGCATCGCTCTCACCCCAGAAACGATCGCTTTTAAGCTTTAACCTTTGCTGGCTTTTTTGACACCCTGGATAGTTGTCTTTAAAAGCAAAATGTTTAATGTTTAAAATGTTAACACACTAAGCGTTCAAAATAATTTGCGACTTCGATGAGTTACTTTGTTATCTACGACGGGAATTGTAATCTCTGTGTCACCAGCGTGCAATTGCTGGAGAATCTTGACCAAGGACAACTGTTTCGCTACGCCCCCATGCAAGATGAGGCAACTCTCAAACAGTGGGGAATTACACCCCAAGATTGTGAGCTTGGTATGATTCTCATTGATGCGGATGCACCAGAAAGACGCTGGCAAGGCAGTGCGGCGGCTGAGGAAATTGGACGGCTGTTACCTTTGGGGAGTGTATTTGTGGATGCATATCGTGCTTTACCTGGGGTCAAGTGGATCGGCGACCAGGTTTACGAACAAATCCGCGATAACCGTTACACCATTTTTGGTAAGCGTTCCAGTACCTATAAATCTGTGTATTGTGTTGACGATAGCTGCAAGACAGCTAAAAACGATGCATTATGATTCAGAATTATCATCGGTGACAGTTACCGAATCAGAGGTGAAGTACCTACATCAACTGCAAGCAGTATGATATAGGCTTCGGGTAAACTCCCGAATTTCCTTGAGGGTACTCATAGAACCCGAAGATTCTATCACCAATTTCCCCCTCCGGCTTTTTATAGTTGGAAAAACTCCCAATCCAACTCGTTTTATGTTGACTGCCGCGTTGATATCACGGTTTATAATGCCAACATCACACGCTTTACAATCGTGAATCCTATCTGATAGTTCTTTCGGTGCATAGGCATCACAATTGCAACAAATCTGGCTCGTGTAGTTTGGTTTCACCTTGATAACCTGTCCCCCAGCTTTCTCGGCTATGTAAGATAGGATATCAACAAACTGACCGAACCCAGCATCCAAGAAACTTTTATTTAACCCGCTTTTTTGGGCTTGATGATTTGGTAAGAACTTACCGTTTTCATCTTGTTTTGCTTTGTTCCGTAAGGTAAGATTCTTTAAGTCCAAGTCTTCTACAAAGAAGACTTTTTTACCAGTTATTGTTAACTGATGACTTGTTTTGAAGTGATGGTCTTTACGAGAACGTGCTATTTTCTGATGTAACTTAGCTTCCTGACTTGCTAGCTTACGTCTTTTAGCAGACCCTTTTTTCTTGGTTGACTTCTTTTTAGATATTTTTGCTAGTTTCTCTTGGTTTTTGCGGAATGCTTTTACTGATGGTAGCAGTTCCCCTTCGGAAGTGGCAATAAAAGCGTCTCCATCTAGTACCGCATCTAAACCATTGGAATTCTTAACAGTTGGAACAATTTCTATAGACGGAAGTAATGGTACTTTCCTGTCTTCCAATGATAGTGTTATGTACCAACCATCTGCTTTCTTGGAAACAATACAAGTTTTGACCTTGAAACCGGAGGGTAATGAACGGTGAAGAATTATTTCTACTTCCCCTATCTTAGGGAGTTTAATAAAATTTCCTTTAATCCAACTATCTAAGGCTTGTGGATAAGTGAATGATTTGAAGCTTGATTCTGATTTGAACCTGGGCTTACCACTTCGTTTACCATTTTTATCACCTTTGATGTAACGGTCAAAACCTAAATGAACCCGTTTAACAGTGTCTTGTAAAACTTGAGAGTAAACATCACTAAGGTCTAGTAATTCTCCTGACCATTCAACAAGAATTAAGTCCTCTTTGAGAAAGGGTAGTAAGTCTTGATGAGTATTGTAGTTAGGATTAACTCTAAGTTTTGGGAGTGGACAAGAGATGATTGAACAGCTATCTACTGGACAACGATTGTTTTCCCACCAATCCAATTTATCTCCCAACATCCTGTTATAAAGATACTGGCATAATCTTCTAACATGATTTAACCTATCCTTTTGTTCAGTGTTAGGCTTAATCCGGTACTGGTAGCTTACTCTCAACCCTATCTCACCCCCTCGTTGAGTATCAGTGTTATCATTAACTATGATTGATAGTAGGGAAAAATTGAATGAGTGTCAAGAATGACAGAAAAATATTTGTCCCGTGCCAGAGGGCTTTCAGACCTAAAAGCGCATTTAGTGTTAGTGACAAAATATAGAAAAAAGGTGTTTACAGATGAAATGCTAGTAAGGTTAGCTGATATTCTCAAAGAATTGCTTTCAAAGTGGGATTGTGAAGTAATAGAGTTTAATGGCGAAACTGACCACATCCATCTACTATTTAGGTATACTCCACAAACCGACTTGCCAAAATTTATTAATAATTTGAAGTCAGTTACTAGCAGGTATCTAAGAAAAGAATTCGCAGAGCATCTTAGTCAGTATTATTGGAAAGATGTATTTTGGAGTGGTTCATACTTCATTGCTTCGTGTGGTGGGGTAACGGTCGAAACGTTGAAGAAATATGTTGAATCTCAATCACGACCTGAGTAACAAATACTCATATGTCCTCCAATTTCGTCTGGCTGCGCCAAACATTGATTGGAGGACTATTCGCAAATGTTGCCGTTATTCATCCCGGCACTGATTCCTAAGAAAGAATACAGTGCGGGACTTCTACCGGGTAAAGTTAAAAATTTCTAGTGTCTGCTGACAAAACTGTTTAAGCTTTTCCCCTATCTGTGGGGAAGGTTCAGATGCACCAACAAAATTCCAGTTTTCCACCGTAGAAAGCCGCCACTGTTCACCAAGATGGTTGAACCCAGCGGCTTCCACACCTATTGCACGACGTGAACCGTTTAAGGGGTCTTGATAAAAACGGATTTGAATTAATATACTGCGGCTTTGCCAGGATTTACTGATACCAGGAAAGTGAAAACCTATGTCTATAGAATCTGGATCGACTAACTCCCTGGTTTGCGGGTCATTTTTCCAAGGTTTGAGATCCGATCTGGCATCTGGAAACTCAAATTTGAATAAATTTACTACGGTAGCAATCTTGCTGGCGAATTCAAGGTTTGTTGCCATCTCAGATGCGTTCACGAAAAATGCTCCTATATTGTTTCGGCTTACTTTATGTGACCACAGAAAAACCGCCAGAAGGCTTGATATATTAGTGTTTTAGATTATCAATACTTATTTAATTTAGCAACTAGTAGTTTATGTCATTAATTTTGATATGTCGTAGGGTTTAGATCCCCGACTTCTTAAAGAAGTCGGGGATCTTGTAACCCATTAGAATTAATGCGATAGACCACGAGTCCAAAAATCCTAATTCAGCAGTTTTGAAACTGGTATGGCTATATTAAGTAATTGTACTTAATATTTTGAGAAAAGATACTGAAAATATGCCTTCGAGGCAAAAGATTACGTGAAGATAGAGGATTTTCAGCAAAATCCCTCGCTAGCAAGCACGAGAAAATACCCTAGCGATCTAAAATGACACTGATAATTGGCAAGTAAATAAGTTCAGCTTATGCCGCGTCAACGCTCAATTTTGTCATTGATTCTGGTATTGTTGGCAACATTTCTCATTAGTTGTGGCGGTCCTAGCGTCGCAACACCACCTCCAACGTACACACAAGCTCAAGTCGTGAAAATTCAGGAATATACTCCTGAAATTCAGGCTGTACGCGATCGCTCACAAGAAGTGCAAAACCTGATCCAAACCAGACAGTGGATCAAGGTCAGAAACTTCACACACGGTCCTATGGCAGAAGCCAGGCTGTCGATGAACTACATCACATCCAATCTGCTCCCTAAAGACCAAGCAGCAGGGCGTGAGTTAGTGCGTGATTTATTGGATCACCTGATTAAAATCGACCAAGCTGCTGATGTGGGTAACACGAATAGTGCCTTGAATAACTCCGTCGCTGCTTTCGCAGATATTGACAAATTCCTACAACTGGTTCCTAAAACAAGCAGCCAGTCAGAAGAAAGCGAAGCGTGATAGGGTGAGGAGATGAGGGAGATGAGGGAGATGAGGGAGATGAGGGAGATTAAAAGATGAATTTGTCTTTCCCCACTTCCCATCTCCCCATCAATTCATCTCCTCATCTTCTCTGTGTTCACTAGCACAAACAATGAGTCATGTAGTTATTATCGGTTGCGGTGTGGTTGGGGCAACAATTGCTTACGAACTCAGCAAGGTAAAAGGGCTAGAAATCACAGTTGTTGACCAACAACCGCCCGCCCTTGCCTCGACAGGGGCAGCACTGGGTGTTTTGATGGGTATCATCAGCCAAAAAACCAAGGGTAAGGCTTGGCAGATGCGACAAACAAGCATCCAGCGTTATGAAACTCTTATCCCGGAACTGGAAGCCATCACAGGTCGTAAAATTCTCTTCAACCGCCAGGGAATTCTCATGTTACTCCCTGAACCCTCGATATCCTCTTTAGAAAAAGGAGATGGGGAAATCTCACAATGGGAAAAGCTGCAAGAAATCCGTCAATCTCAAGGTTTTTCCTTGGAAATTTGGGATAGTGCTAAACTTAAGCAAATTTGTCCTCAGGTTGATAACGATAAGATTGTGGGCGGTGTTTACTCGAAGTGCGATCGCCAAGTTGACCCGACAGCACTCACATTAGCTTTAGTTGACGCTGCACAGCATCACGGCGTTAGTTTCAAATTTGGCGTTCAGGTTTTGGGTATAGAACCCCACCCCCTACCCCCTCCTCTTTCAAGGGGAGGGGATACAGAACCCCACTCCCTGTCCCCTTCGCATGAACGGGGAGGAGGTGCTGAAAAATATTGCTACCAACTTGAGACAACAGAGGGAAAAATTACCGCTGATTGGTTTGTTGTGGCGGCTGGGCTGGGTTCATCTTTGCTCACAGCACAATTACAGCAAATGATTGATATCCGCCCTGTCCTTGGGCAAGCTTTGCACCTCCGCTTGGGGTATTCTTTGGGAAATCCCGAATTCCAACCTGTGATCACTGGTAATGATGTCCATATTGTCCCCGTAGGTGCTGGAGATTACTGGATAGGTGCCACTGTTGAATTTCCTAGCAACAAAGATGAAATACCACCCAACAAAGAACTGCTGGAGTCTGTTAGACAACAAGCGATCGCCTTTTGCCCAGACTTAGCCAAAGCAACGACTATCCGTACTTGGTCAGGGTTACGTCCCCGCCCTGAAGGACGCCCAGCACCAGTAATTGGTAAATTGCCTGGATATAATAACATCCTGCTTGCTACTGGACATTATCGCAACGGCGTTTTACTAGCGCCTGCAACAGCTGACGCGATTCGTGAGATGATTATCTCTTACGAATCTAAATAACTCACATCTGTAACAACATGACGACCCTACTCCCAAACCCCCTTCCCATGCATGGGGAGGGGGTGGGTCACTGTGCTGGTGCAAGCTGTGAAAATAACAAACTACCTTTTTATCTTTGCGTCTTTGCGCCTTTGCGTGAAGCTTTTCATTCAAATGTCAATAACAGAAAATAAAATTCAAGTTGGGTCATTAGAATGGTTTTACCGTGAATCTTCACCTATTGGTAGAACTGATTTACTCCCTGTGTTACTGCTGCATGGTTTACCATCACAAAGTTACAGTTGGCGCAACTTTTTGCCAGCTTTGGCAAAGCAAGGGACAAGAGCAATAGCGCCTGATTGGATTGGCTTTGGCTTTTCTTCCAAGCCAGAAAAAAGAGATTTCGCTTACACACCTGATGCGTTTATTACGGCTTTAGAAGAGTTTCTAAAATCCATAGAACTTGAACGTTTTTCTTTAGTTGTGCAAGGCTTTTTAGGTTCTGTCGGTTTACAATATGCCTTGCGTCATCCAGAACAAATTGCCAACATCGCTATACTCAATACACCAATTTCTAGCCAAGCAAAGTTACCCTGGAAAATTCAACAAATGGGATTACCTTTGGCAGGTGAAATGATTACCCAAGACCCCTTACTTGTTGACCGGACTCTAGAAGGTGGTTCTCGTTACGTCATTACAGATAAGGATTTAGATATTTATCGTAAACCCTTTTTGAAAAGTTCTGCTGCTGGAAGAAGTCTTCTAGCAACTATCCGTAATCTACAGTTGCCGTCAGCAATGACAGAAATCGAATCTGGTTTTCAAAAATGGCAACAACAAATTTTAATTTTGTGGGGAATGATAGACCCTTGGCTACCGCTAAAAATAGCGCAAGATTTTGTAAATCCCTTAGCACTTGGAGATTTAATTAAACTTAACAACGTTGGGCATTATCCCCAAGAACACTACCACGAAACAATTCTTGAAGACCTGTTGCCTTTTGTTCGTGTCAAAGATGTAAGTTAAGAAGAACACAGAACGCAGAACACAGAACACAGTTGGGTTTCCACAAAGAAAATATGTTCTATTTGGCAAGAAAAAATTCTTTTTTCTCGATGAAGAAATACATTAGCCTTTATATGAATACTCTCCATCCAGTTGTGGAGAACTTATACCGAAGGGCGTATAGGCGTTTTTTATTCTGAGTTCTGACAACTGGGTTCTGAGTTCTTTTTTGGTAAGAATGATAGCAATTGGAATTCAAAATTCAAATATCCTTTATATATTCTTAAGATTCTTGTGTCTGTAGGGTGGGCATTTTGTCCGCCATCTATTTTGCGCTTCATTAAATAACTCAAGTTCAGTTTCATGGATCAGATAGGATTTCTATAGCGCTGTTGTGTTACTTAACTTGCGGCGAAATTCCATTAATGGAGAAAAATATTCATGGCTTATTCCTGGTTTAAAGCTTTTCACATTGTTGGTATAGTCGTTTGGTTTGCTGGTTTGTTCTACCTAGTGCGTCTTTTTATCTATCACGCTGAAGCTAACCAAGAACCGGAACCAGCACGCACAATACTGAAAAATCAGTATCAAATAATGGAAAAGCGTCTGTACAGTATTATCACAACTCCAGGGATGCTGGTGACGGTAGCAATGGCAATTGGTTTATTGACTACGGAACCAGACGTTCTTAAAGAAGGATGGCTGCACGTCAAACTAGGATTTGTTGTCCTTTTAATTGGCTATCATCATTACTGCAAGCGTCTGATGAAGCAGTTGGCAGAAGACAAGTGCAAATGGAATAGTCAGCAGTTACGGGCGTTAAATGAAGCGCCAACTGTGATGTTGATAGTCATTGTGTTGCTGGCTGTGTTCAAGAATAATTTACCCACAGATATCACGGTTTGGGGCATTGTTGGCTTGGTGATCGCGATGGCGGCGACTATTCAGCTTTACGCCAGAAAACGCCGTAAAGATCAGGAAAAGCTTACCGAACAAGTGCCACAGATTCCACAGCAGCAAGGTAGTTAGATCATCTTACCTGGGTTGTCAAAGTTGTTATACATTAAGAAATGTTAAGAACAATACTTTGACATCTCAGGCGTAAGTATGTCCAGTCAACCATTCGGTCAACCTCGTCCTCTATGGCGAGTCATTCTTTTATCTGTAGTCACTTTGATGCTGTATTACGGGTGGTATAAATGGATTATCCAAGAGGAATTACGGCGCTATAACGGCTATGGTTGGTCAGGAACCCTTTCGCTAGCGCCGTTTGTCTTGGGGGTAACAGTTCCCCAAGCCTTGCGGATCTTCGATCCAGATGTTCCAGGATGGTTTGGCTGGTTTTCCTTGCTGGGTATCGTTTGGATTTACATCGTTCAGTTCAAGTTGTACAAAACAGTCAACGAACTCTACCGCCAAGCAGGAATGAAAGAACCGTTAGTGGTTTGGTGGCTGTTTATACCAGGATTGAATTTAATCGTCGGTTTGAGGCAAATTCACTTTTTAACTCAGTTTTGGGCAAAAAAACAGGGTATTACCGTTAACGATGCATTGGCTGAGAATATTCCTTTTTTGTCAGTTAATGCATGAGCAAACTTGATGACTAACCAAGAAAAAGCTCTCTTGCCATTGACTAACAAGAGAGCTACGGTGTGGTGTGAGGAGCAAACTTAATGTTTGCTTATATAAGTGTAGCAAACGAAATATAAAGTTTTGATAGTTAATTTCTTAAAATTATCAAAGCCGTAGTACCCCATCCCCAACGCCGTAGTCCGGGGATATAAGGCGGATAAAAAAAGTCCGTCTCCCAACAATATCAACTATCACTTGCTAACTTTGCCTTCACGCTGGCTAGAAAACGACCAGGACATATTCCCCTTTAAATTTTCTAGCGTAGTTAAAAATGACTCAATCCGGCAGCAGCTTGGCTGGAGCCCTCGTTATAACAGCGATCGCGAGGGGTTGCAACATGTACAGACATGGCTGAGTAAAAATGAAGTCGAATGACCCCGAATAGACATTAGGAATAGGGGACTGGGGAAGAATCTTCTTAATCCCCAATCCCCAATAATCAACCACCAATCCCTACCCACCAACCCGTTTCTTGGCTATGAATTAAAGGGTGATCTCCTGCTACCCACCCTAGAGCATTGCTTACTTAGTAGTACTTTATACTGTTGCTTGAGCACTGGACTTGCCAATCAGCTTTTCAGCATTTTCTTCGCTTTCGAGGATACCGAATTCAATCAACAACTCTTCTAGCTCCTCCATCTCAATGGGTGTGGGAATTGTGAGCTTATCGTTGTTGATGATCTTGTTAGCCAATGTCCGATATTCGTTACTTTGATTGCTGTCAGGTGCGTACTCGTTCACAGTCATCCGGCGTAATTCTGCGTGCTGAACGATGTTGTCGCGAGGTACGTAGTGAATCATTTGGGTGTTCAAGCGTTTTGCCAGGGTTTCGATCAGTTCGATTTCCCGGTCAACGTTACGGCTGTTACAAATCAAACCACCCAAGCGCACACCGCCAGTGTGAGCATATTTGAGAACACCGCGAGCAATATTGTTAGCTGCATACATCGCCATCATCTCACCAGAGGTAACAATGTAGATTTCTTGTGCTTTGCCTTCACGAATAGGCATAGCAAAACCACCGCAGACAACGTCACCCAACACGTCGTAGCTAACGAAGTCAACGTCTTGGTATGCACCGTTTTCTTCCAAGAAGTTGATGGCAGTGATGATACCGCGACCGGCGCAACCTACACCAGGTTCAGGACCGCCAGACTCCACACAACGTACGTCCCGAAAGCCGGTGAGCATGACTTCATGGAGTTCTATATCTTCCACAGCGCCTCGTTCAGCAGCCAATTGGAGAACGCTGGTTTGAGCTTTGCTGTGTAGCATCAAACGGGTAGAGTCAGCTTTCGGGTCGCATCCTACAATCAAAATACGCTGACCTATTTCTGCCATAGCAGCAAGGGTGTTTTGAGAGGTGGTAGATTTACCAATACCGCCTTTACCGTAGAAAGCTATCTGTCTGATTTTTTCGTCAGTAGTCATGGTTAGTGTTTTCCTACAATGATTTTGTTGGTGGATCTGAAGGTTTATGTGAGACGTTCACGCTTGCGTTGGCATATAGCGCCTACTGGAGGCGAACGAACCACCCCAAAAACAGTTACAATCCAGAACATATGCAAGTGTTGATAAGTTTGTGTTGATTATTAGTCATGAGTCCTTTTTCCTGAACAATGACTAATAAGCAATGGCTCAATTGCTTTGACTATCTGGTTCTACAGTCAACAGCGATCGCCCGGAGGCGGGCACTCTGTGCCATCGCTGCGGGCTGCGGGTACTGCGTGCGATCGCTCTTTGGACAGTGCGTTCCGGGCGATCGCCCAGTCTGGCTTTTATGTCAATCTTGAGGGTTGCCAAAACAATCCACACTGAGGCAGATATATTTCCACTCTCGTTTGACTTCGACACAACTGACGCCAGCCAAAATTGCCAAAAAGCTCAATTTATTGAACCGCAAAGCGGCTGCTAACGCAGATAAAAAGATGAGAATGCGTAAGTCCTATTCGATTTAGATCTCGTCAAACCGCTACGAGTCGTTCGTCGATTTCAGATGAATTCTGGCGTTTTGGCGGATAGTGCAAATGTCACCAGACGCGCAGTCATAGGGAATTGCGTTCAAAGATATCAGCCAGTTGTTGGGACAAGGGACACAAAGGAGAGAGGGTAAGATGTATGAACGCAACTTGGTATCAGATAGATGATTTCTCCAAACGAAGTGACGCTATCTGTAGCTTGCTTCCCATAGGGTAGAGTAAGCGTGCTTGGAGTTGATGTAGGGAAACTCTATATCTATCGATAACGAAGCTTTGAAAACTTGTATCTGACCATCGCCAGTTTTTACAACAAAACTCTAATCGTAGCTCAAATCTTTAGAATGGTTGCAGCAGGAGTTCTTAATTTACGTAGAGTTTTGCCACACAACCAACCAAAATAGCAATCCACTCTAAATCGTTGCTACCACGTTCCCAGTTTTGCTAGTATCATAACCGCCGAGAACCTCTAACTGTGAGTGAACCTGCCAATATCCCAAGGTAGTGAGCAAATACCGTGCTTGATTATAAGCTAGCTCAGTTAGCCAACTCTTGTAGGCTCATAACCAGACGAGTTCTGATTAACTTGAAGTTGTTACAAAGGTCACTATCCTGCTTCATCTGGCTTTATCCCTTTATTAAAAGCTGTAGCGAATTGAAGTGGATTGACCAAAGCAAATAAACTATATTCAACTTACCTCAATTTTTTATTGAAGTCTTTTTGTGCTTTTGCTTTTTTTGATTCCTATACAAACCATAACATATATATTGATAATTTATTTACCAATAAATAATAAAGTTTCATTGAAAGCCTATTTTTATTTTTCTTTGTGAGCTTTTGCTCATGGAGTTTCTTACAAAAGCCAATTTTCTAGAGATTTGATAGATATCTATATACGTGTGCTAAACAGAAATTCTCCAACTACTGTACTGCTTCGCGGTAACAATCAAAGAAGCAGATAAAAGGGAATTTGGCTGACACTGTCAGCAAAGGAAGTGATTAATCACGATACCAGGTTACCTGTAAGCCTTGGTTTTGCGCCAAGTTCATATCTCTGTATGAGTTGTAGCCTGTCATTGTCATCTGTTTTCCCTCAATTTTCAAAGAAAGAAATTTTTGAAAAAAGTTTATTTTTCCAGAACTAGTGATTTGAATTTCAAAGTAAGTTCCATCAGTAGCTCTAGTTACATTTTTGTAACTAACCTTTTTATCGTTACCGAACTTTATGGTATTTGGATTAATTAACAGAGTTTCTCCTCGACCATTCGACCATGTACCGACGTAATTTTGAGAAGATTTTGCTAATAGAAGTGTCGTGGGTTGTGTGTCGTTAATTGTTAAAGGTATAGTTTTAGTATCCTCAGCGGTAGGGAGATTTCTTAAAGCTAGCTCTTGAATATTTTTTTCTAGGTTGCTAGCACTCACTGGTGTTTGGAAAAGAGTATAACCACCAACAGAAGTAGCCAATAAAAGTCCTAAAGCAGTCAATCGCTTCTTGAACAATCTATACATGATTTTCTCGTTTATGTAGTTATTTTTTAAGAAAAAGATAGTATTTTTTAGCTTGATAAGTGATTTTCAGAAAAAATTACTATTTTTTCAAATTAATATAAAACTCAGCTTGTAAATCAAATATCTATGCTGTTTTTAATAGTTTTTAGTGCGCTTACACTTATCGGATAATCTGCATTTTGGTAATTAAAGTCTCTAATCGAGATTTACCGCAAGGCTCAGCGCTTTGGCAATCGTTTACCGAAACTCGGTTATAGGATAGCCGTACTTTCTTGTTTAAAAAAGTTTTTTCATTTGCACACAACTCAAACGATGCACCGACACTGTTATACTGTTTTCCTTTGTTATCTACTAAGTTGACATAGCACATGATGTCACCATTTACTATGCTTTTAACTGTGGCAATTGTAGGTCTTTGAACTGCCTTATTCTGTGCTTGTACAGTAGTACTACCCAGCAATCCAATAGCAGAGGCAGCAAAGATAGACACAGATAAGCTGATAGTTTTGAAGGACATTTTTGTACCTTGCATTGTTTTGTATTCCTTTGTTGTCTTGAGTTAAGACTACTTAAGTTCAATTCGTGATTCAAACTTCATCATTTGTCTTTGACTAAGTGATTCAGAATGTATTACTTGTTTTTTCCTACATCACATTCATCTAATATTCCTGAAAAGAGGTTAAACTACTTTTGCTATTAAGAAACGCTCTGGTTCAAAGTTACTAACTTGAGAATTGCCTATGCTGGGAATACTCCTATCCCGCCCGTTCGCCGCTCTTGTGTTCCCGTAGGGTAGAGTACCGAATTAAATAAAGCGCTCCTGAGAAGGACGCCAAGAAAAAGATAGGTAATTTTGTAGCACCGAAGGCAGTAGTCGGGTCTAAACTGATTTGAAAAACTTCAGAAAGTCAGGGGTTACGTAATTAACCAAAAATCTATATAAAATAACACATTTATACACTGCGTAAGTCCTAAACCTTTTCCTGAGCGCCGAGTACTCGGGAGAAAGTAAAGCAATGGCTTTCCTCAGCACTTAGAACTGTTTTGGTCAGGAATAGCAAGATTCAAACATTTTTGGCAAGAACTGAAAAGACAATAGGGGAAAATTACTTGTAAGCTTATTTTTAGCATTCCCCTTTCGATAGATTTGACAAGAGCACGGAAAAAGTATATTGAAATGGATTACTAAGTGGTTCACAGGTGAGCCTTATGCTACTTAAGCAATTTCTCTATCAACGGCTCCAGTTTTGATTCGGTTCTTTGTTAATTTCTTCACAGGTGCCTGTAAGTCATGAAATCTCCTGAGCCTCAAACTCATTTTGAAGACAATCGTCCAGAAAGCCGATTAGAAGAGCCACCCCGCAGATCGCGAAGGTGGCTTTGGTTATTGTTAGCCGTAGTAGTAGCAGGTGGAGGCTATGGACTTTGGCGTTGGCTTGCTCCTCAAAAAAGCGCACCCACAGCTACTAATGCTCAACCGCCAGCATCAAGAGTCAAGATATCCACAGTACAATCTGGCATCATTGAGGATAGTTCAGAGTTTGTTGCTAACTTGGAATCGCGCCGCTCAGTGACTCTTCAGCCGAGAGTTCAGGGTCAAGTAGCCCAAATATTTGTCAGGTCGGGAGATACAGTGGCTGCGGGAAATCCCATCATGCAACTCGACCCTAGAGAGCAACAAGCAGCTGTCAGTAGTGTGAACGCTGCTGCTGAGGTGGCTCAGTCACAACTGGAAAATGCCCGCGCTATCCTCAGATCTCTGGAAGCTGAACGGCAATCTAGCCTAGCTGATTTGAGGTTGAATCAGCAGGACTACGAAAGGTATACCAATTTGGCATCTCAAGGAGCTGTCTCTCGACAGACGAGTGAGCAGTATGCTAACAGATTGGCAACATCACAAGCTGCTGTCCGTGAAGTAGAAGCCCGGATTAAAGCACAGCAAGCTAGCATTAACCAAGCTGAAAAATCCTTAAAGCAAGCACAAGCTAATACCAGTGAACGACAAGTCCAGCTTCAGTATTACAAAATCACCGCTCCCTTTGCTGGCACAGTTGGGAACGTACCCGTAAAAGTCGGTGATTTTGTCAATACGTCTACACAATTAGTTAGCATTACTCAAAACCAACCTTTAGAAGTCAATATATTCGTGTCGATTGAGCGGGGACCTCAACTACGAAAGGGAACACCAGTCGAGGTTATGGACGCACAAGGCAAGGTTATAGGTATGAGTCGTGTATTTTTTATATCACCTAATGTCAATAATAATACTCAATCCATACTTATTAAATCGCTATTTGATAACTCGAACAATCAACTACGAGCAGATCAGTTTGCTCGCGCAAGAGTGATCTGGAGCCAGCGCCCTGGAGTCCTCATCCCAGCAACAGCAGTAACTCGTGTCGCAGGAGAAACTTTTGTCTATGTAACAGCTCAAGCACCCTTACAACCTCCTCAAGGAGAAAAACGAGAAAAACCTCAAGCAGCTCAACAAGGAGCATCTCAACTGGTAGCTCGGCAAAAACGCGTGAAGCTAGGCAATATCAAAGGTAATAACTACCAAGTTCTGGAAGGATTACAGCCAGGAGACAAAATTATTGTCTCAGGGTTACTCAATCTTAGAGATGGTGCTCCCATCGTTCCTGAATCATACTAATGGCGACTAGGGATTGGGGACTGCGGACTAGGGAATAGGTAATCCCTAATCTCTCATCCCCAATTTCTAATGCCCATTACCCTTAATCCCCACTCCCTATGTGTTTTGCAAATGGCAGGGGGGAAGCGTGAGTTCTCCAGTTCCCCATTCCTTTATGCCCCTATGTTCGTTGACTTTTTCATCAAGCGACCTGTCTTCACCAGTGTTTGCGCCATCGTTATTTTGCTGGTTGGGGCAATTAGTATCCCCACACTACCCACGGCGCAGTATCCTGAAATTAGCCCAGTTCAAGTTACCGTTAATGCAAACTATGTCGGTGCTAGTTCTGAAGTTGTAGAAAACACGGTTACGACTCTTTTAGAAAGAGAGATTAACGGGGTCGAGGGCATGAAGTACATGACCTCAAGCAGCAGTAACAATGGCAGTAGTACAATTACAGTTACATTTGATGCATCCCGTAACAAAGATATTGCAGCGGTCGATGTGCAAAATCGAGTGTCGCAGGCTGAGCCGCAATTGCCAGAATCAGTACAAAGGACTGGAGTTACTGTTAGCAAGCAAACCAACGACATCCTGTTAGCCATAGGTTTATACAGCGACAACAACGAGTTCGACAACGTATTTTTAAGCAACTATGCCGACCTTTACTTAGTAGATGCCCTACAAAGAATCGGCGGTGTGAGTGAAGCGCGGATTTTTGGTGAACGCCGCTATGCTATGCGTCTGTGGCTTGACCCCAACCGCCTCGCCAGTCGCAACCTCACCGCCCAAGATGTGGTTGATGCTCTCAACGAGCAAAACATTCAGGTGGGTGCTGGGCAAATTGGTCAGCAGCCTGCGCCAAATGATCAAATGTATCAAATAGACCTGCGAGCGGTCAGCAGACTCAGGGAACCATCCGAATTTAACGAACTAGTTATTCAAACAGGTCAAAATGGTACGCTTGTTAAGCTTAAAGATGTAGGTCGGGCGGAACTGGGAGCAGAAAATTATAACTCCTTCCTCCGGTTCAGAGGTAAGGAGGGTGTGGGTATAGGGATATTTCCCACTCCAGGAAGTAATGCTTTGGATGTTGCCAGGGCAGTTAAAGCGGAAATGGAGCGACTCAAACAAGATTTTCCGCCAGGGTTGAAATCTCAAGTAGCGTTTGATACTACATCATTTGTGGAAGCATCCCTAAGAGAAGTGGTTAAGACGCTGTTTGAGGCACTTGTCCTCGTAGTCGTAGTCATTTTTATCTTCTTGCAGGACTGGCGTACCACTCTGATTCCGGTAATTGTCATTCCTCTGACATTAATTGGTACTTTTGCCTTTATTAAAGTTTTTGGCTTTTCAATCAATACCCTGACCTTGTTTGGTCTGACTTTAGCCACTGGGTTGGTGGTCGATGATGCAATCGTCGTAGTTGAGGACATTTCTCGCCTGATCGAGGAAGAAGAAATGTCGCCGGGTAAAGCAGCCTCACACGCAATGCATGAATTGTTTGGAGCGGTGATTGCCACTTCCTTGGTAATGATGGCAGTATTTGTGCCTGTTGCCTTCTTTCCAGGGTCTATAGGACAGATTTACCGCCAATTTGCGCTGACCATTGCCTTCTCGATGGCAATTTCGACTTTTCTTGCCATTACCTTGACTCCTGCTCTGTCAGCTCTACTACTGCGTCGCGGGCAAAAACCAACCGGTTGGATGGGTTGGGCGTTTGCACGGTTTAATAATGTTATTGATTGGACTCGCAGGCAGTACGAGCGATCGCTTATCTTCTTAAATCGTTTCCGAGCAGTCGTAGTGCTGCTGTTTATCCTGTCATTGGGTTTCACAGGCTGGCTTTACACCCAAGTCCCCACAGCATTTATCCCTGAAGAAGACCAAGGCTATTTCATCACCATCATTCAAGGTCCAGAAGGTGTTTCGCTCAATTACACCAGCAAGGTCATGCGTCAGGTAGAAGAAGAAATCCTGAAATTGCCTGAAGTTGTCGGTACTTTTGCCATAGGTGGCTTTGGTTTTAGTGGCTCTACTGCCAATAAGGGTGTAATTTTTACAACACTCAAAAATTGGGAAGAGCGCCATGAGCCAGATCAGTCAGTACAAGGAATTATCAAGAATTTGGGAGGAAAGCTATCAACAATTACAGATTCAACAGTTTTGCCAGTTAACCCGCCTGCAATTAGGGGTTTAGGCAGTTTTGGTGGCTTCCAATTTCAACTACAAGACAGACGAGGCAACAGTGGCTTGGATACCATGCTGCAAGTCATGGGTCAATTACTAGGGCGGGGAAATCAGACACCAGGGTTGCAAGCTGTGTTTAGCACTTTTTCAGCAAATACGGCTCAGCTTTTGATTGAAGTAGACCGTAATAAAGCCAAGTCGCTGCAAGTCGATGTAGACGATATTTTTAATACCCTACAAAGTTACTTGGGTTCGCGGTACGTCAACGATTTTAACTATCTCCAGCGGACTTACCGAGTTTATGTCCAAGCAGACACTCAGTTTCGCTCCAACCCTCAGGATATTGGTCGTTTGTATGTCCGTTCTCAAAACAATCAAATGGTTCCCCTGAGCAATTTGGTGAAAATTGTCCCAACGACGGGGGCGCAAACAATTAACCATTACAACTTATTCCGGTCAATTGAAATTAACGGTTTAGCTGCTCCTGGTACTAGTTCAGAACAAGCCCTTCAAGCGATGGAACAAGTGGCAAAGCAGGTTTTACCAGCAGGTTATGGTTACGAATGGTCGGGAATCTCAGCTGAAGAGCAACAGTCTGGCGCTCAAGCACCACTGATTTTTGCCTTGGGACTTCTCTTCGTGTTCCTCGTCCTAGCTGCCCAGTACGAGAATTACATTGACCCCTTGATTATTATGCTGTCAGTTCCCTTAGCTATCCTAGGGGCGCTATCGGCGCAGTCGTTGCGAGGTTTAGCCAATGATGTATACTGCCAAGTTGGTTTAGTGATGTTGATTGGTTTGGCAAGTAAGAACGCCATTTTGATTGTGGAATTTGCCAACCAACTACGCGAGCAGGGACGCTCAATTACCAAAGCAGCGATAGAAGCATCAGAACAGCGCTTGCGACCAATTCTGATGACAACATTTGCTTTTATTTTGGGTGTTTGGCCATTACTATTTCCTGAAGGAGCCGGAACTGCTAGCAGAAAATCTCTGGGTACAGCTATTGTTGGTGGGACGTTAGTCTCTACTTTATTAAGCCTGTTTGTAGTACCAATTTTATATATTGTGATTGGAAAGATTCGCGATCGCCTACAACGACGGCGCAAGTCTCCACAGCTACAGCCAGTTGAGGATGGTAGAGTTCCTACTGAGATCCATAAGTAAATTGACTGACTAGGGTGGGCATTGTCCACCCTACTCTTTGTCCGCTATTGAAGAATGGACAGGCGAAGACACTTGTCCCAACAATCTGCCTCCTCAAATATTAGAGAAAACACCATGACACTAGTAGATACTATTACCAGAGTCACTTCTCTCAATTTCTACGAAATCATCCCTGTGCTTGCAACAGCCACAGAAGCAGAAAATGCACCGATGGTACTGTCAGGAGTACTGGCGAGTTTGGTTGTCATTTACCTTGCCAGCACCATCGGTGCAGAAATTTGTGCCCGCATCAATTTACCTCCTGTATTGGGACAACTGCTAGGCGGTTTAGTGGTAGGTATCTCTGCCTTTCATTTGCTGGTTTTTCCTGAGGGTGGTGGTAATATTAGTGACTCATTGATGATGAATTTCTTGGAAGTCACTACTGGGTTGAGTCCAAACGACGCAGCCGCAATTTTTCAAGTAGACAGCGAAGTGATTTCGACCTTGGCAGAAATTGGTGTAGTCATTCTGCTGTTTGAAATTGGTTTGGAATCAGACTTACAAGAACTACTCAAAGTAGGTCCCCAAGCAGCAATAGTAGCAGTGGTAGGAGTCGTCACACCATTTGTTGCGGGTACTTTAGGGTTAATATTCTTGTTCGGTGTCCCTACTATTGCTGCTATTTTCGCAGGTGCAGCCTTAACTGCAACAAGTATCGGCATTACGGCGAAAGTGCTGGCAGAACTCCAATATCTCAATAGTAAAGAAGGTCAGATTATTATTGGCGCAGCAGTGCTAGACGATATTTTAGGTATTATCGTTCTCGCAGTGGTTGCTAGTTTGGCAAAGACCGGAGAGGTGGAACTGACCAATGTGCTATATCTCATTGTCAGTGCAGTAGTTTTCTTGGTAGGAGCTGTTTTTCTCGGTCGCTTGTTCAATCCTTACTTTGTGAAAATAGTTAGTGAACTTAAAACACGCGGTCAACTTCTGATTCCTGCCCTGATTTTTGCTTTTGTTCTTGCCTATATCGCGACTGTTATCAAGTTAGAAGCGATTCTGGGAGCTTTTACCGCTGGCTTAATTTTAGCCGAAACTCAAAAATGCCGAGAGCTAAAAGATCAGGTGATACCAATTGCAGATATACTGGTACCCGTTTTCTTTGTCGTTGTCAGCGCTAAAACGAATATCGGTGTTTTAAATCCATTGATCCCTGAGAATCGCGAAGGGCTGATTATGGCAAGCTTTCTGATTGTAGTCGCAATTTTGGGTAAACTGGTTAGCGGCTTTGCAGTGTTCGGTCAACCAGATACGAATCGGCTGGCAATTGGTGTCGGTATGATTCCACGAGGTGAGGTGGGACTTGTATTTGCTGGTATTGGTTCAGCAAGTGGTATTCTCTCAAGTGCCTTGGATGCTGCCATTATTGTGATGGTGATTGTCACTACCTTTTTAGCGCCGCCTTTATTATCGGTTGTGTTTCGACCAAATCAGCTTGCTGCTGAAGCAAAAGTTCGAGAATCAGCCAAGGTTCCTGCTGAGGTTAAAGAGGCGAACTGAGAGGAAGACACAAAAATTTCTGTTTATCTTAATAAATAGAATCATTACAATCGCTTATTGCTGACAACAATGTTGTGCTTCCAATTCAAGCTGCTGTGCCATTTTGCGTAACTTTTGTGACTTAGAACCTAGAAAAATGGCTAGTAGCAGTGGTGCATGACACAAGGTATGATGCTTCCAAGCTTCCGATTTTCTGTAATTCAAAATAATTGCCTAGCAAGTCATCAGGAGATTAAGGCATGCCTGCGATCGCCAAAAACAACGATGTGATTACGGTGATCATTATCTTCGCCGTAGAACCGGAACGCCAGCAAGAACTCATTGATACTATTGTGGAATTTCTTGAAACCACGGTGAAACAGCAGCCTGGTTTTGTCTCATCCAGCATCCACAAAAGTCTAGACGGGGTGCGGGTGATGAACTATGCCCAGTGGAAAACTCAAGAAGACTACCAAGCGTTTATCAACAATTCCGAGGTGCAAGCGAAAGGAGCTAAACTTTCCCAGTTCGAGTTATTAGATTCCCACATTTTTGAGGTCGTCATTTCCAAGCCGGACAATCACAGCCCCAAAATTACTAAAGGAGGTTTTCTCACTCACTTGGCAGAATTCCGTATGAAACCGGAGAATCAACAAGCCATGCTGCATTTAGCAAAGAAAGAGATAGTGACAGCAGTACAACAGAATCCAGGACTTATATCTGCAACCTTCCACCGTTCATTTGACGGTACTCGTGTCATGAACTACGGACAATGGCGCTCTCAAGAAGATTTTGAAGCAATTCTAAAGAAACCAGATTTTGAAATCGAATCAGGTTATTGGGTAGGTTTAGCTGAGAACGAGTTTCATGTTTACGAGGTAGTTTACACCCAGCCTACTGATTAATTGGGTTTGTTTTCAGTCTCGTGTAAAGCCGCTAACAGAGAAACTTTGCGTCTTGGCGACGCCAGTCGCCTACAGAGGGAAACCCTCCTGCAGCGCTGGCTCGACTTTGCGCGAAATGATATTTGCCTGTATTTAAGGAGATAACCCCTGTGACCACCAATATCAACCTTTTCACCCCCGTTCAACTTGGTCCCTACACCCTGCCAAACCGCACAGTGATGGCACCAATGACCCGTTTGCGAGCAATTGACAATGTCCCCAACTCATTGATGGCGACATACTACGCGCAACGCGCAACAGCAGGGCTGATTGTCACCGAATGCACGATGGTTTCACCCTTAAGTTTAGGCTACATGAACTCTCCGGGTATCTACTCAGAAGAACACATTGCCGGATGGCGGCAAGTAACCAATGCTGTACATGAAAAAGGAGGAAGAATTTTCTTGCAACTGTGGCACTCTGGAAGGGTTTCCCATCCTTCTTTATTGGGTGGAGAGTCGCCAGTTGCACCTTCTGCCATTGCCGCTTCTGGCACACTGCATACTCCTATAGGGAAAGTAGCAATGGAAACTCCCCGCGCCTTAGAAACCCATGAAATTCCTGAAATTGTTGAGCAGTTTCGCAAAGGTGCAGAAAATGCTCTTGCCGCAGGATTTGATGGCGTGGAATTTCATGGGGCATTTGGTTACTTAATCGACCAGTTTCTGCAAGATTGCACAAACCAACGTACTGATGAATACGGTGGTTCGGTAGAAAATCGGGCGCGATTTATGCTGGAAGTTGTAGAAGCTGTCGCCAGTGTGTGGGGTGCAAATCGTGTTGGTATCAAACTTTCACCCAGTAACACATACTACGGAATGGGCGACTCGAATCCGCAAGAAACTTTTGGTTATGCAATAGATGCTCTCAACCGCTTTGATTTGGCATATCTCCACCTGATGGAACCAAATGAAGTTGATTTGGCAAACCGTGTTGTGATGAACCCGGTAACACCCTACTTCCGTAAAATTTACCAAGGGACTTTAATTACCAATGGCAACTATGATCATCCCAAAGCAGATAGCATACTCGCTAGCGGTGATGCAGATTTGGTTTCCTTTGGCAAATTATTTCTCGCCAATCCTGACTTACCAAAACGCTTTGAATTGAATGCATCTTTGAACACGCCAGATCCAAGAACGTTTTACGCGCCAGACGAGAAGGGATACACAGATTATCCATTCTTGGAACTTCAACATAAGTAATTAGGTGCTAGGAGCCAGAAGCCTGCTTGGGAGTTTTGCGTGACTGGCAACGGACTGCCCGTAAGCTTGTCCTGACTTCTGAACGCCAGATCCCTAGGTCGGGAAGCCCTCCTGCATGGCTAGCGCTCCTGCTTACAAAAAATTAATTAAAACTAGGTTGATTTTCACATAGTGTTTAAGTGAAAACCACGCTGTATTCTTCACACACAGTGTCCTTTGTATAAAAGGAAGGTCCATTATGCTTTACTCACGCATCACATGGCTGATTCCACTAGCCTTCACTTTAGTTGGTTTCGGGTCTAGTATCAAAAGCGCAACGGCGCAGACCACGTACCCATTTGAAGCTGTTTATGACACAGAAGCCACCCTTAGGCCCATTCCCAACAGGTCGAATGTCTTTGAGATATTTGTCTCAGGCACAAATCCTGATGCCCCTTACGGTCTGACTAACTTTACAAGCACCAACAACTACGGTCAGCTTGATCCCGGAACTGGAGTACTCACATTTGGTCCAGACCCAGCAACACTTGGTTTAGAAGGCCCATTCGGTAGAGACGAGTTTTTTGGTAGCAGCGATGATAGCCTGTTTGGAAGCAGTAGTGCCACCGCTTTATTGGACTTGCAAAACTTTACATTGTCAGGTTCTGGCACTGTAAATATCACTGGCGGTACGGGCAGATTCAGCGGTGCGATCGGCACACTAAACTTTTTCGAGAACGACGAACTCAATCCCGACCCAACTGCTCCCACAAGAGGTAGAGCTATTTTAAGTGGCTTTTTCCAAGTACCTGAAAAAGTTCCAGAACCGAGAACCAACTTGGCGCTGGTTGGCGTAGGGGTGACCGGGGCAGGTTTCCTGCTGCGTCAACGCCGCCTTCGTTCTGCTGGTAAATCATAATGTCTAGTTGGGCGTGGGAGTTTGCTCACCTATGCCCACAATTCAATTGATCATTAATTCAATACAAAAATCAATACAAAAAATAAATTTATGCAACCAGCAAGCCTGGATGAGCAGCAAAAATCCCCAAAGAATCTGTACATAGATACAAATTTTTACATTATTTGTGCAGTTTCTTTGATGGCAGTTCTCGCGGTATCTAGCGTATCTCCGGCTTTTCCGAAAATATCCTTAGCATTAAACGTCAATCCCCAAAATCTAGGATTGTTGGTTACAGTCTTTACATTTCCTGCTGTTATTTTAGGTCCTATTATTGGTGTCCTTGCTGATAGATTAGGTAGGAAAAAAATTCTCGTTCCTTCACTGTTTTTATTTGGCATTACGGGGACAGCTTGCGCTTTTGCCCGTGATTTTAACCTTTTACTCTTGTTGCGTTTCCTACAAGGAATTGGTGCTGCTTCTTTGCTATCTATGAGCATTACCTTAATCGGCGATTTGTATGCAGGAGATAGACGCACTACAGCAATGGGTTACAATGCCAGCATCACAAGTACTGGCACAGCTTTTTACCCTATTATTGGCGGCATACTAGCAACCCTCGGCTGGTACTACCCCTTTTTGTTACCTATTGTATCGATTCCAATTGGTTTGCTGGTGTTATTTGCATTAAAAAATCCAGAACCAAAAGGAGAAAGAAATCTTCAAGAGTATTTGAAACATGCTTTAAAAGCCTTGAAAAACCGGAAGTTAGCTGGACTATTTATTGGGAGTGCTGCTAACATGGTTCTTCTTTACGGAGCTTACATGACTTATTTACCCGAATTAATCAATGATACTTTCAAAGCGCCTGCTTCCACAATTGGATTCATACTCTCTAGTGTTTCTATAGCAATTGTTATTACATCTTCACAATTAGGAAGATTGACTAAAAAATTTAATACCACAACTTTAATTAGAGCATCTTTTATTTTGTATGCTCTAGCTCTATTCACAATTCCGCTAATACCTCCTCTAATAGCAAATGTCTGGTTACTATTAATCCCAACCACAATTTTTGGCATTGGTATAGGGATTGGTGCTCCTAGTATCCAAACTCGTTTGACAGAAATTGCCCCCAAACAATATCTGGCTACGATTCTCTCTGTCAATGGGACCTTTTACGGGTTAGGACAAACCCTTGGTCCGTTACTAATGCTAATTGCCTTTAGTTTGGGAGGTATCAATAGTGTATTTTATGCAGGTATTGGATTCGCAATTCTTACCCTTGCTGTCTTTAGGTATTGCACTTGCTTGTAATTAAGGAAATGAAATGACATGAGTCAGTCAAAGGTTGCAGTTGTTCTGGGGGTGGGTCCCGGGCTCGGAGCCGCAGTTGCTCATCGGTTTGCACGAGAAGGCTTTGTTGTAGGATTGATGGCAAGAAGCTTTGAGCAGCTGACTCAAATTCCGTCAGAAATTGAACAGTCTGGCGGTAAGGCATTGTCTGTTACGGTTGATGCCACTGATCCTGCATCAGTAAAAGCTGCATTTGAACAGGTGCGATGGCACGGAGTGCCCGCATAATAGCGATCGCAACTTGGTTGTGCTGAAGTCTTTGTCTACAATGCTGGAGCATTTAAGATGGCTGGCATACTCGAACTGACACCAGAACAGTTTGAACAGAACTGGAAAGTCAATTGTTTTGGAGCTTTTCTAGCGGTACAGCAAGTCCTTCCGGCGATGGTTGAACGAGGTCGCGGGACTATCCTGTTGACGGGAGCAACTGCTGCTGTGAGAGGTTCAGGCAAGTTTGCAGCATTGGCGGTGGGCAAATTTGGGTTACGTGCATTGGCGCAGTCGTTGGCGCGGGAGTTTGGTTCTCAGGGCATTCATGTAGCTCATATCATTATTGATGGCATGATTAACACTCCAAGAGTGCGAGCAATGGCATCACAGCGAGAAGAACATACGCTACTCTCACCTGAGGCAATAGCCCAAACATATTGGCAACTTTATCAGCAGGATGCAACTGCATGGACTTTAGAACTTGATTTACGACCTGCGGTGGAGAAATTCTGATTTGTTTGTCAAGTTTTAGCAAGATGAGAACATTTTCCGCAAGAACGTAAAAGACAACACCTCCGGACATTTGCCAATCTTTTAGACAATTGCTCACTCAAGGAGGCTTTTAAACTATGGCATCTCTCGTTGAAAAAGTGGCAATTGTCACAGGTGCATCGCGTGGTATCGGACGGGCTATTGCTGAAAAATTAGCTCAAGAAGGTGCGACAGTTGTTATTAACTATTCTCATAGTGCTGATAAAGCGCAGGAAGTCGTATCGGCTATTACAGCACAAGGCGGAAAGGCAATAGCCACGCAAGCCGATATCAGCCGAGTTACAGACATCAGCCGCCTATTTCAGGAAACAGTAGATAAGTTTGGCAAGCTTGACATCCTGGTTAACAATGCCGGTATCTCTTTATTTAAGCCGCTAGCTGAGACAACTGAGCAAGAGTTTGATCAACAGTTTGCTCTTAACGCCAAAGGGACTTTCTTTGCACTTCAAGAAGCAGCACTTAGGTTTTCAGATGGTGGACGAATTGTCAATATATCCACAGGTGGTACTGTTAACGGTGGTGCTAACTTCTCCGCGTACGTTGGCAGTAAAGCAGCGATCGAGGGCTTCAGTAAGTGCCTAGCAAAGGAACTGGGACAGCGCGGCATCACGGTTAACACCGTCCTACCAGGTGTAACTGAGACAGACATGAACCTAGAGACACTTCCCGAAGAAGCAAGGGCAGCGATGATTGCCCAAACACCCCTAGGTCGCCTGGGTAAACCAGAGGACATTGCAGACGTAGTTGCTTTTTTGGTGAGTGACCAAGCCCGTTGGATCACTGGGCGAAATATCCCTGTTGATGGTGGTTTAGCTTGATTTACAGCTTTTCTAAACAAGTAAAACAAAGGCACAAAACAAAATGGCAACAATGAAAGCAGTACGCATTCATACTTATGGTGGCCCAGAAACCTTAGCTTACGAAGATGCTCCACGACCAGAACCAGCAGCAGACGAAGTTCTGATTCACATTCATGCCGCAAGTGTAAATCCCCTTGACTGGAAAATTCGTGGCGGCTTTGGCAAAGACAGGTTCAAGCACCACTTGCCTTTGATTCTTGGTTGGGATGTTGCTGGAACAATTGCAGCAACTGGTTCTCAAGTGGAGCAGTTCCAGACAGGCGATGCTGTTTATGGTTATACAAGTTTGTTCCGTGATGGTGGTTATGCCGAGTTTATAGTTGCCAAGACAATAGAGATTGCTTTAAAGCCTACATCTGTTGATTTCATTGAAGCAGCCGCCATCCCAGTTGCCGCACTGACGCCATGGCAAGCATTGTTTGATACAGCAGGTTTGTCTGCAAATCAACGAGTGCTGATTCATGCGGCATCAGGTGGGGTCGGTTCATTGGCGGTGCAGTTGGCAAAGGCGAAGGGTGCCTACGTCATCGGCACAGCATCGGCACGCAATGCTGACTTTCTGCGCGAGTTAGGAACTGACGAAATCATTGACTACCAGACAACCAAGTTTGAGACAGCTGTCCAGGATGTGGATGTCGTTTTTGACACAATCGGCGGCGACACTCAAGAGCGCTCGTTTGGCGTGTTGCGAAAAGATGGATGGCTTGTCTCTATCGTTTCTCCCCCATCACAAGAAACAGCCGCCCAGTACGGTGTGCGAAGTACTATGGTTGGGGTTCAACCCAACGGAATACAACTTAAAGAGATTGCTGCGCTAGTGGACTCCGGAAAAGTCAAGCCGTATGTGGAAACAGTCTTGCCACTGAAAGAGGCGCGACAAGCACATGAACTCAGCCAAAGCGGTCGCACACGCGGCAAAATCATCTTACAGATGGTTGACAACTAGCCTGAGCTACAAAATAAATCTCGCTCAAGTTGATAGTCAAAGGTTTGTATGTCCTTAGAAAACAAAAAAATTGTCATTATCGGTGGAACCTCAGGTATGGGATTGGCAACTGCTAAAGCTGCGATCGCTACGGGAGCTTCTGTCACAATTGCCAGCCGCTCCAAGGAAAAACTAGAAACAACACAAAAAGAAATTGGCGGTCATGTAGAAGCTCAACCAATTGATTTGATGCAAGAAAATTCCATCCGAGACTTCTTTCAAACAGTTGGCTCAATTGATCACTTGGTAGTTTCAGGAAGCTCAACCAAATCTAGTTCTTTTCGCGATCTAGCAACCGAAGATGCAAAAGCGTCAATGGCGAGTAAGTTTTGGGGACCTTACCTAGCAGCAAAGTACGCGCAGATAAACTCCAATGGCTCGATTGTGCTGTTCTCTGGAATTCTCAGCCGCAAGCCTTCTTCTGGTATGGCAGTTCTTTCTGCAATTAACGCTGCGGTTGAGGGTTTAGGGCGGGCTTTAGCTGTTGAACTTGCCCCGATTCGGGTAAATGTGATTTCTCCTGGCTTGGTGGCAACTTCAGCTTATGACAAAATGCCAGAAGACCAGAGAGAAGCCATGTTTCAGAACACTGCGAGCCACTTGCCCGTAGGACGGATTGGCAACCCGGAGGAAATTGCAGCAACAGTGCTGCACCTGATGGAAAACGGTTATATAACCGGAGCAGTCATCGATGTCGATGGCGGTGCGCTGGTGATGTAATCTCAGGTTCCTGTTCGAGTGGTAGAAAACCAAGAGTGGTATCATGGTTAACCTCAAATGGTGGAAACAACTGCACTGGTCTGAATACGGAGCAGAACTGCTTGGAACTGCAATTCTTGTTTTTGTGGGGCTGAGCGCTGTTGTATTCAATTTTGCTCAAGGCTTGCCAATGCAACAACTCATACCCGATAAAAGCATACGCTTGCTGCTTACGGGATTGATGTTTTCTGGAACTGGTTCGCTCGTTGCAATTTCGCCGCTGGGAAAACTGAGTGGCGCTCACGTTAATCCTGCTGTTTCTTTGGGATTTTGGCTACAAGGCAAAATGCACCATCATGACATAGGCGGCTACATTATTGCCCAATTCCTCGGCGCAATGAGTGGTGCAGTGTTGTTAGTATTTGTTTGGGGAAAATATGCTGCCAATGTGAATAATGGGATGGCTTTACCTGGGACAGGTTATCCATTGTGGTATGTATTTTTGGCGGAAGTGACCATGACGGCAATACTTGTGCTGGCTATTTTTATTTTTGTCAGCAGTCGTCGCTTGATGCGTTGGACACCACTGATGACGTGGCTGTTGGTAGCAATAATGGTTTGGCTGGAATCGCCGATTTCTGGCACGAGTTTAAATCCAGCACGTAGCATTGGTCCTGCTTTAGTTTCGTGGTTCTGGCAAGACCAATGGCTTTACTGCATTGCACCACCGTTTGGTGCAATCCTTGCGGTGGGAGTTTTTCGCTTGGTGAGTTTGGGGGATAGCGAAATTTTGACCGCAAAACTTTTTCACGTGTCCCACTACCGTTGTATCTTTAAAAACGTTAAAGTTCCCCATCGAACCGCAGGATAAGGAGATCACTAGACATGAGCAATTATGAGTTCCACGACCAACTCAGCTTGGAAGCAAAAGCCGAACAACTAGGGAAACAGGCAATGGCACTTGGTTTGATACCTAGTTTTGTTGTCCATTATTTCCCTGATAACTGGATATTCTACATTCCTAACGAAAAGCAGTCTGAACCTCTAACACCAGAAGAGGCATACCTGTATTTGAAAAAATTGGTTCAACAGTAGACCCGTCAAGGCTCAAAATAAACATGACTATACAATCTCAACAACCAAAAGTCTCCTTGCTGCTTGCTGATGTGGATGGCACTCTAGTCACCCGCGAGAAAGTGTTGACAGATCGCGCCCGTGATGCTGTTCGCAAGCTTAACGAAGCAGGCATTGGCTTTGCCATCACCAGCGGTCGTCCACCTTTAGGGATGAAGATGGTCGTCGAAGCCCTCCAGCTAACCACACCAATTGCTGCCTTTAATGGTGGAGTCTTCCTCAATCCGGACTTTTCCATCATCGACCAGAATGTGCTGAGCGGGGCGATCGCCAAGCAAGTCATTGAAATCATCACAGCACATAAACTCGATGTCTGGATTTATCGCGGCAATGACTGGTTTGTGCATGAACGGCATGGTTCTCACGTTGACCGCGAAGAGAAGACAGTCAAGTTTCCGCCTACCGTCGTTCCCAGCTTTGATGATCTGTTGGACAACGTGGCAAAAATCGTCGGAGTTAGCGATGACTTAGAAGCTGTCGCCAAGTGCGAAAAAGACGTGCAACAACAGTTTAGTGAACAAGTTTTGTGCAAAGCTGGTGCCAATTCCTCTGGCGCTGAGTACGTCTGTGCTGCTCGTAGCCAACCCTACTACTTGGATGTCACCCATCCCCGTGCCAATAAAGGGGCAGTGGTTGACCGCCTCTCAGAACTGCTTGGGATTAACAGTTCGGAGATTGCCACAATTGGCGATATGCCCAACGATGTGCCAATGTTTCAGCGCAGCGGCTTGAGCATTGCGATGGGCAACGCCAGTGCTGATGTGCAGCACTCCGCCAACTACGTCACAACTTCTAACGAAGACGAGGGCTTTGCTCAAGCAGTTGAGCGCTTCGTTTTAAGTATTGAAAATCAAAATACAAGTCAAAAATGAAACGACTGACAAATAAAGTTGCCATTGTGACTGGAGCATCCCGCAGCATTGGACGGGCAATAGCCGAACGATTAGCTGAAGATGGCGCAACAGTTGCTATCAACTACAGAAGTGGTGCTGATGAAGCTAAAGAGGTGATTGAAAGCATCAAATCTCAAGGTGGAGTGGCGATCGCTATCCAAGCAGATGTCAGCCAAGTTTCAGATATTCGTCGCTTGTTTCAAACAGTCATAGACCAATTGGGGCAGTTGGATATTTTGGTCAACAATGCCGGGATTGCACGGGGAGGATTAGTAGCAGAAGTAACAGAAGAAGATTACGAAGCAGTTTTTGGCATCAATGTCCGGGGTGTCCTCTTCTGTCTTCAAGAAGCTGCTCGACAAATGTCGGATAACGGACGCATAGTCAATGTCTCCTCCTCAGCAAGCGTGTTCCCCAGTCCAGGTATTGCTGTGTACGCTGCTAGCAAAGCCGCAGAGAAGTTATTTACAGAAGTCCTAGCGAAAGAATTGGGAGGGCGTGGGATTACAGTTAACAGCGTTCTTCCAGGACCAACGAGTCCGGGAATGTTTGACTCAGTATCGCCGGAATATAAGCAGGCGGCGGCAATGAGTTCTCCGTTTGGTCGTTTGGGACAACCTGAGGATATTGCTGATGTCGTTGCTTTCCTAGTGAGCGAGCAAGCACGCTGGATCACCGGACAGCACATTTTGGCAAATGGCGGAGCAACAATTTAACCTTTTGACAACCTTTTGACAACAATTTGACAACAAGGAGAATAGACATGAAACTTGAAGATAAAGTCGCGCTAGTTACAGGTAGTAGTCAGGGAATCGGACAGGCGATCGCCATTCGTCTTGCCGAAGAAGGTGCGAATATCGTCATTGACTATCGCTCTCATGCAGAAGGTGCTGAAGAAACCAAAGCGAAAGTCGAAGCCAGCGGACGCAAAGGCTTAGTTATCAAAGCAGATTTAGGTGTCGTCAGCGATATCCGTCAGATGGTTGACGAAGGTATCCAACATTTCGGCAAAATAGATATCTTGGTAAACAACGCTGGGTTGGAAAAGAATGCCTCGTTCTGGGATGTCACAGAACAAGACTACGATAATGTACTTAACGTTAACCTCAAGGGTGTATTTTTTGCAACACAGGCTGTTGTCCAGCACTTCCGGGAAACTCAGCGCCCTGGAAAAATTATCAATATCAGTTCAGTGCATGAAGAATTGCCGTTCCCGCACTTTACCTCTTACTGTGCCAGCAAGGGTGGTGTGAAGATGTTGATGCGAAACTTGGCGGTGGAACTCGGACCCTTGGGGATCACCGTAAACAATGTTGCACCGGGAGCAATTGAGACACCGATTAACAAAAGTTTGTTGGAAGACAAAGAAAAGCTAGGCGCTGTACTAAAGAATATCCCCCTCGGGCGACTGGGACAACCCCAGGATGTAGCTTCTCTAGTTGCTTTTTTAGCTTCATCAGACGCAGATTATATCACAGGCTCCACCTTTTTTGTCGATGGCGGACTGCTGTGGAATTATCAAGAGCAGTAAGTCTAACGTTAAACGTCTGCACAAATATAGTGCTTCTGATTTACATGAACGGGATTGGGGATTGGGGATTGGGGATTGGGAATTGGATTCCCACTCTGATTAATTATGGTGGGGGTTGAAACCCACCACCAAATTTTGATTCCCAGTACCCAGTACCGTCGCGTCCATTCATGAGGGCAGTGCGGTGGTGAGCCAGCGCTGCAGGAGGGTTTCCCGACAGCAGGCGACTGGCGTGCATGGTTCCCCGGCATAAAGCAACTGCTCGTCCCCCACCAACGAGTACATATGGTAGGGGTATTCTGGGCGCGACTAGATGACTAGATAAAGTACAAATTTATCTGTGTCCATCTGTGGTTGATTATTTCTTTGGTGTATCTTACCCAATTGCAAACCGCTATGAAGGAAAACCATGAAACCATTAGAAGGAAAAATTGCAATTATCACCGGTGGATCTGGTGGCATTGGTTCAGCCATTTGTGAACGACTTGCCCAAGATGGTGCCAAGGTAGTTGTCCACTACGGCGGTCATCAGGATGCGGCGGACGATGTCGTTGCCAGAATTAAAGATAAGGGCGGGGAAGCCGTTGCTATCCAAGCAAACCTTAGCAAAGTCGAAGACGTTGTCAGGCTGTTTGACCAGACGCACCAACGTTTTGGAACGCCCGATATTGTTGTCAACAATGCTGGAACAGGTGTTGGCGGACCGATTGCCGAGACGGAAGAAGAAGCCTTTGATAAGGTCTTTGGGTTGAACACGAAAGGAACATTCTTCTCCATGAGGGAAGCCGCCCGTCGTGTTAATCCAAATGGGCGTATTGTCAATATATCTAGTGGGTTAGTTGTGCGCCCGCTCGCAGGCTTCAGTCTTTATGTTGGCAGTAAAGCGGCTGTGGAACTGATGGGCAAAGTTCTCTCGATGGAACTTGGCGATCGCGGCATCACAGTGAACACAGTTTCGCCAGGACCAACAGAAACAGAGATGTTTGCCCACTCTGGTGATGACCCAACAGCAGCGGCTGCACGGTCACCCTTTAACCGTCTTGGGAAATCAGAGGATATTGCAGATGTCGTCGCCTTCGTTGTCAGCGACCAATGCCGATGGATTACCGGGCATACCTTCCAAGCAGGAGGTGGATACGTTTGAGTTCGCAATTAAATGGAAAATACGCCCTTGTCACTGGCGGAAATAAAGGCATTGGTTTTGCCATTTGTCAAGGACTGCTAGCAGCTGGGTTTGATGTAACTGTTGCAGGGCGATCGCACCACAAAGCCAAAGCAGCAGCAGAAAAATTGCATACCAACTCGAAAGTGCGTGTCGTCGAACTTGATGTCGCAGATGACCAAAGCATTGACCGAGCTGTAAAGCATTTAAGTCAAGAAATTCCTCAACTGGATGTACTGGTAAATAACGCAGGCATTTATCCTGACGAAGGCGTGAACATTCTGACTATCTCTCGCGAATTGCTAAATCTAGCGATGAACACCAATGCTTTTGGACCAATTCGCACGAGCCAAGCATTTCTACCCCTACTAGAAAAAGCACCCAAAGCCCGTATCATTAATGTTTCTAGTAGTTACGGTCAGTTGGATGGGCTTTCTTTTGATGTTCCCAGTTATTGCTTGTCTAAACTTACCCTCAACGGCGCAACTATTATGCTAGCAGAAGCTTTACAAGCAAAAGGCATTGCAGTCAACGCTATAGATCCTGGCTGGGTCAAAACAGATATGGGCGGTACTTCCGCACCTCGTTCCCCGGAACAGGGCGCTGACACTGCTATTTGGCTCGCAACCGAAGCTTCACCAAACTTAAGCGGGAAGTTGTTCCGGGATCGTAGGGAGATTTCTTACTGAAGCATTTATTTGAACTTAATTTTCACATAGGAGTCAAAAATGGCACATAAATTAGATGGAAAAGTTGCGCTAATTACTGGCGCTTCATCGGGCATTGGTGAAGCAACCGCCCTAGCACTAGCAGCCGAAGGAGCAAAGGTGGCATTGGCAGCAAGACGCGCTGAACGCCTACAGAAGTTGGAAAAACAGATTACAGATGGTGGTGGAAAGGCGCTTTCCCTCGTCACAGATATTGCCGATGAAGCCCAAGCAACTGAGATGGTTCACAAGACTAACAGCAATTTCGGCAGTGTGGATATCTTGGTCAATAACGCTGGTGTGATGCTTGTTGGTCCCGTTGAAGGTGCAGATACTTCAGATTGGCAACGTATGATTAACATCAACTTAATGGGTTTGATGTATGCTACCCATGCTGCCCTACCTTTAATGAAAGCTCAGGGTGGAGGACATATCGTGAATATTTCCTCTGTAGCAGGTCGTGTAGCTGTACCTAATTATGCAGTATACAATGCCACTAAGTTTGGAGTTGGCGCGTTTAGTGAAGCTTTACGGAAGGAGGTTTATAAAGACAAAATCCGTGTCACCGTGATTGAGCCAGGTGGGGTGGCAACGGAATTAGCTGACCAGATTACCAACCCAGAGTTTAAGCAGCTGACAGACCAGTTTTATGAGTCATTAACGGCACTCGAAAGCGAGGATATTGCTGCTGCGTTCACCGAAGGTGGGCGCTCTGCGCCATCGCTTATGCCGTAACTCAGCCGCCTCGTGTCAATGTCAATGAAATTTTAATCCGTCCAACCGAGCAAGAATTGTAGCTTTTTGTCCAATTTCTATTAGGAGACTCTAAGACATGAGAATTGGCACGATTGGTACAGGAAATATGGCAAGGTCTTTGGGGATCTTGTGGGCAGAACAGGGTCACGAAGTTTTTTTCGGTTCCCGCGACTCCTATAAGGGTAAATCTGTAGCCGAATTTGCGGGACACGGAGCCAAAGGCGGAACCAATGATGAAGCAGTTGCATTTGCCGATGTCATCTTCTATTCAGTCCGTGACATGCCTTCTAGCGTGCTGTCCTCAACCGAGGTTCTATCGGACAAGGTTTTGATTGACTGTAACAACCGGGAGATTCCTGAAGGTTTCGCTTTTGAACCTATTTTTGATGAATCACTTGCTGAAAAACTGGCAGCAAATGTACCGAATGCTCATGTGGTTAAAGCATTTAACACAATGGCGCAAGAAGTTTTTGAATTAAGCCCGGAACCACTCAACGAATATAACGTTTCGTGTTTCATTTGTGCTGATAACGAGCAGGCTAAGAAAACAGTCATGACGCTTGCTAAAGAAATAGGTTTTTCTCCTATTGACTGCGGATCGTTACGTAGCGCTCGCATGGTTGAAGGTTTAGGGGACTTTATCCGTTTTATGATAGGTGGAATGAAACTTGGCTCATATGCAACTATTTCTGTCAATAAGCTTTCAGAAGCTAAAAAACAGCGTCTTGGCGGTCGAAACCCAGGGTATCGGTAATTCTTTTGAAATTTAAAATGCGTAAGGTGGGCACTTACCGCCCACCCGACTACTTGTGCAAAACTCGCATGAGATTTAAAACTTAGGAGAAAAAAGAGAAAATCAAGATGGATTTACAACTCAATGGAAAAAGAGCTTTGGTAACTGGCAGTAGTAGCGGCATCGGTCAAGCGATCGCTAAAATACTAGCGCGCTAGGGAGTCAGCGTTATTGTACATGGTCGCAGTCAAGAGCGAACGAATCGTGTTGCCCAAGAAATGATCAATGAAGTAATCATTTATCTGTGTCCATCTGTGTCCCATGAGTGGTTCATTATTTCTTTGGTGTACCTTACTCCGGATTCTTACCGCTATAAGAGGAAAATCATGACCCAAGAAGAAGCAAGATTGCAGCAAGATCGCGAACGCACCGCCTATTGGAAACGCTGGGGTCCGTACCTCAGCGAACGGCAATGGGGAACAGTCCGCGAAGACTACAGCCCTGACGGTAGTGCTTGGGACTACTTCCCTCACGACCACGCCCGTTCCCGCGCTTATCGTTGGGGTGAAGATGGAATCGCTGGTATTTCTGATAACCATCAAAGATTATGTTTTGCGATCGCTTTGTGGAATGGTCAAGACCCAATTCTCAAAGAACGAATTTTTGGCTTAACAGGAAATGAAGGCAATCACGGGGAAGATGTCAAAGAATACTATTTCTATCTCGACAACACCCCGACCCACTCTTACATGAAATGTCTTTATAAGTACCCACAAGCTGCTTTTCCCTATACTCAACTTGTAGAAGAAAATCGCTCCAGAAGCCGCAAAGAATTCGAGTTTGAATTGCTCGATACAGGTGTTTTTGCTGAAGACCGCTATTTTGATGTATTCGTTGAATACGCCAAAAATACACCGGAAGATATTTTAATTCAAATCAGTGCAGTCAACCGAGGACCAGAGGAAAAAACATTATATCTGTTACCAACGCTATGGTTTCGCAATACTTGGTCTTGGTATCCCAATCAAGAAAAGCCTTTTGTTAAAGTCTTAAAATCTGATAATCACCTCAGTGTGATTGAAGCTTTTGAATCAACTTTAGGAAACAGATGGCTATACTGTAACGAAGCGACACAATTGCTGTTTACAGAAAACGAGACAAATTGTGAAAGATTATTTGGTGTTAATAATGGTTGTGCCTACGTCAAAGACGGAATTAACGATTATTTGATTCAGGGTCGTCAAGATGCAGTCAATCCTAATCAAATTGGCACGAAAATGTCAGCTTCTTATGTGTTGACGATCGCACCCGGCGAAACCAAAACTGTGCGGTTGCGACTTTGTGACAATTCAGAACTGGCAGAACCATTTGGCGCTAATTTTGATACGATTTTGGGCGATCGCACCAGAGAAGCCGATGAATTTTATCAGCGCATTTCTCCCTTTCCTGCAACCGAAGACGAACGCAATGTCCAGCGACAAGCATTTGCAGGGTTGTTGTGGAGTAAACAATTTTACTATTATGTGGTAGAAGATTGGTTAAAAGGCGATCCGTCGGGTCCACCGCCACCAGAGTCGCGTCAAAAGGGCAGAAACTCCGAATGGCTACACGTTTTTAATGATGATGTGATCTCAATGCCTGATAAATGGGAGTACCCTTGGTTTGCTGCTTGGGATTTGGCGTTTCATTTGATACCCTTAGCCATGATTGACCCAGACTTTGCTAAGCGGCAACTTAGCCGCCTGACGCGAGAATGGTATATGCACCCCAACGGTCAACTTCCCGCTTATGAATGGGCGTTGAGTGATGTCAACCCTCCAGTTCACGCTTGGGCAGCTTGGCGGATCTACGAGATTGAGCAAAAGATGTACGGACGTGCTGATAAACAATTTTTAGAGCGCGTGTTTCAAAAGCTCCTCGTCAACTTTACTTGGTGGGTAAATCGCAAAGATATCGAGGGCAAGAATATCTTTCAAGGCGGTTTTTTGGGGTTAGACAACATTGGCGTGTTTGATCGCAGTTCTGAACTTCCCACAGGTGGCTACTTAGAACAAGCAGATGGTACCAGTTGGATGGGTATGTTCTCCGTGAATATGCTGACGATCGCCTTAGAACTGGCAAAAGATGAGCCAGTTTATGAAGATATTGCCAGCAAATTTTTTGAGCATTTTCTTCGCATTGCAAGTGCAATGGATGGCATTGGCAACGATGATATAGCACTGTGGGATGAAGCCGATGGCTTTTACTACGATGCGCTGCATTTCCCTGATGGTCATCATTGCCCGATGAAAGTGCGATCAGTCGTGGGGTTGGTTCCCTTGTTTGCTGTGGGAACGCTAGAACCAGAAATTTTAGAAAAACTGCCTTCCTTCAAACGAAGAACCGAATGGTTTATCAAAAACCGACCTGACTTGACTTCAGGTATCGCCTGTATGCAAAGCTTAGGGGCGGGTCATCGCAAATTGCTGGCAATTACTAATCAAGATAAGTTGCACCGCATTCTGGAAAAAATGTTAGATGAAGCAGAATTTTTGAGTCCTTATGGCATTCGCTCTGTTTCCAAATATCACCAGGAGCATCCTTATATCCTAACGGTAAATGGTCATGAGTACCGAGTGGATTACGAACCAGCCGAATCCTGCACTGATTTGTTTGGTGGTAACTCTAACTGGCGTGGTCCGATTTGGTTTCCGATGAATTATTTGATTATTGAATCACTCCAAAGGTTCCATCACTACATGGGCGACTCATTCAAAGTGGAATGTCCAACAGGTTCTGGCAATCACATGACCTTAAACGAAGTGGCAATTGAATTATCTAACAGGCTAGGTCAGATTTTTATGAGAAATTCCTCTGGACGTAGACCTGTTTATGGTGGTACCGAGGTGTTTCAAACTAATCCACATTGGCGTGACTTAATTCTTTTCAACGAATACTTTCATGGAGACAACGGCGCGGGTTTGGGCGCTAGCCATCAAACTGGTTGGACGGGTCTAGTTGCAGAAATGATTCAGCGATGCACAGAACATGGCAAAGAATTATGAAATCAGCGATTATAAGGTGCAAAAATGAGCCTGTCTCTTGATATTGTTGGTTACAGTCATCGCACTTATATGTAAGACGCTTGTCCTAAGGAGAAATTCGAGCATCTGTTGTGTTTACTCCCTTCCCACTCTAAAATTACCTAAATCTCTCTAACTCTTACCTCTGTGTCCTCTGCGCCTCTGCGGTTTTTTAATTAAGTAATCTTCGGGCGGGAAGGGAGTAGTTGTGTTTAATTGATAGCAAACTGCAAACAGGCATTTGGCGCAAGCCGTCTTGAAGAGAAGGACGCGAAGAAAAAAGGGAAAAACTTAATGAAAGTTGGAAAATCATACACAAGATTACTTGTCAAGGACTGGAAGGCTTGTTTCTTGTTTTACAAAGATGTCATAGAATTTGACGTTGCTGTAGAAAATGAACAAGACGGATATGCTGAGTTTAAAGCCGGAGATATGAGACTAAATCTATTCCGGCGGCAAGAAATGGCACAATTGATTCACAACTCAGAAAAGCCTGCTCATGCTGAATGTCAAGATACTGTGGCGTTGATTTTTACAGTGCATGATTTAGAGGAGGAATATCAGCGATTAAGACATAAAGGGGTGCAATTTACCGCAGCACCTATGAATAATCCCTACTTTGGAATCAAAACAGCTTATCTTCGAGATCCAGACGGAACTCTGATTGGCTTATACGAGTTTCTTGTATAAAAAACCAGCAATTAAACAAGGGAGGTCACCGAAGCGCTATGGCTAAACCTGTAATAATAACCGTTGACGATGACCCAGAAGTTTTGCAAGCCGTGGCGCGGGATCTACGGCAAGAGTATGGCGATCGCTTCCGAATTATCCGCGCCGACTCTGGTGCCAGTGCCTTGGAAGCTTTGGAACAACTCAAACTCCGTAATCAGCCAGTGTCGCTGTTTCTTGTGGATCAACGGATGCCACAAATGTCCGGTGTGGAGTTTTTGGAACAAGCCATGTCTATGTTCCCAGAGGCGAAACGTGCTTTACTCACCGCTTATGCAGATACCGATGCCGCCATCCGCGCCATCAACAATACAAAAATTGATTACTATTTGATGAAGCCGTGGGACCCGCCAGAAGAACGCTTGTATCCAGTACTAAACGATTTACTCGAAGACTGGCAAGCAAACTTCCACCCACCGTTTGAAGGGATTCGCGTCATCGGTAACCGCTGGTCACCGCACTCACACCAAGTTAAAGATTTCCTAGCGCGAAATCAAGTGCCTTACCAGTGGATGGATATTGAATTATCAGAAGAAGGACAAAAACTCACGGAATATGCTAGCGGTGATAAAGTAAACCTGCCGGTCGTCCTCTTTGCTGACGGTTCCCATCTCATCCAGCCAACCAACCTGCAAATTGCTGAGAAAATTGGGCTGCAAACTCAAGCAGGAAAACCATTTTATGACTTGATTATCGTTGGTGGCGGTCCTGGTGGTTTAGCAGCTGCGGTGTATGGCGCATCAGAAGGGCTACGCACGGTGATGATTGAACGTGAAGCCCCAGGCGGACAAGCTGGGACAAGCTCGCGTATCGAAAATTACCTTGGTTTTCCCACAGGCTTGAGTGGTGGCGATTTGGCACGGCGTGCTGTGACTCAAGCAAGACGGTTTGGCGTTGAAATTCTCACCCCACAAGAAGTTACGGGTCTTCGCTTAGAAGACCAGTATCGAATTGTGCAACTGGGAGACGGTGGCGAAATCAGTTGCCACGCCATGATCTTAGCGCTGGGTGTGTCGTGGCGGCGGTTAGATGTGCCTGGACTTGATCGGCTGACTGGTGCAGGAGTCTACTATGGTGCCGCACAAGCTGAAGCGATGAGTTGCCAAGGAGAAGAAGTTTACATTATTGGTGGGGCAAACTCAGCCGGACAAGCTGCAATGTACTTTTCGAGATACGCCCACACAGTGACGATGTTAGTGCGTGGCGGCTCCCTAACTAAGAGTATGTCTCAGTATCTGATTGAGCAAATTGTAGAAACACCAAATATCATTGTCAAGACACATAGCAGTGTGATAGAGGCAAAAGGAGAAACAAGTTTAGAAGCACTTACTATTCACAATTCTTTAACAGGTGAAACACAAACCGTTCCTGCAACATCACTATTCATTTTTATTGGTGCCGTTCCCCGCACTGAATGGTTAGATGGTGTCATTGAACGAGATGATCGCGGCTATATCATAACAGGTCCAGACTTGCAAAAAGATGGGCAACGCATCAAGGGATGGACACTAGAACGCGATCCCTATTTGTTAGAAACGAACGTCCCTGGCGTTTTCGCTGTGGGTGATGTGCGTCATGGTTCGGTGAAGCGAGTTGCTTCTGGCGTTGGTGAAGGTTCAATCTGCGTTCAGTTCGTTCATCGATACCTTAGCAACGTGTTGTGATCCTTGAAATGAGTTCACAATGTCTGCCAGATACAGCAACTCTGGCGTTGCATTTACCACATTGTAGGGGTACAGCACTGCTGTGCCTCTACAAGCGCGGTGTATTGCAATGAACTGAAAACCTTAATGCGGGGAATCTCTTGGATTTGATGTCAACATTGATTTAGCACTCAAAGGTGACAGCCATGCAGCAAATAACTCTCGCTGAAGCATCTAAACAATTGCCTGAATTAATCGAGGCAGTAATCAATGGCGAAGAAATTATCATTAATGCCTCATAACAACAGTATAATGATGCAACTGATCGCACCTGGAACACTTAAGACTTCACGGCTGTTGCTTGAGCCACTAGTGGCATCTCATGCAGTACATATCTACAGGGAATTGCAGGATGAAAGGCTTTATCAGTTTATCCCACAGGAGCCTCCTACATCATTGCAGCTTTTGGAGACTCGATACAGTGCGCTATCTTCAAGACTTTCTCCTGACCGGCAACAAGCATGGCTGAATTGGGCTGTGAGTCTTCGCGGTGGAAGATATATTGGAACATTAGAAGCAACAGTATATGCGAACCGGACAGCTGCGATCGCCTACATGATTTTCCCATCATTCTGGCGACAAGGTTATGCAAAGGAAGGATGTTTACAACTGCTAAATCATCTTTTCAACGACTATAAAGTCAACCTTGTAGCAGCCGAGATAGATACTCGTAACGTCGCGTCCATTGAACTCATTAAATCACTTGGATTTAAGCGCGTGTCCACAAAAGAAAACGCGGACTTTTTTAAAGGATGTGTCAGCCACGAGTATCGATATGAGTGTATGTCGTCTTTTACTTGACTCACTCATCTGCTAGTTGGATAAACTAAACTAAGGTTTTTGCATCAAACAACCAATTTTTGATGTAAGTATGAATTAGGAATAAGAGGTAACAGCCATGCAAGAAATAACTCTCGCTGAAGCATCTAAAAATCTGCCTGAATTAATTGAAGCCGCCATCAGTGGCGAAGAAATTGTGATTACAAAAGACAATCAACCTGTTGTCAAATTAACTCCTATATCGCCAGTGAAGCGTCGCCGTGCTGGGAGTGCTAAAGGCTTGATTACAATATCCGATGATTTCGACGAACCGTTAGAAGATTTCAAGGACTATATGTAATGAGGCTGTTGATAAACACTCATATCTTTCTTTGGTACATTCTGGACATTCAGAAACTTAGTCCTACAGTACGAGCATTAATTGACGATGAAGATAACAAAATTCTGCTTAGTACTGCTAGTGTGTGGGAGATGGCAATTAAACAAAGCACAGGCAAGCTCAATTTTCATCTGCCATTTAGGATATTCATAGAGCAGCAACTCAGCCAAAATAACTTCTCTTTGCTAAACATCAACCTCGACCACCTTGCTGTTGTTGCTACTCTACCTTTTCACCATCGTGACCCATTTGACAGACTTTTAATTGCACAGTCTATCGTAGAAAACATACCTATTTTAAGTGTAGATTCAGCCTTTGATGCCTATCCTATTGAACGGCTGTGGTAAGTAACAATTATTTGTTTAATATAAGGAGTTGCCATGCTGCACGATCCAAATCAAATGACGCTGTTTCCTAAATTGCCAGATGATGCTTTGGACGAAATGAAGCAGTTTGGTACTGAAATAGAACTTAATGCAGGTGATCTGTTGTTTAGTGAAGGTGACTCAAAATATCACTTTTTTGTTGTCTTAGAAGGCGAAATTGAAATCACTAAACAAGTTGGCGCTGAAACGAAAGTGCTAGCTGTTCATCGTCGTGGTGAGTTCATGGGCGAACTTTCAATGCTAACAGGTTCGGGTGCGATCGCCTCAGGGCATGCGATCGCACCCAGCCGCGTTTTGCAAATCGACGTTGAAACATTTAGACATATCCTCACTGAATGTTCGCCTATTGCTGAAGTCATTCTCAGTGCTATGGCAGGACGCACCAAAGATGTGGAAGTGCAACTGCGGCAGCAAGAGAAGATGGCAGCCTTAGGTAAAATGTCAGCAGGTTTAGCACACGAATTGAATAATCCAGGGGCGGCGGCGCGACGGGCGGCTTCCCAGTTGCGCGAGAATTTTCAAAACTTGCAAACTCAAGCTTTAGCGCTCAATTTACTATCCAAAGAGCAACTAAAATTTATTAATGATATTCAACATCAAGCAACATTACACGCCTGTCACTCGTCCAAACTCGACCCCATTACCCAAAGCGATCAAGAAGACGAAGTGACAGAATGGCTGGAAGACCATGATGTGAAGAATAGTTGGAAACTTGCCCCCACATTGGTTAACGCCGGACTAGACACTTCAAAGCTTGATACTCTTGCTGACAACATTCCCGTTGACTGTCTTTGCAGTGTCCTCACATGGCTTGACGCAACACTTTCATCCTTCGGGCTGATCCACGAAATTGAGCAAAGTACCGTCCGTATTTCTGAGTTGGTAAAAGCAATTAAAGGTTATTCCTACATGGATCAAGCCCCTCTGCAAGAAATAGATGTGCATGAGGGAATTGAAAACACTCTGCTCATTCTTCATCATCGTCTCAAAAAAGGAGTCATTGTTAACCGAGAGTATGACCGCACTTTGCCAAAAATTTGTGCTTATGCCAGTGAACTTAATCAAGTGTGGACAAATTTAATTGACAATGGCATAGATGCAATGAAAGGCAAAGGTGATTTAACGATTCGTACTTATAGAGAAAATAATTGTTTGGTTGTGGAAATTGGGGATACTGGGGTAGGTATTCCACTAGCAATTCAATCTCGGATTTTTGAACCATTTTTCACAACTAAAGGAGTGGGTAAAGGCACAGGCTTAGGTTTAGAAATTGCCTATCGCATTATTGTTAACAAACATCACGGTGATATTCGGTTTGAATCGAAACCTGGTGAGACACGCTTTCGAGTGCATTTGCCTATTCAAGGTGTAAATTCATGTCAAAAGGTTTGTGAGTAGAATTTTCACGCCTGATTGGATGCAAGCTATGACTGAGATTTTCCAAACACAGCGTTTGATTATTCGTGAGTGGATACCTGAAGCTGATGCTGCACAAGCCTTTGAAATCTACGGTGATTCAGAGGTGGTGCGCTTTCTGAGTGGCATTCCAGAGGAGAGTGTGGAAAACGTTCGGGTGAGACTGCAACGAGTGACTGAACGCTATACCCAACTTAATAATGGTTCTGGCTTGTGGGCAATTGTTGAAAAGCAAACCGGAGAAATTGTAGGAACTGTCCTGCTGAAACAACTACCTAATAACGAGGGCAAACCAACCCAAGATTATGAAGTGGGTTGGCACTTAAAAAAAGCGGTTTGGGGCAAGGGTTATGCGACAGAAGCCGGACGAGGTGCTATTGAGTATGGATTCAATCTTCTCAAATTACCCGTCATCTATGCAGTAGTGAAGCTTGAAAACCATGGTTCAATTCGGGTGACTCAACGGCTTGGCATGATACCAATGGGTCGTACTCACAAATATTACGGTATCGAACTGGAGTTATTTAAACTAGATACAGATCAGTTTTTTCTGTCTTGCCAAATTTAATAACATTCTAATTTTGGGATGTGTATTGCTAATACAGCCAAGGTTTAATATTCATAGTGCTGAAAATTTTGGGACTTAGGAGGAGCGGGTGTCCGAAGTGGAACTATTATCTGATGTTGGTGCGGACTATACCCGACTGCGTAAGCTGTTGGAAGCTGGCAAGTGGAAAGAAGCCGATGAGGAAACCGGAACGCTCATGCTTAAAGTTGCCAGTCGGGAAACTCAAGGCTGGCTAGATAGCGAATCCCTTAGCAAATTCCCCTGCACAGACCTTCGCACAATTGATCAGCTTTGGGTGGAATACTCAAAAGGGCGTTTCGGCTTTAGTGTGCAAAAGCGCATCTATGATGAAGTTGGAAAAGACTCCGAGAAGTGGGGCGATCTCGTTGGATGGCGTCAAGAAGGCATCTGGTTGAACTTTTCAGATCTCACTTTCAATATCAATGCCCCAACTGGTCACCTACCGGGACGGTTTGCGCGTTTCCCAGTGGGGTGGGGGTGGTGGTTTGGTCCTTTTCTTGTGTCGAGAATTGAAGAGTGTAGCCTTTGACATCCTCACCGCCCGCTTATGGGACGGTGATTCCCAAGACTCACGACTTGGGTTTCTGCTTCATTGCAACTGCCTCTACCCTTGAGGGATTTGGTCTTATGTTCGATCCACAGACTGTAACGGTGTGTCCCACCGCCATATGTATCGAAATCCAAAAAAAAGGAATTCTTATGCGTTTTGTTGATTCAAGGGATGTTTCCCATTGCCCCATCCTCTTTTCCCGGTCTACCGATTTTTCTTCCCCGTTGCAATACTTGCAAACTTTGGTGTTAGGGTTTATGTCTCCATCGTCGCGGGTGGGTCAGTGACCTCTTTGATTGTATCAGTAAAGCCGTCCTTTTAGGACGGGGTTTTAGACCCAAAATTTTCGATAAACTCAAGGTGTTATCATGCTTAATATAGAAACTTTACGCCAAGTTCCTCTGTTCTCTAAGTTATCAGACAAACAGTTGCAATGGCTACTTGATCAAGGTGTGGAGGTATGGCGAGAACCGGGAGAAATTCATCGCCATGAAGGTGACCCTGCTGACCATGTTTTTGTACTGCTAGAAGGTCAAGTTCGGATTACACAGAAAGTTGGCAATCAAGAGATTTTGTTGGCGATGTACGAACCAAAAACGCTGTTTGGTGAATTGCCTGTGTTAATGGGTCAGACACATTTCTGGGCGAGTGGTCGTGCTGTGACTCGTAGCCATATTCTGGAATTGCCAAACCAGGTGTTTTGGGAAATGCTTTCGAGTTGTACTTGCGTCATGACGGAAATTCTCCGCACAATGGCAGAACGGTTGCAAGCGGTACAGACGATATCACAGCACAGAGAAAAACTAGTAGCATTAGGCACTCTGGCAGCAGGATTGGCACACGAGTTGAATAACCCGGCTTCCGCATGTCGCAGAGCTGTAGGACAATTACGTCAAACCAGGCAGGTGTTGCAGCCTTTAACAGTAAAGCTGAATCAAAAAGAAATGACCTGCGACCAAAAAGCGTTTGTTGCTAAATTGCAGCAAGATGCGATCGCCACTGCTAGAACAGCAACCAGACTCGATCCACTGATGCAAAGCGATCGCGAGGATGAGGTGATGCAATGGCTAGAAGCACATAACGTTGGCAATGGTTGGAAACTTGCTCCCACGTTAGTTACAGCAGGGCTTGATATCGATTGGTTGGAGAATGTTAAGAAAAATGTAGGTGAATTCTTGCTTGGTAATGTCCTGACTTGGACAGAAATAACGTTACAAGAATGGGGTTTGTTAGACGAACTTGACCATTCTACAACCCGAATCTCTACCTTAGTTGATGCCGTCAAAGATTATTCCTACATGGATCGGGCACCTCTACAGGAAATAGACGTACATGAAGGTATAGAAAGTACTCTCACAATTTTAAATCACAAGTTAAAGCACAGTAATGTAGTGCTCACGCGCGAGTATGACTGTGACGTGCCGCTGATTAGTGCTTATGGCAGAGAACTTAATCAAGTTTGGACGAATTTGATTGATAATGCGATCGATGCTGTCAACGGGCAAGGTGGTCAAATCTGGATTCGCACCAATTGCGAAAGTGACTTTTTGCTCGTGGAGATTGCTGACAATGGTCCGGGAATTCCGCCAGAGGTTCAGTCTCACATTTTCGAGCCATTTTTTACAACTAAAGGAGTCGGTGAGGGGACTGGATTAGGTTTGCACATTGTCTACCAGATTGTCGTGGGACAGCATCAAGGTGATATTCGGCTGTTGTCTCAGCCAGGGGACACTAGGTTTCAGGTGCGGTTGCCGATGAATTTGTCGTAATTTGCTGATTTTACCTCAAAGTTTATCAAGCGTTATACGCGCGTTGCATTCATACGTATAACCTCACCCCGCCCTTACGGGCACCCCTCTCCTTAATAAGGAGAGGGGCAGGGGTGAGGTTTTGGACGCAACGCGCGTATTAGGCTTAAGCCCGAAGGTGTATATCACCTCAGCGAGAAAGGGTTATGATTTGGTGCAAAAAATAATTCCTAAGGATTCAGACAATGCGAGCAACCGTTTACCACGGACCCGGCGACGTGCGAGTTGAAAACGTTCCCGACCCAAAAATTCAGCAGCCCAGCGATGCAATTGTCCGAATCACCCACGCCTGCATCTGCGGTTCAGATTTGTGGTTTTACCGAGGGTTGGAGAATTGGAAACCGGGGTGGCGCACAGGTCACGAGTGGATGGGCGTAGTCGAGGAAGTTGGTTCCGAAGTCCGCAATATTAAAAAAGGCGATCGCGTCCTTGCCCCCTTTGCTTTTTCCGATGGCACCTGCGAATTCTGCGGTCAGGGATTGCAGACTTCCTGTGTTCAAGGTGACTTTTGGGGCGGAGAATCGAACGACGGCGGGCAAGCAGAAGCGGTACGTGCGCCGTTCGCTGAGGCTACTCTTGTCGTTGTACCCCCTTCCGTGGAAAACGACGATGCCATGCTCAAGGCAATTCTGCCTCTCACCGATGTCATGTCAACTGGTCATCACGCGGCGGTTTCTGCTGGAGTGCAGCCAGGGGGTACAGCAGCGGTCATTGGCGATGGTGCTGTTGGGCTGTGCGGCGTACTGGCAGCGAAGCGGTTGGGAGCAGAACGCATCATTATCCTTGGTCGTCACGAAAAACGTTTAGAAATTGCGCGGCGCTTCGGGGCTACTGATGTGGTGACGAGTAGAGATAAGCAGGCGGTTGGCGAAGTTCAGGAGATGACCAAGGGCGGCGTGGAGTCGGTGCTGGAATGCGTCGGAACTGAATCATCTATGGATACAGCAATCGGAATTGCTCGTCCTGGGGGGGCGATCGGCTTTGTGGGAGTACCCCACGGTAGCGAGACAATCAATTTGGGGCGGATGTTCTACTCAAACATCGCCTTACGCGGCGGAGTTGCGCCAGCCCGTGCTTACATTCCCGAACTACTTACCGACGTGGTAGCAGGTAAACTGGACTCTTCCCCCGTCTTGGATCTCACCGTTGACCTCAATGGCGTTCCCTCTGGATACGCAGCGATGGACACCAGGGAAGCGATTAAGGTGATGGTGCAACCCTAATTTCAATTTTGGATTGGTACTGAGTTGCCTTAAATGTGAAAATTAAGGCAGACATCAGGACAATCCTATGAGCACAAACTGTACGCATCTCAATGAGATCCACGACGTTACACCCAGCGCCAACGGCTGCAAAGAATGTCTCAAGATGGGCGATAGGTGGGTGCATTTGCGCCAGTGCCTTATTTGCGGTCACGTTGGCTGCTGTGACTCGTCAAAAAACAAACACGCTACTAAGCACTTCGACGGTACTGGGCATCCGGTTGTGAAGTCCTTCGAGCCTGGCGAGGACTGGAGGTGGTGCTACATCGATAAGACTTTCGTGTAGAAGCATGATTGAATTAGTTAACCTGAGTTCGGTATCCAATTAAGCCATTGCAACTTCTTGGAATTTAGATCCTACTGTAGCGGCTTTAGGAAGTTTTGCGATCGCCTTTATGCGGGGCTTTGCCCATCGCTTGGCATCACTTTGCGCTATTGCAAAACACCATAAGTCTTGCGGGCAGCCTAAGCCAACGCGTAGGGTGCGCTTTGTGTTTAGGCGGGTACAGACTGCCCGCTGAGTTCTGAGCCGGCGGCACGGCTTCGCCCTTAGCGCAAGCTCCTCCGGAGGAGGCACGGACACGCTACGCACATGAAGGAGCCTGCGCTTTGCGCTTACGCGATCGCATTAGGACGTTTGCGTAGCTTGCCCAGGTAATATAGCAATTCTCACTTGTATATAGCAGTCCGTGCAGGATTTGTGAAAAAACAAGATCCCCGACTTCTTTAAGAAGTCGGGGATCTGAAAAACTCAATTTTCACAAATGAAATAGGATTGCTATAGAATACACCTATAAACATAAATTTCCCTTACTGCAAAACCAAAAACCCGATGCCCGCCAAAGACCTCTATCACGATGCTGTAAAAAATGCTCTGATTAAAGATGGGTGGCTGATCATCGCTGACCCTTACATAATTAAATATGAAGACGCTGAACTGTATGCTGACTTAGCCGCAGAAAAACCAATTGCCGCAGAACGCCAGGGGCAGAAAATTGTTGTCGAAATTAAAAGCTTTGTTGGTAAGTCTCAGATGTACGACTTCCATAACGCTCTGGGACAGTACATCGTCTATCGCAACCTCATCCAAGTCAGCGAACCTGAATATAATTTGTACTTAGCAATTGACGACATTGTTTATTTAAACTTTTTTCAACGTCCATCAGTTCAACTCATTGCCAGCCAAAACAATCTGCAATTAATTATCGTAGATATCCAACAGGAGCAAATTGTGCAATGGATACACTAAGCCGCTATCGCCATACTGTCCAAGAAACCATAAAAAAATACTATAACTTGACCAATTCTCAACCCGCTAACACCACAGACTCTACAATTAGCGATCGCCTGATTTTAGATGAACAAAACGACCAATACCTGTGGCTGCGTTGCGGCTGGGATGACAAAAAACGAGTGCAGCACATTATCTTATACCTCCAGATTCAAAAGGGTAAAATCTGGGTTGAAGAAGATAGCACCGACTTGGTGATTGTTGATGACTTATTGGCAGCAGGTATCCCAAAAACCGATATTATTTTGGGCTTCCATCACCCAAGTAAAAGGGCATTAACTGAATTCGCGCTCGCCTAAAGCGGGGCGATGCCCATCGCCTAAACAAATTCCAGTCCTGACTCTGTGAAAAAATTAAGAAACCCGGTCTAAAGCACGCTTGGACGGCACTACGTGCCTGTTCCTCCGGGGCTTTCACGGTCCCGCTAAGTTTTGGTAAAAATACCATCAATCTCTTCACTTACCTGCGGAATGTGGGCTGTAATATAAGGCTTTAAGGCTTTCATCGAAATTTTCAGCAAAAGTTTGCCGGACATTCGGCTGCTTTTATCATTTTTATGAGAGATTCCCATAAGTAAATCATAAGTAAATATAGTTAGATTTGATAAAATTGGCAATAGCCGTATAGGTATACGGATAATACCTCAATGAAGCGTGACAGAACGGGAAAATTTATCCATACTTGGGAAAAAGAACCGAAGCAGGCAGTCAACTTATCGCTAACTAAGACAGCTTGGCAGATTCTAAAGCAGGAGGCGCGTGAACGTGGTATTTCCCGTTCTGAGTTGGTAGAACGCTATGCTCGTACCTTGCAATCTGATTTGTCTTTCAACAATCTTAGTAGCAACGGCAAGCTTGGCGCTTCCCATCTAGCAGCGGAAACACAACAAAGAGTTGATAACGACTTAGAAGGACTTGTCGCAGAACGAACGTCCCAACTATATCGAGCCAATGCACAACTGCAAGTGCAAATTCTTGAACTGCAACGAACCATTGAAGCTTTGCAGTCACGCAAGTTTGATTTCACTCCACCTCAGCCAGCCCAAGCAGCACTACAAGGTAATCCCGAAGTTATTCACATTCTCGAAAGTATCACTGATGCTTTCATTGCCTACGATCGCGACTGGCGCTACACCTACGTTAATGAGGCAGCTGTTGGGCTACTAAAGAAGAGCAGAAACGAACTCATTGGTAAGCGCGTCTGGGATGTGTTTCCTCTTTTATGCGGCACCAACGTTGAACGCATAATGCACAAAGCGGTAGATGAACAAACTGCTCTTGTCTTCGAGGATTATTACGCTCCTTTGGACACTTGGGGGGAAGTTCATGCCTACCCGTCTGCTGAAGGGCTTTCTCTGTTCGTTCGGGACATCACCGAGCGCAAGAAATTGGAACAACTACTCCAAGAGAACGCACAAGCTCAAGCTAATCAACGCCAATGGCTGGAGGCGGTACTCAATCTGCTGCCCATTCCACTGGTATTTATTGAACCTCAAACGGCTCGCTTCACCTTCTCCAATCAGGCAGCAAATGAGATGGCAGGGGGTAAAATTCTTGATCATCGCCCTGCTGGTGTGTATGATACAGAGTTTTCCTGCACCGATGCCACAGGGCTACTTATTCCGCCCGAGCAACTTCCCGCAGTCCGGGTGGCACGAGGCGAAAAAATTCATGGGGCAGAGCTGAACTGGCACACTCCAACAGGTGTTTACTCGCTGCTGGTTTATGCAGATACCTTACCCGCAATGCACGATCAACCAGCAACTTGCGTGATGGTGTTTCAAGATATTGGCTCCCGCAAACAGGTAGAGTTGCAACTTCACCAAAGCCAGCGATTCATCCAACAGGTTGCCGATGCTACGCCCGGTGTGTTGTACATCTATGATTTAATCGAGCAGCGCAATGTCTATGTAAATCGTCAGATTGGCGAACTCCTGGGTTATACCCCAGAACAAATTCAGGCAATGGGAAGCGAACTGTTTCCTCACCTCATGCACCCTGACGATTTTGCCACTCTTCCTAACCACTTGGAACGCTTTGAGCACGCTCATGACGGTGAAATTATTGAACGAGAGTATCGAATGCAGCATGCCAATGGAGAATGGCGTTGGCTTTGGAGTCGGGATCTTATTTTCAGCCGTACACACGATGGGTTACCCCAGCAAGTGATTGGCATCTCACATGATATTAGCGAACGCAAACAAGCAGAAGAAGCTCTGCGGCAACAAGCCGAGGCATTAGAGAACCAGCAGAAATGGTTGGAAGCGGTGCTTGATTTAATGCCGACGCCTATGGTGTTCATCGAACCGGGAACAGCAAAGGTAACTTTTGCCAATCGAATTGCCAATGAATTGGCAGGTGGTGACTTACCCAAAAACAAATCTCTCGAAGAATACCCCCAAGCATACTACTGCACAGATGCAGCAGGTCAGCGCATTCCGACTGAGCGAATGCCTGCGGTTCTTCTAGCAAGAGGAGAAAGATTAGAAAACTATGAAATGAACTGGCATACACCTGGTGGTATTCGCTCAACTCTGTGCTGGGGAGAAACATTACCACCCATGTACGGACATTCCGCTGTTTGCATTGGAATGTTTCAAGATGTCACTAGGTTGAAGCAAATTGAGGAGAACCTGCGACAAACCGAGGAAGGGCTACACCTTGCCTTGTCTGGAACAGGCACGATCGCTTGGGATATGGATTTGAGGGCAAATCATGTCGTGTGCTCTCCCAATGCCCTTGAGGTTTGGGGAATTCAAGCAGGTACGAGAGAAGACTTTTTTGCTGTCGTCCACTCTGAAGATCGGCAAAGTGTCATCGAAGCCTATGAGCGTGCTAAAACCGGAGAAGACTACGCTCAAGAATACCGCGTTATTGGTTCAGATGGAATGGCAAGATGGTTCCGCAGCCAGGGACGAGTATACAAAGATGCTGATGGTCCTGTACGGTTGGTAGGAGTATCGATTGATATAAGCGCCCGTAAACAAACAGAACAAGCGCTCGCAGCAAATGCTCAACGATTAAGTCTGGCTTTGGCAGCTGCGAAAATGGGAGATTGGAGTTGGGATGCAGCAACAGATATTGTCACATTTTCTCAACGAGCAGCCGAAATTTTTGGCATTCCGTCTGGTCCTTATATGACTTGGACGCATATGCGCGACCTACTTCATAAGGAAGACCGAGAGCCGGCTCGTCTAGCGGTCGAGGAAGCAATCCGCTACGAGCGTGATTATGACATTGAATACCGGGTGATTCATCCCAATGGAGCCGAACGATGGGTTGCTGCAAAAGGACGTGCTCAGTATAGCGTTTCAGGAGATGTCCTGAGTATGTTCGGAGTTGTGCAGGATGTGACCGATCGCAAACAGATGGAAGCGGAACTCCGTCGTCGAGAGCAAAGGTTCAAGACTTTAGCTGAAAATTCCCCAGATATCATCAGTCGAATTGATTCAGAATTTCGCCATCTTTATGTTAGCCCTGGTATCGAACAGGTGACTGGCATTCCAGCAGAAGAATTCATTGGCAAAACCAATATTGACTTAGGTATGCCACCAGAGAATTGTAGGCTCTGGCATGAGAACTGGCAACAGATATTCACAACTGGGCAAAGCCGTTCGATAGAGTTTAACTTTCAGGCGCTTAATGGTACCCGTTGGTATCAATCGCGTTTTGTACCTGAGTTTGCAGCTGATGGGACGGTCGAATCAATCATTGGCTATCTCCGTGATGTAACTGAGTTCAAGCGTAATGAGCAACAAGAGCGTTTTCTCGCTCAAGCATCGCAAACGTTTGCAGCAGCGAGTTTAGATTTGCAAACGGTTTTGAATACTATCACCCAACTTGTTAGCGAATATACAGGTGATGTTTGCGTCCTGAGTCTCCTTTCTGAAGATGGGCAGTGGCTTGACCCTGTCTCTGTTTACCATGTTGATCCAGAGGTAAGACAGTTTGTGAATGAACTGTTAAACAGTTATCCTCGCCGTGCTGATGAAGGGATTGGGGGGCGAGTGATGCAGACTGGAGTTGCCCTTTTGATGCCAGTGACATCACAGGAGGAGTTACGTGCCGCTATTATACCAGAGTATCAGCGCTACTTGGATCGCTTTAGGGTTTACAGCACATTGCTTGTGCCACTTAAGGTACGAGGACAAGCGATTGGAGTGTTGAGCCTGACTCGGAATTATCCCGGAGAACCTCACAATACCAATGACCAAACTTTATTTCAAAATTTGGCAGACCGGGCGGCTATGGCGATCGCCAATGCTCAACTCTATCAACAAGCTCAACTCTCACGCCAGCAAGCAGAGCAAACTGCTGACCGTAATGCACGTCTTTTATCAGTCACAGCAGCACTCTCTGAATCGCTCACTCCCACTGAAGTTGCTAAAGTGATTGTTGAGCAAAGTACCGCCGTTTTGAATGCTTGCTCTGCTATGATGGCAATTCTAAATAAAAATGGTACGGAGCTTGAAATCGTCTATTCTATTGGGTATCCACAAGATATAGGAGAATGGCGTTGCTTTCCAATCACAACACAAGTACCACTGGCTGAAGCTGTAAGAACTGGAGAACCCATTTGGGAAGAATCGACCGAAGCACGAGTGGCTCGTTATCCTCACTTGGCAGAATACTACGCCCAGTGTAATTACGGTAGTTGGATTTCGTTACCTCTGGTGGTAGAGGGTCGAGCAGTTGGAGGAATATCTCTCAACTTTACTCAATTCTCACCTTTAAGCGACGATGACCGGGCGTTTATCCTTGCCTTGGCTCAACAGTGTGCTCAAGCTATAGTCCGTGCCCAATTATATGAAGCCGAGCAACAGGCACTAGCCGCAGCCGTTCGCGAAGCGGCGCGTAGTGCAGCAGCTAACCGCACAAAAGATGAGTTTCTTGCTGTTCTCTCACATGAACTGAGAACACCCATGAACCCAATTTTAGGTTGGACGAAATTGTTGCGAGAAGGCAAACTCGATGCTAGCAAGACAGCAGTCGCTCTAGAAACTATTGAACGTAATGCCAAGCTACAAGTCCAACTGATTGAAGATTTACTCAATATTTCTCGGATTTTGCAAGGCAAGCTTAGTTTAAATTCTTGCCCTATCGATTTAAAATCGACAATTGCAGCGGCGCTCAAAACAGTAGATTTGGCAGCCCAAGCTAAAACGATTCAAATTCAAACTTATTTTGAATCGGATGTGGGTAATGTTTTAGGCGATGCCACTCGTTTACAGCAAGTCGTTTGGAATCTGCTCTCCAACGCTATTAAATTTACTCCGAATGGTGGGCGTGTAGAAATCCATCTCAAGGAAGTTGAAAAGCAAGCACAAATTATTGTTAGTGATACAGGCAAGGGCATCAATCCTGATTTTTTGCCCTACGTCTTCGATTACTTCCGTCAAGCAGATAGCAGTATCACTAGAAAATTTGGTGGTTTGGGGTTGGGGCTGGCAATCGCACGGCACATTGTTGAGCTACATGGGGGAACAATCCAAGCTGACAGTTTAGGAGAAGGACAGGGAGCGACGTTTACCGTTATGCTTCCCCTTATGCCGACAACGGCTTCAGCAACTCAAGAGGAGGCATTTATGCAAGACGCACTCACTTTGCAAGGAATTCAAATCCTGGCTGTTGATGATGATGCAGACAATTTAGAATTAGTCACTTTCGTTTTAGAGCAAGCTGGTGCTAGTGTTATGTCTGTGTCTTCTGCAACCGAGGCGCTGCAAAGACTCAAGCAAAACCAGTTCGATATTTTGTTAGCAGATATTGCTATGCCTGAAATGGACGGCTATACATTGTTGCGCTTCTTAAGAGCTATGCCACCAGAACAAGGGGGGGCAATTCCAGCGATCGCTCTGACTGCTTATGCAGGAGAAATCAATCAGCAACAGGCACTAGCCGCTGGATTTCAGTTACATATTCCCAAACCAATTGATCCAGAAGAACTGATTGAGGCGATCGCCCAAATTGTGTCGACTCATTCTACTATACTGTCGGATGAGCGCAAATGATTCATGAGACGACGGGGACTGTACATAAGGAAATCTTTATCCGCTCTCGGTTGCTATGCTATGGGGTTGCGATTCTGGCAGCGACAGTAGCCCTCCTGTTAACACAACTGCTTCTGCCGCTGCTAAATCCGCTGATATTTCCGCTGTTTTTCGCGGCTGTTGCAGTCAGTGCTTGGTATGGTGGAATGGGACCGGGATTGCTGGCGATCGCTCTGGGAGTTGGCTACAGCCTCTACTTCCTTATTGAGCCGATCCACTCATTTGTCATCACTAGTGCGAATCGCTTGGTGCAATTGATTGCGTTCTCACTCGTGTCATTTTTAATCGCATTAATCTGTACACAGTTGCACGTTGCCAACCGGAAAACCAAGGCAAGCTTGCGGGCAGTGCGGCAAGCCAATCGGCAGGTAACACGTACTTTAGAAAGCATAAGTGATGCGTTTGTTGCTCTCGACCGTGACTGGCGGATCATTTACCAGAATGCAGAAGCCGAGCGACTTAACGGCAAATCTCTGACAGAAGTCATTGGAAAGACTTACTGGGAGGAGTGGTCTGCGTTGGTAGGGACGAACGTAGAGCGCCAGTATCGGCGGGCAATGGCAGAACAGATTCCCGTCCACTTTGAGCATCACTATTACCAACCACCCACATCCGATATGTGGCTTGAGATTCACGCCTATCCTCATGAGGATGGTCTGGACATTTTCTTCCGGGATATCACTGATCGCAAACAGGCTGAAGTTGCATTGCGCGAACGGGAAGCACGACTGAGGCTAGCCCTTCGAGCCGCAAAAATGGGCACTTGGCAGGTAGACCTCCGCACAGGAGCAGTGCAGTTCGATGAAGCGCTCAATCAAATTTTTGGACTGTCGAGGAGTCCTCAGAATCGAGACGAGTGGCGCGAGTGCTTATATCCAGAGGATCGCGATCAAGTGGAACAGGTTTTTCAAAAAGCGGTGGCTAGTGAGGGTGAATACGATGTAGAGTACCGTATCGTTTGGTCGGATGGCTCACTGCACTGGGTCATCTCCAGAGGTGATATCATCCGTGACGAAGCCGGACAGCCAATCCGTGCTATTGGTGTCATTGCCGACATTAGCGAACGGCAAGCCGCGCTGCCCGAACGCAAACAAGCGCAACAGGAACTCCAAAAAACCTTACAAACCCTAAGCACCCTCATTAAAGCCTCTCCATTGCCTATAGTTGTCATTAAACCCGACATGACGGTACAGCTTTGGAATCCGGCGACAGAGCGGCTATTTGGTTGGAGTGAAACCGAGGTGTTGGGTCAACTCATTCCGATTGTTCCAGAAGAGAAACGGGAAGAATGCTGTCAGGTCAGAGCTGCGGTGGCGAAGGGAGAAATTTTTGCTGGCGTGGAAACCTATCGCTGTAAGCGTGATGGTTCAACGGTAATCGTCAGCATTTCGGCGGCTCCCCTTTACGATGAATCTGGCAGCGTCAATGCGATCGTGCTAATTTTTCAGGACATCACTGAACAACAGCAGGCAGAGTCAGCGTTGCGCGAGAGCGAAGAACGCGCGCAGCTTGCCATTAAGGTGGGTCGGCTTGGGATTTGGCGTTACGACCCCGACACAAATCTCGTCGAGCTGGACGAGCGGATGCGCGAGATTTGGGGCGAGCCGAATGATGTACTCAAGATTCCCCTTTCTACAGTGATAGAGCGGATACACCCTGATGACCGGACACGCGTAGCAAGTGCTGTTAGCAATGCGCTTGATCCCAAATTGTCGGGCACTTACGAGATTGATTATCGTATCGTGTGCTGCGATGGAACCGAACGGTGGGTGTCAGCCAACGGGCAGGCACAATTCGAGGGAGAGGGCATAGCCCGACGACCGATTGGGTTCACTGGAACCGCACTCGACATCACTGATCGCAAACAAACCGAAGCAACCCTGCGGCAAAGTGAAGAACGCTATCGGTATTTAGCAGAATCGATTCCGCAACTGGTGTGGACTGCCAACACAGATGGAATGCTTATTGATGTCAATCAACGGTGGTCAGATTTTACTGGATTAACCCTTACCCAAGCTCAAACCGCAGGCTGGGAAGCCATCGTCCATCCTGATGATCTACCCACTCTCAGCCAGAATTGGGCAGCAGCTCAACAAGCAGGTACCAGCTATCGAGCAGAAGGTCGGATGCGAGGAGCAGATGGAGAATATCGCTGGCATTTGCATCAAGCAGTACCGCTGAAAAATGAGCAGGGTCAGGTGATTAAGTGGTTTGGTACAGCAACAGATATAGAAAATCAAAAACAACTCGACCAACAACGCCAGCGGCTACTAGAGCAGGAGCAAGTCGCTCGTGCCCAAGCTGAAACCGCTAACCGTATAAAAGATGAATTTTTAGCGGTGCTGTCTCACGAGTTGCGATCGCCCCTCAATCCTATCCTGGGTTGGTCTAAGTTGCTCCTCACCGGCAAGTTAGATGCCACAAAAACGACTCAGGCGATAGAAACAATTGAACGCAATGCCAAACTTCAAGCGCAACTGATTGAAGATTTGTTAGATGTCTCTCGCATTCTGCGTGGCAAACTCAGCTTCAATATGGATTCTGTTAATTTGGCATCAACGATTTCAGCAGCTATTGAAACAGTGCAGTTGGCAGCGCAAGCCAAGTCAATTCAAATTCAGACAGTGCTTGATCCAAATATCGGGCAGGTTTTAGGTGATTCTGCTCGGTTACAGCAAGTGATTTGGAATCTGCTCAGCAACGCCGTCAAATTCACACTTGCAGGCGGACGGGTCGAAATTCGCCTGCAGCGCGTTAGCTCACTCGCTCAAATTACTGTCAGCGATACAGGCAAAGGGATTGATCCTGATTTTTTACCACACGTCTTTGAGTATTTCCGCCAGGAAGATGGCGCAACAACACGCAAGTTTGGTGGACTCGGGTTAGGGCTGGCGATCGTCCGTCACTTGGTCGAGCTGCATGGTGGTACTGTTCGCGCGGAAAGTGCTGGTGTTGGGCAAGGAGCAACTTTCACTGTCAGCTTACCGCTTTTAAACCCGGAAAAAAGTATAAAAAACGAAGATAAATCTTCATCTACCACGCTTGGCAAATTACCTCTCACTGCTCTCAAGATTCTTGTTGTTGATGATGAAGTGGACACAAGAGAGTTAATTGCCTTCATTTTGGAGCAGGCTGGAGGAAGCGTCATAACAGCGGTTTCTGCGATGGAAGCACTCCAAGTCATAGCACAGACCAAGTTTGATGTCCTAGTAAGCGACATTGGGATGCCCGACATGGACGGCTATATGCTCATGCGACAAATTCGGGTAATGCAAAGCGAGAGAAATAGTCAGATAAGAGCTATTGCTCTAACTGCTTATGCAGGAGAAATCGATCAGCAGCAGGCACTTGCGGCTGGATTTCAGTTACATATTCCCAAACCAATTGATCCAGAAGTCTTGATTGAGGCGATCGCTCAAATGTCAACTCATTCTAAGTAGGTTGGCGTTAAAAATTGTCGTTATCACAAGCCAGAAGGCAAAATATCATAAGATTCGCTTGCACTTTAACATCTTATGCTATCTGATACTTCTATGCCGATTTCTTCAACACTAGCTCATCGCCTTCAAGCCATGCCGAAAGTAGAAATTCACGTGCATCTTGAAGGTGCAACTGATGCAGAAACCATTTATGAAATGGCTCAGCGGAATCAAGTGGAATTACCTGTTACCTCACTTGATGAATGGAAAAAATTCTACCAGTTTCGTGATTTTAATCATTTTATTCAGGTTTATACTACTGCAAGCGAGTGTATACAAGCACCTGACGATTATAACTTGATGATAGAGCGATTCATCAAGTATCAATCAGAACAAAATATTCGCTACAGCGAAGTTTTTCTGAGTGTTTCGCTACATTCTCAAAAATTAACTGATGATGAATTACTTGCTGCCTTAGCTGCCGGAATTGCAGCAGGCGAAGCTAAATACAACAGCCGTGTGAAGTTTATTGCTGATATCTCGCGGGAATACCCAGACACACAAACCAAAGTTTTAGAGTTTGCCCTTAAAGGTCAGGAAAAAGGAATTTTTATTGGTCTTGGTTTGGGTGGAGTAGAACCAGGAAATCCACCAGAGGGTTTTGCTGAAACTTATCAGGAAGCCAAAAGACAAGGACTTCGAGTGGTCGCCCATGCTGGCGAAGCTGACGGACCGGAAAGTATTCGTGGTGCGATCAAAAGTTTGCAAGCAGAACGCATCGGACACGGGATTAGATGTTTAGAAGATCCAGAACTCGTTGAGGAACTACGTCGCAGTCAAATACCACTTGAAGTCTCACCACAAAGTAACTACTGCTTAGGTATTGTACCGCCTGATCAACCGCATCCAATTCGTAAAATGATTGATGCCGGACTATACTGCACGCTCAATTCCGACGATCCGCCGATGTTTTCCACCAACTTAAATAAGGAGTATCTGACGCTTGCAGCTCAAGGCTTTTCCTGGGAAGAACTTTGGCAGTTGAATCTTAATACACTTGAAGCCAGTTTTTTAAGCGAAGCGGAAAAAGTCATGTATCGTGCTCAGTGGCAAGCGTTTTTACTATAGTAGTAAACAAGAACCCCGACTTCTTAGAGAAGTCGGGGTTCTGTGTCTTCTACACCATCGGCAGCTTAACTCAAGTAACTTTGCAATAAAGATACAATAGCCTCAGGGTGAATCTTTTTATATTCTTTTGTCCCAATTTGCAAAATATAATTAGGTGCGCTTTTACAACATTTAAAACAGCCAGTTTGCTCAATGATAACTTGGTCAGACAAACCATGATCAGACAACATCTTTTCTAATTCTGATAAGAAACTTTTTCCACCCCGCTTTATACAACCAGATTTTTGACAGACTAAAATCTTGGCTTTGGGAGGAGACTTTCGTTGTTGAAGGGGGATTTCTTGATTTGGACAAACACCAATTGGTGTCACCCCAAAAGCTTTTAGTTTGATTTCGCCTGTATGTGTGTCTAACTTACTAATACCAAATACACGAATTTGCTCACCAGGAACTAGGGATAAACTGAGAAATTGACGCAACTCCTTAGGGATTTTAATTTGCACATTCTCGGATTCTAATGCCAATTGCAGGTATTTAAATTTTCCAGGAGTCTCACCTACAAAGCCAATAAACTGTCCCTCAAGGTTAAATTCAGATAATTTTAGGTAATGATGACTCATGTTATTTAAAATCGTAAACTTTTTCGTATTTATTTTCATGTAAATCGTCCTTTGTAATGAGTCATTTGCATTTCCAAAGGACAGTCGCTGACACTCAAATTCAAAATTCAAAATCATCAATTAAAAATTCTTCTTTTGAGCTTTGAATTTTGAATTCCCCTTTTAGAGGTGACAAGCGTTAAGTTACGAGAGACGTTTAGCCTCATAAGTCTGGGGTAACTGTAGCGGATCTGGCAAGTTGGTAAATGCTAATTCCCAACCATTTGCTAAAGTAAAAATCTTGCCTTCTGCTCCTTCCGTTTGTTTAACAACTTCTTCTTCAAGGTCTTTTTTAGCAACGTAAGCAATCAAAGCTCCAGCAGCATTATGACGTAGCATGACTTTCATCTCTAGTTTTCCCGCTTACTAGTGGTGATATTAATGTATTAGTGAAATGTCTTAATTTCTGTTCAGGAAAAGAAGTTTGCTAGGCTTCTTCAACGACTTCTTGTTCCTTGTCAACAGGTTCTAATTCTTTTTTAAGACAACCGACAACAAATCCTCTCTCCAAAAAATGCACAGCATAGATATACGACCTTTGTAAATAGGTGCCTATACTAGCGACGTAGCCGATATCTCCCTTTTTTGCCAAGATGACCCCAATTTCTTGACCGGGAAAAGTACCATCGTTCTTGATCATTTTGCGAAGTCGGACTTTATCACCGATGTTAAAGGCGGGTGGCTGCTCTAGCTCTAATTCATCTGACCGCATGAGAATACCTCTGTTGTTCTTGTACCAAATTCAATAGTTCCTGCACGGTTAAGCTACGTTTTTTCTGTACCGACTCTTGTCGTACCACCTCCAACACAGATTGAGTTTCTTGCGAGTTCAAAAAAATGCCATGCTGCTGTAGCACACTAGACAACAAATGCCTACCAGAATGCTTACCCACAACCAAACGTCGTTCCCACCCAACCTCTTCAGGAGCAAACGGTTCGTAAGTCATCGGGTTTTGCAGAACGCCGTGAGCATGAATACCTGCTTCGTGAGCAAAGGTATTTTCGCCCACAATTGCCTTCCAAGGCGGTACATTGCTCCCTGATGCTGCTGCAACAAGTCGAGACAGTTCTAATAAACGAGGAGTGTCAAGACCAACATTAACGCCATAAATACGTTTGAGAGCCATGACAACTTCTTCTAAAGCTGCATTTCCAGCTCTTTCACCCAACCCATTCACCGTTGTATTCACCGATAAAGCTCCACCTTTGATCCCAGCAAGGGCATTGGCAGTTGCTAGACCAAAATCATTGTGGGTGTGGACTTCTACGGGAATTAACAAAGCCGTCACCAGTCGTCTTACTTTCGCATATGTGGTGAAGGGGTCAAGAATACCTACCGTGTCACAGAAGCGAAACCGCGATGCACCCCATTCTTGGGCATATTGTGCTACGTCTAGGAGGAAGCTTTCATCAGCTCTGGAAGAATCTTCTCCTCCTACAGCGACCCAAAGACCTTTATCAACGGCGAAACTAATACTGTCTTTAAGTTGTTGCAAAGTTACCCGCCATTGACCGTGAAATTTGGCAGTAATTTGGATTCCAGAAACGGGAATAGCAATATGCACTCGCTTCAAACCACAAGCCATAGAAGCCTGGATATCAGAAATCACCGCGCGGTTCCAGCCAAGCAGTTTGGCTTGCAAACCCATCTCAGCAATTGCCGAGATTGCTCGTGTTTCTTGCTCACCCATCGCCGGAATACCGACTTCTATTTCATGAACGCCGATCGCATCAAGAAATTTGGCGATCGCAACTTTCTCCTCTAAGTTGAAGGCAACTCCTGCTGCTTGTTCGCCGTCGCGCAATGTTGTGTCATTTATTAAGACTTGATTCATCTTGTAAAAACCTCTTGGATAATGATGAATGATGACGAAAAAAGAACTCAGAACTCGTACGGTAAGAACTCAAAATGGTTTTTTACCGATTGGGTGTTGAGCCAGAATGCACAGCAACTATAGCTGTTATCATCCGGAGCAAGTAGAAGTACCCTGCCTTAAGCCCTTCGGGTATCTCCTATGCCTGCGGCACACCAAGGGCGAACGGAGACGCTGCGCACATGAAGGAGCCTGCGCTTTGCGCTTACGCAGTCGCTGTGAGTTCGGGCTAACCCTCCTGCAGCGCTGTCTCACCACCTTTGGGGCGTCTACATCTGCGTCCAATCTTTTGTCCATTGCGGTTCGTTAATTCTTTGATGTATTGCACCCAATTGAAAACCGTTATAAATTTACAGGTCGATGAATCACATTTTCGTTGTCAAATGCCTGGAATGAATTCGTAGGCATATTCACTTATTCTGAATTCTGCGTTCTGAGTTCTCATCAAAAATATCACTATTCATAATTCACCATCTCTAATTTATAGTTGATAATTCTTGTTCTATCTGTATGGCTTAAAACAAGAATTTAGTATCAACTACGATTTTTTATCATCAGGTGAAAATTCTGTGTCAGAAAATAGCCTTTGGCTGAAATATGTATTAGCCATTCCTGAAAAAAACAAGATGCTTAATCCGGCAATTAAAGTAGAAATCATCGTCATGTCCTCCCTAGTTTTTCAATTTTTTTATTGGTTACTGTGTAGTAGAAATGACTAATAAAAAGGACAAAATTCCTAAGCTATCCTTCATTAAAATGACACATTTATAGCAAGAGTAAGATACTTGCTATGATTGCTATTTGTCATTCTGGATTGCTTAAACTTGCTCTTCCAGCCAATCAAAAATGCGTTCTAACTGTTGTATGTCCACTAAACCATATTGCCAAAGAAGCATTGCTAAGGGGCTATTATCTAACTCGTGTTTGCGTAGTGCTACAGCAATATCGACAGTTGAAAGTGCGAACTCAGATTGTAAAAAATCAATGAATTTTATATCACTGTGACAATTCGCCATAATACAAGTTTTCACAAAAAGAACGAAGTATAAAGGTTTAAGAATAAAGAATCTAGACGCCCTCTGGAGAGCTTCCTAGAAGGTAGGATAAAAATCTTTATATTTCACCTTCATACTTGTTGTCACACTTCACACCTGTTTTCATACTTCTTATTTCAGATTTGCCTGAATTGAGGTAGTCAAAAATTCAAAGCTGCCAACATCTTTCTAGCCAATCGATTAATTCTTGGCGACTTGCCATAAATTGCAGTACGGTACTACGGACAAGAATCGCTGTTAAACAACTATTCACTTGCACCCGCAAAGAACCATCAGAGAGACACCAACAGGGAATCATCAACTCTTGCAAGCGGTGATAAATTGAAAAGCGATCGCTCATAGGAATTTGCAAAATATGCTCGCCTGTGGTTTGAAAATTACGGGATTGCAACATAGTTAATGTTCCTTTGTCACCAGTTCTTTTTCCTTTGTTTGGCTTGTAAGGGTTTGCAGCTTTTGTTCGAGTTGCTCAATACGTTCCTGCAAACAGCGAAACACTTCAGCTTCTAAATCAGGTAGTTTTCCATGTTCTAAAGGAGAAACCTGTTCGCCCTGTTTGCTCGAAATAATCCGCCCCGGGATTCCCACAACAGTGCAATAGTCAGGGACATTCCGCAAAACAATCGAACCTGCGCCGATGCGGACGCGATCGCCAATCTCAATATTGCCTAAGACTTTCGCACCTGCTCCCACAACGACATTTTTGCCCAAGGTAGGATGGCGTTTACCACTTTCTTTTCCAGTTCCGCCAAGGGTGACATCCTGGTAAATCAGTGTGTAGTCTCCCACAATAGCGGTTTCGCCAATAACAACACCCATACCGTGGTCGATAAACACGCCTTTGCCAATCTCTGCACCTGGGTGAATTTCAATTCCTGTAAGGAACCGTCCCAAGTGAGAAATGAAACGGGGGATAAAAGCCACTCCACGGCGGTGCAACCAATGAGCAATGCGATGCAAACATAGTGCGTGCAATCCAGGGTAACAAAACAGGACCTCCAGCCAATGACATGCTGCTGGATCTCGTTCAAATATGATGCGAAAATCAGTCAATACTGGCTCAAAAGAAATGCCAGAAAGCATTGCAAAAAACAGGTTGGAATAATCACCCAACATTTTTGCAATCTTTGAATTCCTTATGTGGTCGAATGGCTGTTGCATCGGTACTGGTTTTTTGAAAATAACCGTGTGGTACGTTCTCTGCTTATATCAGGTGTTTGCAAAGACAGCTTAAATCCGACGCCGATTGGATTTATTGGATTGATTAAGGCTGTACTCACCAGCCCTAAACCTTGATGTAACGCAAATTTAAAATTTCTCTTAGGGTAGGGGTACTAGTATTTTCAGGATCGGGGTACTGGAATTTATGGGGGAGGGGGATAAGTATTTCTGTACTCAATATCAATTGACTTGCCTGTAAGACTTTGATGCGATTTAGGCAAGAAATTTTTGCATAAATTAACAACTGTTCACTTGTACTCAAACAACACGCGAACAAGATGAAAAGTAAAAATTCTGTATATCGAGTTACTATTTATTATTGTATTCCTACAATTGAGAAAAGACAAGCGAAGCTATTTTGCCTAACAGTTTTTGTCTGTAAGTATAGATACTATTTTGTATATTTATAATTGTAGTTTGCTTAACTGTTATACCTATTTTATCCTTGGCGACAGGCATCTTGACCATTAGATATGAATAAAATGCAACGTAATTATGCATTTAGTGCATGATAGATTTCTTGCAAAAGCCTGTATTTGAACTGGGGATTGGCAATTAGGGATTAGGGACTGGGATGGGAGGATTATGGACGAGGATTCAAACCCTGCCCAAAGGAAAGTAGGAACATCTTCCCAGTCCCCAGTACCTAGTACCCAGTCCCAGAGCGGCGTTCCTCCCCTCAGACTTCTATTCTGATAGTTTTTACAAAACTTTGACACGTTAACCCGCAACTGCAATTGCTATTTTGCCCACTGCTCGCTCGCTTTCGCTATATGCATGAGCAGCAGCTAGTTCTTGTAGGGGAAAGGTGCGGTCAATCACAGAACGAATTTTACCAGCCTCAATCAACTCTTTCAGGTAAAGCAAGTCCTGACTCCTAGGTGTTTCTAAGATAAATTTAGCTTTTTTACCAGGAATAAACGCTGTCAATACACTTTGCACAATGGTTTCCGGCGTAGGGAGCGTATTTACATAAATTCCCTTGGCTTTTAAAACTTGTTTACAACTAGAAAACGACTGCTTAGCAACCGCATCCAAAATAATGTCGTACTGCGCCGTGCCTTGAGTAAAATCTTCTTGGCTGTAATCAATGACGTGGTCTGCTCCTAAAGATTTCACCAAGTTTATGTTTTTTGTACTGCAAACTGCGGTGACCTCTGCTCCCAAAGCCTTAGCAATTTGCACAGCAAAAGTGCCTACACCGCCAGAAGCGCCATTGATAAGCACGGTTTGTCCTACTTGGATATGGGCTAAGTCTTGCATGGCTTGTAGGGCTGTGAGGGCTGCTACGGGTACAGAGGCTGCTTCTTCATAAGTCATGTTCGTCGGTTTCAGGGCGACAGATTTTTCTGGGACGGCTGCAAGTTCTGCGTAAGCTCCTCCCAATAAACCAACGTTTCCGTAAATTGCGTCTCCTGGCTTGAAGCGCGTCACTTGTGAGCCCACCTCCACCACATCTCCCGACAAATCAAACCCCAAAATCATTGGGAATTTGTTACCCGTGATCAATTTCAACATTCCCTTGCGGATTTTCCAATCAACCGGATTAACGCAAGTCGCACGAACTTTGACGAGTAATTGGTCGGGCTTAATTTTCGGCGGCTCCACCTCTTGGTACTGCAACACTTCAGGGGAGCCATACTCACGGATAACAACTGCTTTCATAGGTTTCTTCCTGGTACCCTGATTCCTGCTGAATTAGGAAAACATTTTTCCAGTGTATAGTACACTGCTGTAGCTTTTCACCTGTTGTTGTATCTCACGGTCTTGCAATGGGGGTAGGATGAATGGATAACTGTTTACTATTAACTAATAATTGATGGTTAAGCCAGTGCCTTACGGTGCTGCGCGCGAGGATAGACTTTCCTGCGCATCCAGAACCAATAATCATGATTTTCTTCACTTAAGACCAAATCTACGTTAAAAAACATCTTTTTCTATATGCTAAAACTCAGTTAATTGAGATAAAATTCTATTAATCATCCGTAAAAAACAATGTGATTCCTTGTTTGTGCCTATGTTCCAGCCCAAATGGATGAGAAAAATTTATGAACTGATACTAGTGAACACAGCAAAAATTAAAAAAGTTTGAATTGCATTTTTTCCTTTGAAAAAATGATATTCTGTATACAGAATTGAATTTCGCAAATTTCTGGAGTCAGTCTCCGTAACTTACTCCAGATTTCCAAAGTCAAAATCTCCCTTGGGGCAGTGCTCGGAGTCTTGCTAAATCAGCCTTTGAGTACAAGTCGGAAAAGCTAAAAAAAAGCTAAAATTTTACTCAAATCCTTACTGGGATTGACTTTGCTCTGAGTACACGAATACTTGTCCCTATTTCCATAAATACTCGAACCCCAACCCAAAAATTCTAGTACCCCTACCCAGAAAAAATCTTTTTGAGTCCTCAAATGCCGAAAGGGTGAGGGTTTTCGGTTTTGAGTACAAATCTAATCAATCCAATAAATTCTATCCAGGACACAAGCGCTGCCCTCGTTTGAGACGACTGATATAAAACTTATATCGCCAACACTTCAAGCGCAAACAAAAACAACGCTTCGGAGTGAGTGGAGGGATGAGATAGCACCATGCCCCTGTGAACAGAAGTCGTGGCTTGACCCGCTAGTCCTCCCCAAGTCCAAGAGCGTTGACACACACCAGCCCTTGCGTTCCTTGGGTTGACAGCGTAAGTACAAGACGCGGCTTCCATTCCTGACAAAACACAGACAAAACAGAGTCGCTATAGCATCTTCCACAGTGGCAGCGTTAGTACCCGATATGCATGCGAGATTCAATGACATCACCCTCTACAGGACGCATTACCCCATCAGTTGGTTCCCCAACTTCTACCAAAGCAAAATCCAGTGGTTGCGGCACCGGATGCAGCGATAGCAGCACCACTGTGGAAATGGATGAAAAACTTAAAGAACGTATTGCCAATCATCCCTGCTACAGCGAAGAAGCTCATCACCACTTCGCAAGGTTGCACGTTGCAGTCGCCCCTGCTTGCAACATACAATGCAATTACTGTAACCGTAAATACGACTGTGCTAACGAGAGCCGTCCTGGAGTGGTAAGCGAGTTGCTAACTCCGGAAGAAGCAGCGCACAAAGCTTTAGTGATTGCAGGTAAGATTCCTCAATTGACGGTGTTGGGAATTGCAGGTCCTGGCGATCCACTAGCGAATCCAGAACAAACTTTCCGCACTTTTGAGTTGATTGCTGAGAAAGCGCCAGATATCAAGCTTTGTCTGTCAACTAACGGTTTAATGCTCCCTGAGTATGTTGACCGCATCAAACAACTGAATATCGACCACGTTACAATTACCATTAATATGGTAGACCCAGAAATTGGGGCAAAGATTTATCCTTGGGTTCACTACAAGCGCAAGCGTTACAGAGGCATCGAAGGGGTAAAAATTCTGCACGAAAAGCAGATGGAAGGATTGCAAGCCCTCAAAGAAGCCGATATTTTGTGCAAAGTCAACTCGGTGATGATTCCCGGAATTAATGATGAGCACCTGACAGAAGTGAATAAGGTCATTCGCTCCAAAGGCGCATTCATTCACAACATTATGCCGCTGATTTCCGCACCAGAACACGGCACTCACTTCGGTTTGACTGGTCAGCGCGGTCCTACACCAAAAGAACTGCAGACAGTGCAAGATAACTGTGGTGGTAATATGAAGATGATGCGTCATTGCCGTCAGTGCCGTGCGGATGCAGTAGGTCTTTTGGGTGAAGACCGCAGCCAGGAATTTACGAAAGCCAAAATCATGGAAATGGCTCCTGAATATGACCTTCAAAAACGCCAAGAAGTTCATGCAGGTATTGAGAAGTTCCAAGAAGAACTGAAACTAGCCAAACAAAAGGCTCTGACTGCTGTAGAAGCTGTACAAAATAGTCCAAAAATCCTAGTTGCAGTCGCGACTAAGGGCAGCGGATTGGTTAATCAGCACTTCGGTCATGCCAAAGAATTCCAGATTTACGAAGTCGATGGCAATCAAACTCGCTTTATCGGTCATCGCAAAGTTGACCACTATTGCCAAGGCGGATACGGAGAGAAAGCCACTCTAGAAAATATCATCCAAGCGATCGCTGATTGCAAAGCAGTGTTGGTTTCCAAGATTGGTGACAGTCCAAAGGAAAAATTGCATCAACTCGGAATTGAGGTGGTTGAAAGCTACGACGTGATTGAAAAGGTGGCTTTGGAATTTTACAAGCAATACGTACAGGAACAACAGAAGTAATTTAAAAGTAAAAAGTCAAAAGTCAAAAGAATATTTGTAACTTTTTACTTTTAACTTTTTACTTTTTTCCTCAATTACCATTATCCAGTACCCAATTCCCAATCCACAATCTACAAATTTAGTAAAGGGAATAGTCATGGCTTACAAAATTACCAGCAAGTGCATTTCCTGCAACCTATGTCTTTCCGCGTGTCCTACTGGTGCAATCAAAATAGTGAACGGACAGCACTGGATTGACCCCAACCTCTGCACAAACTGCAATGGAACTGCTTACAGCGTCCCTCAGTGTGTGGCTACTTGTCCCACCTACGATGGTTCCGTCATAGAGCGTAAGGATTACTGGGAGTCCTGGTTTCACACTTACAATAAAGTAGTAACAAAATTAACAAAAAAACAAGATTATTGGGATAACTGGTTTAACGTTTATTCCCAAAAGTTATCACAGCAATTACAAAAGGTTTCAATTCCTGATGGAATTGAACGTTAATCAACAGTCCTTGATAAAAAACATTCCTCTCATTCTTAGTTGTTATCACGTAAAATTGGAAGCAATGCAAAAAGACTGCATTTATCTCGACAATAATGCCACCACGAAGGTAGATCCAGAAGTTATAGAGGCAATGCTGCCCTACTTGAGGGATTACTACGGAAACCCTTCCAGCATGCACACCTTTGGTGGACAAGTCGGCAAAGCGGTTAGACAAGCACGAGAACAAGTCGCCGCCCTCCTCGGTGCTGATGAATCAGAAATTATCTTTACCAGTTGTGGTACCGAGGGAGATAACGCCGCCATTCGAGCAGCACTGTTGGCGCAACCAGAAAAGCGACACATCATCACCACACAAGTGGAACACCCAGCGGTGCTGAATGTCTGCAAACAATTGGAAACCCAGGGTTACAGCGTTACCTATTTGTCGGTGAATCGTCAGGGACAGTTGGATCTCGATGAACTCGAAGCCTCGCTGACGGGTAACACCGCGCTGGTGACGATTATGTACGCCAATAACGAAACCGGAACCGTTTTCCCAATAGAGCAGATTGGGTTGCGGGCGAAAGAGCGTGGCGCACTCTTCCATGTCGATGCGGTGCAAGCAGTGGGGAAAATCCCCTTGAACATGAAGACAAGCACCATTGATATACTCACCATGTCTGGTCATAAGATCCATGCTCCGAAAGGAATTGGTGCATTATACGTGCGGCGCGGAGTTCGGTTCCGCCCCCTGCTGATTGGCGGAGGACAAGAGCGCGGAAGAAGAGCGGGAACAGAAAATGTTCCAGGAATAGTTGCATTAGGCAAAGCAGCTGAATTAGAATTATTTCATCTAGAAGAAGCGACAACCAGAGAAAAGCGGTTGCGCGATCGCCTTGAACAAACTTTAATCGCCACAATTCCTGAGTGCGAAGTCAACGGTGATCCAACCCACAGACTGCCAAACACCACCAACATTGGCTTCAAGTACATTGAAGGTGAAGCAATTCTCCTCCACCTCAACAAACACAACATTTGTGCCTCATCTGGTTCTGCTTGCAGTTCTGGCTCTCTAGAACCCTCTCATGTTTTGCGAGCGATGGGTTTACCTTACACCATCTTGCATGGTTCCATCCGCTTCAGCCTTTGCCGTTATACCACAGAAGCCGAAATTGATGCAGTTTTATCGGTGATGCCTAGTGTTGTAGAACGTCTACGCGCCCTCTCGCCCTTCAAGAGTGATCAAGCGAATTGGCTGCAACAACAAGAGCAAGCACTACTCACTAAGTCCTGAGTCACAATTTCCTACTTTGGTTTATCCAACTCAGCACTGTCAAAGCATTTATCACGCTATCACTTGTAACTAGTAAAGGCTATGTGGGACTATACAGATAAAGTCATGGATCTCTTCTACAATCCCAAAAATCAAGGGGTTTTGGAAGACAACAGCGAACCTGGAATCAAAATTACTGTTGGTGAAGTAGGTAGCATTGCTTGCGGAGATGCCCTGAGACTACACCTGAAAGTTGAGGAACAAACCGACAAAATCGTCGATGCTCGCTATCAAACCTTTGGCTGCACGAGCGCGATCGCATCTTCAGAAGCTCTAGTGGATTTAATCAAGGGTTTAACTCTAGACGAAGCCCTCAATGTGACTAACAAAGATATTGCCAACTACCTTGGGGGATTACCATCTGCAAAGATGCATTGCTCGGTAATGGGACAAGAAGCGCTAGAAGCAGCTATCTATAACTACCGAGGCATTGCTCACGATGTCCATGAAGACGATGATGAAGGAGCACTGATTTGCACCTGTTTTGGCATCAGCGATACAAAAATTCGGCGTGTAATTGTAGAAAATAATCTTAGCACTGCCGAAGAAGTCACAAATTATGTCAAAGCCGGTGGCGGATGCGGATCTTGTCTGGCAACGATTGATGATATAATTGCATCTGTGCATAAAGAATCTGCTGCCCCTGTCAGGACTTCCTTGAAACAGAATACGGTTAGCCAGCAAGCCGAAAAACTGCTGACGCCGGTGCAAAAGATTGCACTGATTCAAAAAGTTCTAGATGAAGAAGTCAGACCCGTTTTAATCGCCGACGGGGGTGATGTGGAACTGTATGACATACAAGGCAATTCTGTGAAAGTTCTGCTGCAAGGTGCGTGTGGTTCTTGTTCTAGCAGCACAGCAACACTCAAGGTTGCGATTGAAGCAAGACTGCGCGATCGCGTAAGCAAAGACCTTGTCGTAGAAGCGGTTGAGCCTTTGCTTTAGAAGTCTTATAAATAGACCGTAATATGCATTAGCCTGAAACACCAAGTAGGATGTGACTCATATAATTGTCAATCATCAATGCTTAAGTCCTGCTTACAACAAACCGCAAGGCGCTGTACTGAGAACACATTAGTGGTATTAAGCGCACGAGCGTGCCAATTTCGATATCCAACTCGCTTCAAAGGAAAAGGATATGAGCACATTATTCGACAAACTTGGCGGACAGCAGGGTATTGATCAAATCGTCGATGATTTCTACAAACGTGTCATGGCTGACAACACCCTGAACCACTTTTTCGCTAATACAGATATGGACAAACAGCGCCGTCATCAAGCTGCTTTGTTCTCCCAGATTTTTGATGGTCCGAACCAATACAGCGGTCGTCAAATGGAAAAAGTACACACGGGTATGAATCTGCAGCAACAACACTTCGATGCTATTGCGAAGCACCTTGGTGAGTCACTTGCTCAGGTTGGAGTGTCGTCAGAGGACACAAACGCTGCACTTGCTCGCGTCTCAAGTTTGAAGGACTCTATTTTGAACAAGTGAGACCAGTGTTGCAGGCGGGTTTCTCCACCCAAGCAACTAGCGTAAGCGCAAAGCGAAGAATGATGTAGAACCTACGCATTGATTGTTGACGAATAACCACCTCAAGTCCTACTTGGTGTTTCAGGCTAATGCACATTAAATACTAATTGTCAAGTTTTCTCGTCCTATGCTTATTGGTCATGAGTCACGACAAATGACATAGATGCCCGGAGGGCTTCTTGAAGGGTAGGACAAACAACAAATAGAAATTTAACGAGGAAATCGATGTTCTTGCTTTGTTTTGTTTTAGGGGTAGAGCGATCGCCCCCGGCGGGCAGATAGTGCCAACGCCAAAACGCGACGTTCTATACGCGGTTCCAGCTGTAACCCAACAGGTGTGAACGCATCACACAAAAAGACAGACCCATCAACCAACCAATTGCAGGAGAAAAACCCATCATGTCCGTTGACGAAAGAATTAGACAGATAGCATTCTACGGCAAAGGCGGTATCGGTAAATCTACCACTTCCCAAAATACCCTTGCCGCTATGGCAGAAATGGGTCAGCGTATCTTGATTGTGGGATGCGACCCGAAAGCTGACTCCACCCGTTTGATGCTGCACAGCAAAGCTCAAACCACCGTATTGCACTTGGCTGCTGAACGCGGTGCTGTAGAAGATCTAGAACTCGAAGAAGTGATGCTCACCGGTTTCCGTGGTGTGCGTTGCGTGGAGTCTGGTGGTCCAGAACCCGGTGTAGGTTGCGCCGGTCGTGGTATCATCACTGCCATCAACTTCTTGGAAGAAAACGGTGCATACCAAGATGTTGACTTCGTTAGCTACGACGTGTTGGGTGACGTTGTTTGCGGTGGTTTCGCTATGCCTATTCGTGAAGGCAAAGCACAAGAAATCTACATCGTGACCTCTGGTGAGATGATGGCGATGTACGCTGCTAACAACATCGCTCGCGGTATTCTCAAGTATGCTCACACTGGTGGTGTGCGCTTGGGTGGTTTGATTTGTAACAGCCGTAAAGTTGACCGGGAAATCGAACTGATCGAAACCCTGGCAGAACGGTTAAACACCCAGATGATTCACTTCGTACCTCGCGACAACATCGTTCAGCACGCAGAATTGCGTCGGATGACCGTCAACGAGTACGCACCTGACAGCAACCAAGGTCAGGAATACCGCGCATTAGCTAAGAAAATCATCAACAACGACAAACTCACCATTCCTACACCAATCGAAATGGACGAGCTAGAAGCATTGTTGATCGAATTCGGTATCCTCGAAAGCGACGAAGAAGCAGAAAAGCTGATTGCCGCAGAAGCAGCAGCTAAAGCAGCAGCTGGCGCTAAATAAAGCCTTAGCAAAAGGAAAAAGGGAAAGGAAAAAATTGCATAATTTCTCTTTGACCTTCTCCCAACATTCCTTTTATACCCCAAGGGGACTGGTGAGTCCCCAAACCCCAAAGGGGACAACGGGCAGTTAAACAGCCCTCCCCTACTCCCCCCATCTCCATTCCTTAGGTGCAACAGAGGCAAAAATGACTCCTCCAGAAAACAACAACATCATCGAAGAAAGAAAAGAACTAATTAAAGAAGTTCTAGAAGCTTACCCAGAAAAAGCTAAGAAAAAACGCGAAAAGCACTTAAACGTATACGAAGAAGGTAAGAGCGACTGCGGAGTTAAATCTAACATTAAATCCCTTCCCGGTGTCATGACCGCTCGTGGTTGTGCTTATGCTGGTTCTAAGGGTGTGGTTTGGGGTCCGATCAAAGACATGATCCACATCAGCCACGGTCCTGTCGGTTGCGGTTACTGGTCTTGGTCTGGTCGTCGTAACTACTACATCGGCACCACAGGTGTTGACACCTTTGGTACCATGCACTTCACCTCCGACTTCCAAGAACGCGATATCGTTTTCGGCGGTGACAAAAAACTCTTCAAACTAATCCAAGAACTCGACGAACTCTTCCCCCTCAACCGTGGTGTCTCAATTCAATCCGAATGTCCCATCGGTCTGATTGGGGATGACATCGAAGCAGTAGCTAAGAAGTCATCAAAAGAGATTGACAAGCCCGTTGTCCCCGTACGTTGCGAAGGCTTCCGGGGTGTTTCCCAGTCTCTTGGACACCACATTGCGAACGACATGGTTCGTGACTGGGTGTTCACCAGATCCGATAAGGAAAGAAAAGAAGGCAAGCTGCAATTTGAGTCTACTCCCTATGATGTAGCAATTATCGGTGACTACAACATCGGTGGTGATGCTTGGGCTAGCCGTATCCTGCTAGAAGAACTCGGCTTGCGCGTAGTCGCCCAGTGGTCAGGTGATGGCACCATCAACGAGATGATGCAGACACCGAACGTGAAGATGAACCTCATCCACTGCTACCGGTCGATGAACTACATCAGCCGCCACATGGAAGAAACTTACGGTATACCCTGGTTGGAATACAACTTCTTTGGTCCTACCAAGATTGCCGAATCCTTACGGGAAATCGCTTCCAAATTTGACGAGAAGATCCAAGAAAACGCTGAGAAGATCATCGCCAAGTATCAGCCAGTCATGGATGAAATCGTCGCTAAGTACCGTCCAGGCTTGGAAGGCAAGACTGTCGCCATGATGGTTGGTGGTTTACGTCCTCGCCACGTCGTTCCCGCGTTCCAAGATTTGGGAATGAAGATGGTTGGTACTGGTTATGAGTTCGCTCACAACGACGACTACAAGCGCACTACCGACTACATCGAAAACGGCACCATCGTTTATGATGACGTGACCGCATATGAGTTCGAGGAGTTTGTGAAAGCACTCAAGCCCGACCTCATCGCTTCTGGTGTGAAAGAGAAGTACGTCTTCCAAAAGATGGGTCTTCCTTTCCGTCAAATGCACTCTTGGGATTACTCCGGTCTTGGCGATCGCGCTTCAAAGTCAGGTAAGCCAAGGTTTTTTAGCGACGGCAGAAAAAACAGCCTATTTCTAGCCTAAATACAAGTTTTAGGGTTATGTAGGAACAATCTGTTTTTATGCTTAAGACAGTACAACTCTTATTCTGTCTGGTTTTAAGATTTTGCTTGCATTTTGCTCAAAGAAAAACTGTAAAAAAAAAGACTATTTTAAATGACGTTTTTTTAGATTAAATAAAGTGATGGACATTCAAACAAACCAAGGCAATATTGATTTGGGCGAAGCTGAAGCAATTATTTTGGCACTGGAATTAAGAGCAGATTTACTCTTGATGGATGAGCGTCGTAGTAGAGCATTGGCTACATCTGTATCCAACAAATATTTCATGCCTCATCCTGAATTTCGATTATTGGCTCATCGCCTTGACGAATCGCACGTCCATAAGCGAGTACCTCTTCAAACGCAGGCTCGTCTTTGAAGGAAGCAGTAATTTGTTGGAGCCAATTTGTTGGTTGAGAAGCCGCTACTTGTTTTTGCAACTCCGTCACAGCCGCCTCGACAGCTGCGAGACGTTCTTCCACAGAAGTATTAGTTGACATTTGAGGTTCTCCCTAACTGCCTTTGCGCCTATCTGAAGAATAACGAGTCAGAGTAAGGGGTGGCAACTCTCAAAGAAGGTAATAAAGATGATTTAATTGCTTTTATGAGCGATCGCCCCAACTGAATTGATAATTTTGAATGTTTGAGAAGCGAGTGACGTGTTCTGAGTTGGGATAGAAATCTATAATTTTAGAAATAATCCGGTCAGACAGGTTTTCGTCTAAAAGCAGTTTCACAGGGACACCACAAATAACTTTTTCTCACGATCAGCAGCGAAAGCAAGGCAAGCCTTAATATCCTCAGAAGTGAGTTCAGAAAAATCTTCGAGAATCTCCGCCTCAGTCATACCACCTGCGAGATATTCCAAGACATCGTATACAGTTATTCGCATACCTCGGATGCAAGGTTTTCCGCTACGCTTTCCTGGTTCAATCGTGATAATGTCGTGGTAGTCCATAAGCTATTTGTAAGTTATCCATCCATATTATAAGAAAGGTCAAAATTCAGTGAAATGCATAAGCATAGATTGTTGTAGACATCCCCTCAACTTTGCCGAAAGCCAGTGTATATTTAAGGATCTGTGTGAAAGGTGTAGACGTAGTCTGTCGTAGATATCGCCCCAAGACAAACAGCAATTGCATCCTTTGTGTGATAGTAAGTGAAGTCAAACGATTTCCTCTAACTCAGGAATGTGTTCAGTTTCATAATTTTCAATTAAGACACCGATGACTTCCATTAGAGACGCCAGCGGATGGCTTTCATCTTCACCTACTTGATCGATAAGGCGATCAAGCATTTCGACCAAGCGATTATATTCCTCTTCGGTGTGAGGAACAAAGACATTTTCGGCAATGGATGACCAAGCAGTGATGGTTTGAGCGAGGTTGAAACTTTGCATTATTCTTTCCACTTTCCTTCATCGTATTCTGGGTGCGTTAACACAGCCCGGATGTAGATTTTTTGGCGGTTGTAGTGAATTGCGGCAATGAGTCGAACTTTGTTACCACCAATATTAAACACAGTCAATTTACCGACTTGATCTGAGTAAGTGCAAACATTTCACGGAGTTCCACAAATGAGGCAAAGTCCGGAGTGCTTTACCAATCGATACCACTGAGCCAGAGCATTCGTTGTATCTGGATAGAGTTTGGCAAATTCATTCAGCCGTTTACGAGTAATCACATGCATGTGAAAACCCCTGATATGTTAATAATTCTGTCATCTATCCAACTCACCTTCCATCGTTAATCTTATATTTTATATAGCAATCCTAAATCTAAACTTGACAAAAAAACTACTTTATGTATATATCTGCAACACGATTGTTATGCAGCAATGCTGTAATTAGCTGATGCCTTAGTCTCTTCCTTCACCTATGACTTGAACATCGAACTGCTTAAGCCAGCTAATGTCCAGTTTCCAATTATAGTTACTCCGTTGTCGCCATACCTCAAATTGGGTACTAACATACTCCCTTGTCTGTTCATGCGTCCATCCATTAACCTTTGCCAAATGCTCCTTAGCAATGTGAGCGCGTCCACGAATGTTTGCCAAGCCCATATGTTTCACTTCGTGACACGCAGGGCACAGCGCAACAAGACTCACCAAAGTTTGAATGTGCTGATGATCGTCGTAGTGCCAAATTTCATGACATTCTACTGGCCACTGAGAACCTTTACCACCACAAACTTCGCATCGATAGCTAGCTTTCTGAAACGTGATTTTCTTTAACTTGTTCCAATCTTCATCACTGACTTCTGAACGTACATTCGAGAACCAACACGTTTCGGGAACAAGTTCAATTGTCAAGCGTAGTTCTGGGTTACTAGATTGTGGCAAATGAGCAGTCTGTGCAACATCTCCAAGTATATTTTCTGACTGCAACTGTCTATGTGCGGCAAGCAGTCCTGCTTCTTTGCATTTATAGTACAACCAGCCCGGTTTATAGCCTTTCTCGCCTCTGGTGGCTTCTAGTTGCAAAACTTGTTCACGAGCAGACATAGAAACTTCCGGTAAATTATCTTCACTTAAAGACATATCAATGCTCCTACTTAACTACATTAAGACGACAATTGTACGGCATAACCATTTAGTATACGGAAAGTTTCCGTTTATTCTTGTGGTTTAGTCTGGGAAAGCTACACCAGTCATTGGGTCACGGATATACAGCCCTAGTGTGAGACTACGTATCACTTCATCCCAAACGGGTATTAGCTGCTGTGCCTGATCTGCCCAATAATCGAATGTAATCAAGCACTGAACATTCGACCCCAAACCAATGCAAGTTCGCGAAAAAGCTTCGCGTGGCTCTGTTTGGGTGTCGATAAACTTAATTTCTGTCCACACAATCTTGGCGGTTTGGCGCTTGATGGTAAAGATTTCTCCCGATTCAATGACGTTGCGGCTGTCGTCTTCTATGATTTTCTTCAAGGTAGATTTTAGCGGAAACTGGCTCCAGTCATTGGGTGGCAGACGATTGAAAGAGACTTCCAAGCAGCAATCATCGTTGGGCGGTTTTCTATCAAGGAACTTGAACGATTTTTCTTGTGGCTCAAAAACCCAATCCTGAGGAACATTGAAGCGAACAGATCCTCGATCCGCTACAAAAATTTTGTAGCCTGATGGAGATTCCCAGCGATGGTCAGGTTTTAGTTCAAGCGTTTCTTTAATCCACTGGAGATTGCTTTTCTTACGCTTTGCCATAGTGTTGAATGCAAATCTGCTGATGAGTGCGTTCGCGTAGCGTGCCCCTTGGGCGATCGCCCATTTTGTTAATGGTATCAAATCGCTGGTAGGGTTTGTTCCATTTGTTGGCCTATACTAACTCCGATATCCATCTCGTAGAATAACAAATAAAAGCAGTGCAACTTACCCCTCTAACGGAAACCTTAAATGGTAAAAATCCCTGCTAAACTCGTAACTTTAGAAGAATTCCTAAAGCTGCCGGAGACGGAACCTGCCAGTGAATATATTGATGGGCGTATTATACAAAAACCAATCCCGCAAGGAGAACATAGCGTCATTCAAACTGAGTTAGCATCTGCAATCAACTTTGTCGTAAAATCTAAACAGATTGCCCGAGCTTTCTCAGAACTTCGCTGTACCTTTGGTGGACGCTCAATTGTACCTGACATTTCAGTGTTTTTATGGGGAAGAATCCCACGCAAGGAAAATGGTGGGGTTGCTAACATCTTCTCAATTGCCCCAGATTGGACAATCGAAATCCTATCTCCTGATCAAAGTCAAACTAAAGTTACCAAAAATATTCTGCATTGTCTCAAGCATGGAACTCAGATGGGATGGCTCATTGATCCAGAAGAACAATCTGTGTTTGTTTACCCGCCAGATCAAAGTGCCACTTTTTACGATGAACCAGGAACACGTTTGCCAGTGCCAGAATTTGCTAAAGATTTCAACCTTACTGTAGAAGGCTTGTTTGGTTGGTTGCTTGAGTAAGTTATGCTCTTACCCTGCTAAAATCTAAACGACAATATTTTCCAAATTCGTCTTGCTGAAAAAGTGAACGTCTGTGCCAACATCATTCGCTATAATTCTGTGCGGCATTTTGTGCACTGCAACAATGGGCTTTTTCGAGTATTCATCGTTTTATCACAAGTTGTTGTGAAAGAGTTCTAGAACATGTTGCCAAGCATCAGGAGCAGCTTCTGGGTTGTAACTTGGGTGCTGCTTGAAGAATGGGTATTGGTCTACAAATAATCCGTGGAAGAATCCGTGTTCTGCATCGTATCGGAATACACGATGATTGATTTTATGTTTTTTTAATTCTGCCTCAATTTGCTCGTTTTCCTCCTGCGAAACAAATGAATCTCTTGTAGCATAAAACGCATAAATAGTACCTTTAATTTGAGGGGTGCGATTAATAGTTGGAGTCTCTTCACCATAACTAGAAGTGGTAATCCCACCACCGTAGAACGAAGCTGTTGCTTTGATATCGGGTAACGTTGCAGCCATGTAAGCAACATGACCACCAAAACAGAAACCAATCACACCAATTGCATTATCTTTGACATTAGGTAAAGTTTTTAGGTAGGCAATCGTAGCTTGAATATCGCTTAATATTTCTTGATACTTTACTTGTTGATAGTATTGCAAGCCAAGCCGATAGCTTTCTTGGCTATACCCAACATCTTCTTGGCTATAGTCAACCTCAAAACCGGGAGCAATACGTTGATACATGGCGGGCGCTATTGCTACATAACCTTGTTTAGCTATGAGTTCGGTGACATCTCGAATCTGACTGTTGACTCCAAAAATTTCGTGAAAAACTATAACCGCGCCAAAGATTCCCTTATGTGCAGGTTGAGCTAAGTAAGCATCGATTTCTAAGTTATTGTTAGGTACTTTAACATAGTAAGTGTTAATTTCAACGTTTCTTATTTCTACCATCTTTGTTTCAGCTTATCTTGGTGTTATCCTACTGTAGAAAAAGTGCTACTTAGGACTCTAGAAAAAAGTTGCGGGATTTTAGTAAATTATTGCGATTGGATTTGGAGGAGTTGTTTGGGTGTAACGCCAACAATCCGCTTGAAATATCGAGTAAAGTGGCTTTGATCGCAAAAACCTAGCCTAGCAGCAATGTCTGCAATGCTGAGTTCGCTATGTTGCAACAGATATTTGGCTTTATCGATCCGACATTGCAAAATGTATTGGTGGGGCGTTACACCCATACTTTGCTTGAACAAACGCAAGAAGTGATATTGACTCATCTGGGCGATCGCAGCAATCTCACTTAGCTTTACATCCTGATGGAGATGTTCATTGATATACTCGGTTACCTGTTGCAGGGTATATTTGGATAATCCATCAGCATAGCTAGAGAGCTTAGGTTGCGTGGTGCAATAGTTCCGTAATAGATGAATGGCTAATGTCGTTTTGAGACTATCAATCAGCAAATCACCACCAATTTTGCCAGACTCTAATTCTTCTCTCAAGGCACAGAAGATACCTTGTATCAATACATCTTGCCCAGTCATAAAATGAGGGATGAGTTCAATGCGATCGGGATTAACCAAATCTTCACCGACTTGTTTGAGGAGTGCAGACTCAATTGCCAAAATCATAAACTGGACTGAGGTGTTCCAATTACAGCGATGGGAAATACCCGCAGGGATGATAGCAATGTCTCCCAAATTGCGCGTCTCTCTTGTCAGCTTTCCATCCAACCATCGTTCTCCTGATGAGCAAACGCGTGATGAGCAGGAAAGCCCAGAAGCAATGACGTGCATTGTGTGTTGATGCTCAGCTACGTCAAACTTTGGCTGTTGATGGAGTTCAAGATAGATACTGTCCCAACCGCGGCTTGAGAGAACAGCGGGTTTAGGCACAAACGGAGCTGATGCATTCTCTTGGCGGTAATCAATAACTTTGATCGTTTGCCCTTGCGTTCTCATAGAGTGCTTAAACAGCTTGGGGATTTATCTATTCTGACTGTTTTTCGACACGGATGAGCGATCGCCCAAAAGGCACTGTGCTGCGTCCGATCACAGCAGTGACAAGCTAGAATGTGCGCTATTACTGAAAATTTTGTCAAGCGCAAATAAGTGCGATTGTTGAGAGCATAGCGATAGCCGCTTCACCCCCTCACTGTTAACGGCAAAGTTGAGCAGCAGCAAATAACCTCGGCAACTCCATCAGGGGCTTTCGTCCATCCGCTGCATTGTCTTGTTAGCCCGCCCCAAGTGACAGATGTAGAGTGCGTGTACCATGATAGTAACAGACAAACTATTAATAATTCTAAAGAAGATGGGACTCCAGATCTCGATCTCTGACTCTATTGTGCAAGCTCTTCGTTTACCGGAGCAGCGTATTGAGCAAGAACTGCGCCGAGAATTAGCTATTGCTCTATACACACAAGACATTCTTGCGTTTGGCAAAGCACGAGAACTTGCTGAGATGGATAAATATGAATTTGGACAATTACTTGCTCGTCGCGGAGTAGTGCGGCACTATAGTTGTAAAGCCGGATTTCGGATTGCACCAGAGTTATTGGTAGAAATTCTGATGCAGTAGCATGAACGTTGCCAATGTGGACGGCAATCAAAATGGAAAGAACACAGCAACGACAAGCTAAAATGTGTGCTATTACTCAAAATTTTGTCAAGCGGCAATAAGTGCGATCGCCCAGAGCATAGGGATCACTCTGACTGTTAACGGCAAAAATCAGCGGCGGCAGACAACCTTTCCAACCCCACGAGGGGCTTTCCTCCTTCTGCTGCTTGGGCTGCTGGTACTGACGACAAGCTTTAAACTGCTTGAAGCTGTTTTTCTATTGCATCACTCGCAGCACTAACCCCGTTTTCAGCTTGAATGATATGTCTGACTTCTGCTGCTTTAGTTGCATAACTAGGATTTTCCAACAACTCACATAACTCCTTGGCTACCCGTGACGCGAAATACTGCTTACGGGGAATCGTACGAGATGTTCCTAACCGTTCAACTCGTGCGGCGTTGTCCGGTTGGTCATGACTATAGGGCATGATTAGAGTTGGACGACCCGCCCGTAATGCTTGAGCTGTCGTCCCAATTCCGCCGTGATGCACGATCGCACAAGCGTTAGGAAAAATCTGAGAATACGGCACATACTTGACAGCTACAATATCTGCTGAAAGATTCTCTGGAGGTGTATTGTTGCCAATCAACAAAACAGCACGGCGATTAAGGCGCATTGCGGCTTGGATGCTTTCCTGGTAGAAGTTGCCAGCGTCCATCACGGCGGCTGATCCAAGGGTGAAGACAATCGGCGGCTCACCTGCATCCAAAAACTCCTTCAGTTCTGGAGTCAGCTCTGCTTTGCCTTGCGTCCCATCATAGAACGTGAAACCTGCTACTACAGTATTTGCAGCCCAGTCCGGTTGAGGCTTTGCTAAAACAGAGGAAAACAGCGCAACAACAAGGTAGGGGGAGAACTTGCTGTCAATGAAGGGATTGCCCTTGAGCGGCGATAATCCGAGTTCACGGCGAAGTTGACGAATCGGCTCTGCCCAAGAATTACTGACAAATTTGGCAAAAGTGACAATGCCTCGATTCATAGTCAGACCGAGCCTATATAGGTTCGCCAAAGCAGGAAATGACGCTAAAACGGATGGGTCGTAAGCCGAGAAAAAGGACATGGGAACCATTGCACTGGATGCCCATCGCATTCTGAGTTTCTCTGCCACCAGTGGAGTTGCGATTACACCTTCGCCTGAAAAGATAAAATCTGCTCTCTTCGCAACGTTCAGCAAGTCCGTGTACATCTCGCGTAAATTTGGATTAGCCCACTGGCGCACCATGTACTCTTGACCTGTTTTCAGATCCATCATTTGTGCCATTTCTTGTGGATTGTCCAGTGCAGTAAAATCGGGGCGCATTCGATGAAACTCAAATTTCAACGCTTCAATCTTGGATTGATACTCTTTGTGCGTTACGAATACGACATCATGACCGCGTTGCCGCAATTCCAGTGCGATCGCAATCATAGGATGGAGATCGCCAAGAGTTCCTAACGTGGTAACAACAATTCGACTCACTATGAAAGCCTCTCGCTCAGGATCGTTTGCATAAACACAGTTGCTTCATTTTAAACTGTCTGAATTGCTCCACTGAAAAAATTAAAGAACCGCCCCTATTGATAACCTAAGCAGCCTAACTACTACTCTGCCAACCCAAAATTAACGGGTAAAGGCAGACACACCAGACACACCAGATACACGGTCGCGGAGAATGTTTACACCCTGCAAAGTTGCTGTGACAGAGTACTAGCTTGAAAATCGACGCTCTGACGCGGAGAAAGGGAGACGCGGTGAATGAGATTTTCATGTTTGGTTATGGGATTTTCCCATGATTGACTGACTTGAAAAAGGCATAGAGTGCCAGAGAAAATGCTAGCTTGCTTAGATTATAATGAGAATAAACTTAGTCTACAAACTAAGTTTATTCTCATTATGGAAACAGTCAATATCCACCAAGCTAAAATGAATCTCTCACGGCTTTTGTCGCGGGTAGAACTTGGAGAAGAAATCATTATTTCAAACCGAGGTATTGCGATCGCCAAGCTAGTTCCGTTTCGATCCTCATCCAATCGACGCAGTAGTCTAGGGCAGGTTCGAGGGCGTTTCGTAATTCTAGAGGACTTCAACGCTCCCTTGCCGGAAGATATCCTAGCAGCATTTGAGGGTAGCCAGGAGTGAAACTTTTGCTAGATACGTAGTAGGGTGCGTTCTCGCACAAGGTAAGCGCACCACATCAATATTTTTAGCAAATTTAACTACGCTTATAAACTAACTCCATTTTCAGCTTTTCAATCTCAAGCTTCAACTTTTCATTCTCCATCTTCAGCTTGGCATTTTCCTCCTTAATAACTTCAATTTCATTTCTCTTCGTTAAAGCCTGATTCATCGCCAACTTTCGCATATCTAGTGAGAACCAACGCTGATAAGTTTGAGTATGAACTTGCACACTATGCCCCAAATTATCCGCCGCAGCTTTTATAGGTATTCCCAAAATATGCGCCCTAATTGCCCATGCATGACGTAAATCATACGGCTTAAAATCCAATCCTATTTTCCGGAACCACCAACTCACTCGTTGTGTTAATGCCGTTATCTCTGCATGATTACTTTTATCTTTTTTACTAATTGCTGTTGCTAGCATTTCTAAATATTTCGGATTTCTTAAATCAAATTCTTCAATCCATTGTTTATGTAATGGTAATGCTTGTCTTTCACCAGTTTTACACTCTTTATGAACTTTCCACGTCATGTCTGCATTTTCTTCGCTTAACCACCAATCGATATCAGGACTAATAAAAAGCTCCCGTGGTCGTAAACCAAAAGTTGCTAACATTCCATAAGTCCATCGCCAAAGCTGCCAACTATCTTTAACATCTGGATTAACTTGATTGCCTCTGTTATTGAGGTAATCGGCAAACTTGATAATTCCTGCGGATATTTCCACATCAGTCGGTATCTTCCGGGAATTATTTTCAGGCATTTTAGAATATTTAGATAAATCAATTTCAATTTGGAATGTTATGCAAAATGCAGAAATAGCTCTTGCAGCATTATATTTAGCCCATTCTTTATCAATTTTATCAATGCAATTAATCAGATTTTCTGGAGTAGCCAAATCTTTAGGATTAGTGAATCGCTTGGTTCGAGAAAAGTAATAAAAAAAAGTATGCTCGCTTTTTGTAGTACGTTTATGATTTTTAAAATACTCATTTTCAAATTCTTCGAGTAACTCTCCTATTGTTTTCAAGTCTTTTTTACTTGCTTCATTACCTAAATATTTCTCATTCCATTCAAAAGTATGCCTTGCGATTAACTTTCCTAATTCATATGCTTCTTCCTCTGCCGTCTTTAATCCATCCAAATTAGCAGGAATATTCAAACTGAGATTATATTGTTTTCTTCCAGTTCCATTTGTGTCCTTATCTCCGGGTTTAATGGGTAACGTCGCTCGTAATTGCAGACTTCCATTCGATTCTCTAATTGTCACCTTTGTCTTTGCAGACTTCAAACGCTGATTAACTTTCTCTAATTCTAATAGTACTTTTGTTCTCATATACTCTCTTTGCTGCTGTGCTTGCTGACTTGAGCCAAGAAAACTCCCATCGGTAGATGAAATTGGCTCCAAGCCTTCAAAAGCTTGCTGATACTTGTCTTTATCTTGGTTATGCATTGTTGTGTTTTTAGCCTATATTTAGCCTAAAAATAAATGTGTTATCAGCGAACAATGCTTAAGACTGACACTGCTTACTGTAAACATTAGGCTATTTGAAGCTATTGAATCATAAAAAGGATTACTCCGGTCCTTACCACGGTTATGACGGCTTTGCCATCTTTGCCCGCGACATGGATCTCGCGCTCAACAGCCCTACATGGGGATTAATCGGCGCTCCCTGGAATCAAAACGCTAAAGCTAAAGCTGAGGCTAAGGCTGTCGCCTAGGGAAATGGGAGAAAAAAAGATGTGGGGATAACCTGGGGTTTTTACCCCAGGGGGGAGTAGAAAGTAGGGAATGTAACACTCACCACTTCCCACTCCCCACTCCCAACTCTTATTACGCACTCTCCATTACCTCAAATCTTTATTCCTCGACCAATAACTCATTACAGCAACCTAAGGATAGGAAAATGCCTCAGAATCCGGAAAAAATTCAAGACCACGTCGAACTATTCCACCAACCGGAATACCAGCAGCTATTTGAGAACAAAAAGCAATTTGAAAACGGACACGACCCTGAAGAAGTAAAAAGGGTTGCAGAATGGACGAAGACTTGGGAGTATCGTGAAAAGAACTTCGCTCGTGAAGCATTGACCGTTAACCCTGCTAAAGGCTGCCAACCATTAGGGGCAATCTTCGCTGCTGTTGGTTTTGAAGGCACTCTACCTTTTGTCCAAGGTTCCCAAGGTTGCGTTGCTTACTTCCGTACCCACCTAACCCGTCACTACAAAGAACCGTTTTCTGGCGTGTCTTCCTCGATGACTGAAGACGCAGCGGTGTTCGGTGGACTGCAAAACATGATCGACGGCTTGGCGAATTCCTACCAACTCTACAAGCCCAAGATGATTGCTGTCTGCACCACCTGTATGGCAGAGGTTATCGGTGATGACTTGCAGGCTTTCATCAACAATGCCAAGAATGCAGGTTCAGTTCCTCAAGATTTCCCAGTCCCCTTTGCTCACACTCCTAGCTTTGTTGGTTCCCACATCACAGGCTACGACAACATGATGAAGGGTATTCTTTCTAACCTCACAGCAGGTAAGAAGAAAGAAACCAGCAATGGCAAAATCAACTTTATCCCTGGTTTTGACACGTATGTTGGTAACAACCGGGAAATCAAGCGGATTTGTAATCTGATGGGTATCGATTACACCGTGCTGGCTGATAACAGCGACTATCTGGATTCACCCAACACAGGTGAATTTGATATGTACCCAGGTGGTACTCCCCTAGAAGAAGCAGCAGATTCAATTAATGCTAAAGCTACAGTTGCTCTGCAAGCACACTCTACCCCCAAAACCCGCGAATACATCGAAAAAGAATGGAAGCAACAGACCGTAGTTTCTCGTCCTTGGGGTATTAAGGGTACTGATGAGTTCTTGATGAAACTCAGTGAACTGACTGGTAAACCCATTCCTAAAGAACTGGAAATCGAACGCGGTCGCGCAGTTGATGCGATGACTGACTCCCATGCATGGGTTCACGGCAAGCGCTTCGCTATCTACGGTGAGCCTGATCTCGTGTACTGCATGGTAAGCTTCATGCTGGAAATGGGTGCTGAACCTGTGCATATCCTGGTTCATAACAGCAATGAACACTTTGAGAAAGAACTTAAAGAGTTGCTGGATTCTAGCCCCAATGGTAAGAGTGCTACCATCTGGCCTGGTAAAGACCTGTGGCATATGCGTTCTTTGCTATTCACCGAACCCGTAGACTTGCTCATCGGTAACACCTACGGTAAGTACCTGTGGCGTGATTGCAAGGTTCCCCTCGTGAGAATTGGCTATCCGATCATGGATCGTCACCACCTGCACCGCTACGCCACTATCGGATATCAAGGTGCGATCAACTTGCTCAACTGGATCGTGAATACCCTCTTCGAGGAAATCGATCGCAACACCAACATTCCTGCTAAGACCGATATCTCCTACGACTTGATTCGTTAGAGATTGCTTCAACTCGCGTCGTGCCAATAAAGGAAAAGGAAAAGGCAGAAGTAAAATTGAACATTTCTTAATGAATGCCTTTTTCCTTTTACCTTTTTTCTTTTACCTTTTTCCTAAGGATTGTATTATGAAATCGGTAACTCACACTCACACTCACCGGAACTATTATCCACCTAACTATAAAAAATCTGGTTTTGATATTCTAAATCCATTGCGCCGTCGGGTGGATGAAATTCAAGTTAAAAATGCTCGCTTCGCTCATTTAATTTGCCAAGTCATTCCTTGTTGTTGCCCGTTTGAGCGAAAGATTCATTTCTTTGGACATACCCTTCACATTCCTGCACTGTGCAAACTTAATCCCCTGTATGACAATTTTGTTGGATTACGTTTCCGTGCCTTATCTTACCTAAGCGATCAGTGTGGAGAGGATGTCACAAAATATATTTGCTAGTTATTAGTCATTAGTGAGCCAGCGCTGCAGGAGGTGAGACCAGTGCTGCAGGAGGGTTTCCCGACCTAGGCAACTGGCTCTCCCGTTGGGGTTTCCCGACAGCAGGCGACTGGCGTAAGCGCAAAGCGCAGGCTCCGCCAACGCGAAGCGTCTCCGAAGGAGATACCCGAAGGGTCATTAGTCATTGGTTAATCACAAAGCAACGAACAAAAACAAATGACAAAGGATGAAAGACAGATAACAAACGACAAAGGAAAAATCAGATGAAAATCACCCAAGGCAAAATCAACGAGCTGCTCACTGAGCCTGGATGCGAACACAATAAAGACAAGCATGGAGACAAGAAAAACAAGTCTTGCACGCAATTACCGAAGCCTGGTGCTGCTCAGGGTGGTTGTGCCTTTGATGGTGCAATGATTTCCCTAGTCCCAATTACCGATGCTGCTCATTTAGTCCACGGACCGATCGCCTGCTCTGGTAACTCCTGGGGAAGTCGTGGTAGTCTCTCCTCTGGTCCTATGCTCTACAAAACGGGCTTTACCACCGATTTGAGTGAGAATGATGTCATCTTCGGCGGGGAAAAAAAGCTCTACAAAGCCATCCAGGACATACACAAGCGTTACCAACCAGCTGCCATCTTTGTTTACTCCACCTGTGTCACCGCCTTGATTGGTGAAGATATAGATGCAGTCTGCGAAGCCGCTGCCAAGAAATTAGGAACTCCTGTTATCCCCGTAAATGCACCAGGGTTCATTGGTAGCAAAAATCTAGGCAACCGCCTTGCTGGTGAAGCTCTGCTGGAACACGTTGTCGGAACAGCCGAACCTGAATTTACCACACCTTATGACATCAACCTCATCGGTGAATACAACATCGCGGGTGAAATGTGGGGAGTGCTCCCACTGTTGGAGAAATTAGGTATTCGAGTCTTGGCAAAAATTACAGGTGATGCTCGCTACGAAGAAATTTGCTACGCCCACCGTGCCAAGCTCAACGTGATGATCTGCTCAAAAGCGCTAGTCAACATGGGCAGAAAGATGGAAGAGCGCTATGGCATCCCCTACATTGAAGAGTCTTTCTACGGCATAGAAGACATGAACCGCTGTCTGCGGAACACTGCCGCGAAATTGGGCGATCCTGATTTGCAAGAACGTACAGAAAAGCTCATTGCTGAAGAAACCGCCGCCCTGGATCTAGGACTGGCTCCCTATCGCGATCGCCTCAAAGGAAAGCGCGTCGTACTTTATACTGGGGGTGTCAAGAGTTGGTCGATTATTTCTGCGGCTCGTGACTTGGGGATGGAAGTTGTTGCGACCAGCGCCAGAAAAAGTACTGAGGAGGATAAAGCCCGAATCAAGAGGTTGCTAGGTAAAGATGGCGTCATTCTTGAACAAGAAAGCCCTAAGGAAATCTTGCGAATCATTGACGAATCTAAGGCAGATATGTTGATTGCTGGTGGTCGCAATCAATACACCGCTCTTAAAGCCCGGATTCCTTTCTTAGACATCAACCAAGAACGCCATCATCCGTATGCAGGCTATGTGGGGATGTTAGAGATGGCACGAGAAGTGTATGAAGCCCTCTACAGCCCTGTGTGGGAGCAAGTACGCAAACCGGCTCCGTGGGAAGCAAAGGGAGATGAGGGAAATAAGGTAGCAATATCCTCCTCATCCCCCTCATCCTCCTCATCCCCATCTCTTCTACAGGAGGTGAGGTGATGGCGATTGTCAGCGTCACAAACTCATCAGTTGCAGTTAATCCCCTCAAGCAAAGCCAAGCCTTGGGTGCAGCCTTAGCTTTTTTGGGATTGAAAGGCATAATTCCCTTAATGCACGGTTCTCAAGGCTGTACTGCCTTTGCCAAAGTCGTTCTGGTGCGGCATTTCCGTGAAGCGATTCCTCTTTCCACCACAGCGATGACTGAAGTATCGACTATTTTGGGTGGCGAGGAAAATGTTGAACAGGCAATCCTAACGCTGGTGCAAAAGTCTAAGCCAGAAATTATTGGTTTGTGTACCACTGGACTGACGGAAACCAGAGGGGATGATATGCCGGGCTTTCTCAAGGAAATCCGCAAACGTCACCCAGAACTAGATCACCTGCCGATTGTGTTAGTCTCTACACCTGATTTTAAGGGTGCATTGCAAGATGGCTTTGCTGCTGCTGTCGAAAGCATAGTTAAGGAAATTCCGCAAGCAGGCGAAACCAAAGCGCAACAAATCACGATTTTGGCAAGTTCTGCCTTCACTCCAGGGGATGTGCAGGAAATCAAAGAAATTGTCACCGCCTTTGGACTAAAGCCGATCTTTGTGCCCGATCTTTCCGCTTCACTAGATGGTCACTTAGAGGATTCCTACAGCCCCATAACAGCATCTGGCACGAGTTTGGCACAACTGCGGCAAATCGGCAGTTCTTCGTTCACTTTGGCACTCGGCGAAAGTATGCGGGGTGCGGCGCAAATTTTGGAACAGCAGTTTGGCATACCTTACGAGGTGTTTGGTGAACTGACGGGATTAGAAGCGGTGGACTCTTTCCTGCAAGCATTGGCAGACATCAGCGGTATGAGTGTACCAGAGAAATATCGTCGCCAACGCCGCCAGCTACAAGATGCCATGTTGGATACTCACTTTTATTTTGGTTGTAAGCGAGTGTCTTTAGCGCTGGAACCGGACTTGCTTTGGTCAACAGTTCGTTTTCTGCAATCAATGGGGTCTCAGATTCATGCAGCAGTAACGACAACACGCTCTGCTGTGCTGGAAAAACTCCCCGTTAAAAGCGTCACCATCGGTGATTTGGAAGATTTTGAGCAACTCGCACCTGGATCTGACTTGTTGATTGGTAATTCTCATACAGTGGCGATCGCCAAACGCTTAGGAATTCCTGTTTACCGCCAAGGCATTCCGATTTTTGACCGCTTGGGCAATGGTCAGTTTACCAAAGTTGGCTACCGAGGCACGATACAGCTTTTGTTTGACATTGGGAACCTCTTTTTAGAGGAAGAGGAAGAAAAAGCTAAGCATTTCATGAACCACAAAGACCTAGAAAACGCTAATAAAGAATGAGAATTGGGTGTCAGTTTTAGCATTCATGAAATTTCAAAAACATGAGTTATGAATTATGAGTTGTCGTAAATGTTTATTTACTACTCATTACTCATCACTCATAAATTGAGTAGAGGAGAATAAGGATGAAAATTGCTTTCACGACAAGTGACCGACTTCATATTAATGCTCACTTTGGTTGGGCGAAAGAAATTGATGTTTATGAAATTTCTGATTCTGGATATCAGTTTCTAGAAACTCTCACCTTTGATGGTGATCTCAAACAAGATGGTAATGAGGATAAAGTCACACCGAAACTTGATGCACTGGCTGACTGCACGATTGTTTATGTTGCGGCAATTGGAGGTAGTGCAGCTGCTCGGTTAATCAAGAAAGGTGTCACTCCAGTCAAGGCGAAATCGGAAGAAGAAGAGATTGCTGATATTCTCAATAAGTTAGTGCAAACTCTCAAAGGAAACCCTCCGCCTTGGTTGCGTAAAGCTTTACAACAAAAACCCCAAAGCTTTGAAGATGAATTGGAAGAGGAAGCAACCGTATGACGACAACTAATAGTGTTAACGGAACAACTCCAGCAGAAATCTTAAACTCGCCTTTTCTCAAGGCGATCGTGCAACAATTCCGAGGTCAGGATAGTTATGGAACTTACCGTAAGTGGTCGGATGAGTTGCTGCTTAAACCATTTGTTGTAAGTAAACAAAAGAAACGCGAAATTTCTCTTGAGGGTGAAGTCGATCCGATGACTCAGGCACGGATTATGACGTTTTATCGCGCTGTAGCTGCTTGTATTGAAAAGGAAACAGGTCTTTTATCGCAAGTTGTCATTGATTTGAGTCATGAAGGATTTGGTTGGGCGCTCGTCTTTTCCGGTCGTCTTTTGTTAGTTACAAAGACCTTACGCGATGCACACCGCTTTGGCTTTGATTCGTTGGAAAAATTAGCAGAAGAAGGAGAAAAGTTCGTACAAAAGGGAATTGATTTGGCTAAGCGCTTTCCCGAAGTCAGCAAGGTTTAACTAATTAGTCATTAGTCATTAGTCATTGGTCATTAGTAAAGATAAATGACAATGATTAATGACAAATGACAAAGGACAAATGACAAAGGACACGTGAAAAATGACAGTTGAGGAGTTGAAAACTCAAATAAAACGTCTCAATAGTAAAGCAGGTCAAATGAAAATGGACTTGCATGATTTGGCAGAGGGATTACCAACAAATTATCAACAGCTTATGGATGCTGCCTCTGAAACTTATGAAATTTATCGTCAGTTAGATGAACTTAAGCAACAGCTAAAAAAACTGGAGCAGGCAAAATGAACTGGGATTATAATAAATTCAAAAATCTCGTAGATGCAGAGGAGTATTTTGATTTTTTTGAACTCCCATACGACCAAAATGTTGTACACGTAAACCGTCTGCATATTTTGAAAAAGTTTTCTCAACTTATCAAAGAAATTGATGAAAATGATACTGACCTCAGTCTCTCAGATAGGTTAAGTAAATATCGTGAGGCTTTTTCTAAAGCCTATGAGGTATTTCTTGAATCAACACCCCAAGAACAAAAGCTGTTCAAAGTGTTTAATGAGAAGCCTAAAAATGTAGTCACGCTGACAGAAATCACATCGGATTAGGAGGTAAAAAGTGGTAAACCTAACGCCTACCGAATTGGAACGTTACCGTCGCCAAATGATGCTTCCTAATTTTGGCGAAGTAGCACAGAAGCGCCTCAAGTCAGCGACGGTTGTGGTTACAGGAGTAGGAGGCTTGGGCGGTACGGCGGCGCTATACCTTGCGGTAGCTGGCGTTGGGCGGCTGATTCTGGTTCGGGGTGGTGATCTGCGGCTTGATGATATGAATCGTCAGATTCTGATGACGCACGATTGGGTAGGCAAACCCAGAGTATTCAAAGCAAAAGAAACTCTGGAAGCTATCAATCCTGATGTCCAGGTGGAAGCAGTTCATGAATATGTCACCCCGGAAAATGTAGACTCCTTGGTGCAATCAGCTGATATGGCTCTTGACTGCGCTCATAATTTTACGGAGCGCGATTTGTTAAATGAAGCTTGCGTGCGGTGGCGTAAGCCTATGGTAGAAGCAGCAATGGACGGGATGGAGGCTTACTTAACCACGATTATTCCTGGTGTAACGCCTTGTTTATCTTGCCTATTTCCTGAGAAGCCTGATTGGGATACACGTGGCTTTTCAGTTCTGGGTGCTGTTTCTGGAACACTGGCTTGTCTGGCGGCGCTGGAGGCTATCAAGCTGATCACTGGGTTGAGTCAACCTCTGTTGTCAGAACTTTTGACAATTGACCTGACCCGGATGGAATTTGTCAAGCGTCGTTCTTACCGCGATCGCTCTTGTCCTGTATGCGGTAACAGTGCGCCTTGGAGATACTCGCAATCCAATCCTATGGAAACCACCAGTCATTGCAAGTAAATATTAGTCATGTTGGTGTCTTCATTCATTGCTTTAGGGTTTGCCATAGCGTTGTCTCAAGTCAGTGCAAAAATCGCAAATCAAATCTGGCAGTTCCTGGCTATGTTAATTGCTTTGTTCTGCTTGGGTTTAAGCTTCATTTTTTCACCTGTGCCAATTGAAGTGCTGATTGTGATTGCTTTACTCATCACCACTAAACAAATTCACACTTTGAATCACAACAACTAATTCCAACTCATTAGGAGGTTTGATGACGGTTACTTTGACGGAAAAAGCAGAATTTCGCCTGCGCGCGTTTCTGCGGGATTCTACTCCCGAAACCAATACGCCAACTAAAGGTATCCGCATCTCAGTCAAAGATGGTGGTTGCAGTGGCTATGAGTATGCAATGGAAGTCACAAGTTCGCCGCAACCAGATGATTTAGTCAGCCAGCAAGGCAAGGTGCAAGTTTACGTTGATGCTAAAAGTGCGCCGTTATTGGAAGGGGTGGTTGTCGATTTTGTAGAAGGCGTCATGGACGGCGGGTTTAGGTTCATCAACCCCAAGGCTACTGATACCTGTGGTTGTGGAAAGTCATTTAGAACGGCTGACTGTTCCTCTGATGGCGTACCTTGCAGCTAATAGACCTATGATTGAAAATCACTTTCAGACCCTTATGCCGTATGGTCTGAAATCTAATTTCTGGAGATGTCTAATAGCCAATTAGATCCTTCGCCTGGAAAGGAATTCAAATTCAAAATTAGAATTCAAGAATTTTTTGAATTTTGAATTTTGAATGCGTGAATTCTTAAAGCCCTTGAAGTCATAAAACCTAACTGAACTGTACCGCGTGTGAAAAGAATCAGAAAATGACTACATACCAAGTTCGATTAATCAGCAAGAAAGAAGGTCTGGATACCACAATTGAAGTTGATGAGGAGACAACCATCCTAGATGCAGCTGAAGAAAGCGGTATTGATTTGCCCTTTTCTTGTCACGCAGGTGCTTGTTCTAGCTGCGTTGGTAAAGTTGTTGAAGGTGAAATCGACCAATCTGAGCAAAGCTTTTTGGATGACGAGCAAATGTCGAAGGGTTTTGCTCTACTTTGCGTGACTTATCCACGTTCTAATTGCACGATTAAGACTCACCAAGAACCGTACTTAGTCTAGTTCATCTCTTGTTGCAGTGTTTTCATCTGTAAGGCAATAAATTCCTGACTCATGTAGAGACGTAACATGTGAGTCCAGCGCTGCGGGAGGGAAACCCTCCGCAGGCGACTGGCTCTCCCGTTGGGCTACATCTGTACAATAAACTTCTTGTAAAAATCTGAGTTATGAATTTTTAACCACAGATGGACACGAGATTTACACAGATAATTTATCTGTGTCCATCTGTGTTCATCTGTGGTTTCTTTATCAAAAATTAGACTTTTTTAGATATGCAAAATCGAAAATAAGTAAGTAGGCGAGAAAAAATCAAACTATATAAAGAAAAGTAAAGGTTGGAAACTCGCTTGTAGTAGGCGCTTTAGCGCTAAAGCGCTTACTACATACCTTTAATTATTTACACTGACCTACTTAAATAATGTTTTCTAAATTTAGTATCGCAGGTTCCTCATTAGCCTTGCTGAAAATAGGAGAGCGAGGAATCGTCAAGTTCTGCAACATTAAGGACGAAAAATTTCTCAAAGAACTGATATCAATGGGAGTAATACCAGGAGCTTCCATCACTTTAGAACAGCAGTTTCCTTATTTTGTCATCAGAGTAGGAGAAAACAGATTGACACTGCAAAAGGAAATTGCTCGAAGAATTTATGTCCGCATTGATGATCAGTAAACCAATGAGGAATTTGTAGAACCATGATTGAGAATACCGCTGTACGCCACCATCAAAACTTTTTACAAGTCATTCAGAGTTACTATCAACTCACAAAGCCTCGGATTATCCCGCTACTACTCATGACGACTGCTGCTAGTATGTGGATTGCATCCGAGGGAAACGTCAACCCGGTATTGCTGCTTGTGACTCTTTGTGGCGGGACTTTCGCCGCTGCTAGCGCCCAGACAATTAACTGTATCTATGACCGCGACATTGATGACCAAATGGAACGTACGCGTCATCGACCTTTGGTTTCCGGTCGCATACAGCCATCTCATGCTTTGATATTTGCGATCGCACTTGCTTGTCTTTCCTTCAGCCTACTTGCTGTGTTCGTCAACTTGCTAAGTGCTTTATTAACAATGTCCGGTATTATCTTTTATATAGGCGTCTACACTCACTTACTCAAACGCCATAATTCTGCAAACATCGTCATTGGTGGTGCTGCTGGAGCAATTCCGACCTTAGTAGGTTGGGCGGCGGTAACAGATACTTTAAGCTGGGCAGCATGGTTACTATTTGCGATCATATTCTTGTGGACACCTCCCCATTTCTGGGCTTTAGCATTGATGATCCGTGATGAGTATGCCAAAGTTAGTGTACCGATGCTTCCTGTTGTCGCTGGTAGTGTTGCTGCGACTCGTCAGATTTGGGTGTACTCTTTGCTTCTTATCCCCACTACATTTTTACTCGTCTATCCGCTTGCTGTTACTGGTGCTGTTTACGCCTGTATCGCCCTTGTACTGGGGGCTATTTTCATCAAAAAAGCTTGGGCGCTTTTGCACAATCCAGATGATAAACAACTAGCGCGTTCTCTATTTCTCTACTCGATTTTTTATATGATGTTGCTATGCGTTGGAATGGTGATTGATAGCTTGCCTTTGACTCATCGGCTAATAGGAGCAATTTTAGATTTGAGATTTTAGATGGGAGATGACACAGAAAAAAAGGTAGAAGGAAAAAGGCATGGTATATTTTACCTTTTCCCTTACACCTTTACCTAATTGCTGATCTCACATCCAAACTTCAAACCGAGTCATTTTTCGTTCAAGATAAGGAGTTGCAGGAAAAAGCCAGCCACTTTCTCAAGCAACAGCAATTATCATGTTAATACTAGCTTGTTATAAGGATTACTGTCCTCAGTAAATTTACTACTGTGATAACATCTACCGTAGCTTTACTAAACTAAGATGCAAAATCTATTACAGTGGTTTTCTTTGGGGTGGGTATTGCTCGCGAATATCTCAAATGTCCACCAAATCGGCTTTTATAAGCAACAAATACCCTATGATTTATGATTTAATCATAGAAGAAGCAATGTAATTTTTTTCTAAATATTAATTAATATAGTAATTCTAAATCATAAGCTCAACGGGCTGCCTTCGGCTACGTCAACAACAAGATTCCCGACTTCTTTAAGAAGTCGGGAATCTGAACACGCGCGATTTTCATAAATCAAATAGGATTTTTATATATGGGTTAGTTGTGAAAATTTCCACGAGTAATTGTATATATTATGTCAGAAGTGAATCACTATCAATCTGAAGGTAAAGATTTTGAGCGCAAGTGGTCGGATTATTATAACGCTGTTGTGGGTCGTCCACCACGAGACACCCTACTTGAAGCTTTAGCGCGTTTTGACGCTGAAAGTCTTAACCAACAAGAAACAGTTGTCGAACAGCCACGGTTTGCCATTGACTTAGGCTGCGGGGAAGGGCGAGATACAGTAGAACTGTTGCGTCGGGGTTGGCGGGTTTTGGCTATTGATGGTGAAGCTGAAGCGATCGCCCGTTTATTAAATCGTTCAGATATTAATCGCCAACTTCTAGAAACTCGCGTTGTTCTCTTTGAAGACGTAGTGCTACCCGAATCAGTAGATTTAGTAAACGCCAGCTTTTCATTACCATTTTGTCCGCCAAACTCTTTCCCTAGTTTATGGGAAAAAATTATTTCATCATTGCGTTCTGGTGGTCGTTTCTGTGGACAATTGTTTGGGGAACGCGATTCTTGGGCAATTTATGCTTCCATGAATCACCATACGCGCCAACAGATAGAAATGTTGCTGCAACCTTTTGAAATAGAAATGTTACAGGAAGAAGATCATCCCGGAAAAACAGCTATAGGGGAAGACAAGCACTGGCATATTTTTCATGTTGTGGCTCGCAAAAAGTAAGATTTTTATGATAAAAACCTTCGCCAAGCAAATCAGTAGGCAGTGCCTACCCATTCATCATCGAAAATTATGGGTAGAAACCCCGTCCTTCTAGGACGGCTTTGCATTTTTCTTATGAACCATTGCCGCCTTGGGGTTACTTGATTTGGTGTACTTTTGTGTTGTACTTTCAACGGGACAATTACCGTCTCAAATCTTTCACCCTGTACGCACAACGGTTTTGCTCGGTAGAGCCTTCCCGAAAGGGAGTAATGTTAGCCTAGACAATGTTATTAATCGGTACTATATCAAAGACACTGGCTTAACCCTCTAAACCTGTTTAATCCTTGATTTCTAGAGCTACAGACTGGCTGCGCATCCGTAGGTAGGAACTTAAACGCTTACCAATAACGTAGTACTCAAGGTACTTAGTCGGGTCAACTAATCCTATCGGTTTGAGGCGCTTAAGCCCCGAGCCGCGAGAAAGGGGTGTTGACTAGATAGACAGTACCCAATACGGTTGATGATAACATGGTTTGCACTGCCTTCTGACCTATGTAGAGACGTAGCATGCTACGTCTCTACAAGTATGGAATTGTCACAAATAACCCTTAACTTAACGATATTGAGACACTACCCATCCTATCCTTATAGTAATGGTTAACGTCCCGAGCCAGGAGCTGTTGTGCCAGAAGTGCCAGAAGTGCCAGAAGTGCCAGAAGTTCCTGCGCCATTCGTGCCGGAACCGCCGGTAGTTCCTGTACCATTCGTGCCGGAACCGGTAGTTCCTGTACCAGAATGTCCAGAACCAGAATGTCCAGAGCCGCTTGAGCCGGTAGTTCCCGAGCCTCCTGCCATGTTCTGTGCCATTTGTAGGTGATCGGCGACGATTGGAGCAAACTGACTTGCAAACGCTCTCAGATCTGGGTCTTGTCCCTGTTTGAGGTAATTTTGGTAATTAGCCAGAGTTTTGGCATGAGCTTGAGCCTGCCCTTGCATATATGCTCGGTCAAACTCTGTACCTTTTAGGTTGCTCAGTTTCGTCAATAAAGCTCTGTTTTCCTTGCCGATGTCTTTTGGTGGTGTAAAACCCTTTTGCTGGGCTATGGGCGTCAGTTGTTGGCTCGAAGTTGTATGCTCTTGAATCATGCGCTCTGCAAAGCTTCTCACTTCTTGGTTTTGAGACCGTTTAAGTGCCAGTTGACTTGTTTGGATCTCTGTCTGGTCACTTTGCGCTGCCTTGGTGATAAATTGTTTATCCACAGCAGTGAGCGAACGATTAGAACTCGTGCCACCAGGAGAAGACGTGGCACCACCAGAAGGGCTTGTTGTCCCTGGAGTATTCTGGGAAAGGATGGACTGACTAGAACTATTGGAAGAACTAGAGTTAATGTTGGCTTGTACCATTCCTGGGAAAACAATGAAGCTACTTACGCCAGCCACTCCTACAAAACTGCCTACAAACTTTTTCATTAACCGTGTGTGATTGTGCATATTCTTTGATACCTGTGTGTTTGAATCTTTGAAAGATGGTTATGATTTCTATTCCTGAGCGCTCTTGAAGGAGATTCAGAGTAAGGTATGTTCCAAAAATCAGCTTTTATAGGAACTTTCACACTGCTTTGCTTCTAACGGTATTCCTCGCACAAAAACAGGTATAGAGAGCATTCAGGTCAAGTCTCCTTGCCGTTGAGTCGTTAAGGCAGGCTTGAGCTTAATTTATTTGCTTCTTATGAAAAGGTAACTACTGTAGCTTTTTCAAACTTCTACCTCAGGAATATCCTGCCCTTCCATCTGTGGAGGTACTTTATGCCTATTGCAAAGTACGGTGAGCAGCTATCAAGCTAAATGCTTGCTATACCAAGTTCATAACACTTGTAAGTATCTTTGATCTCTTTTGTAATAACAGACCTATTTCATTTGTGATTCAGATCTCCGACTTCTTTAAGAAGTCGGAGATCTTGTGTTTTCACAAATTATTTAGGTTTGCTATATTTACTAAAATCAATGCTTATTATTTATATTTTTTAAGATCCTACTTAAATTATAAGAGTTAGAAAAATATTTTTTTGGATCTGTGATTTTTCCTGATATTGAAAATTAAATCAATACTTGTATCGGTCTTTATAATGCCCTGAGATCTATAAATACACCGATAGTCGTAACTCATTGTTAGAGGCTAACAAACTAAACAATCAAGTAATGCTACAAAAAAGAAATAGAGTATTTCAAAGCAAAACTAACGAATGTTTATGAAGCAACCTTTGAGTGAGACGACAACCCAATGGCTTATAGCAAAAGCTTACAATATTCAAGATTTAAATTCCAGAGGTGAAAATGGCGATACAGCTTTGATGAAAGCCACAAGAGAAGGCGTTTACTCAGTCGTTAAAGAACTGATTGACGCAGGTGCAAATATCAATGCTAGAAACAATGATGGCAATAATGCTTTGTGGTTTGCTTGTTTTGGCAACCACTACGATTTGATGAATTTATTACTGATGACGAATATTAACATTGACAACCAAAATGATAACGGCGCTACTGTTTTGATGTACGCAGCATCAGCGGGCAAACTAGAAGTTGTCAAGCTGCTCTTAAAGCATAACCCTAACCTAGATTTGAAGAACTTAGATGATTTTAAAGCTCTAGATTTTGCCAGCACTATAGAAGTTTTAACAATACTGAAAGATGCAACCAAACCAAAAAGTAGGTAAAACTTATCACGACTCCACAAAGCATTCTTACCTATCAGTAATGCTCGACCCAAATTATGTCGATGCATCTACCCAACCATCACCATTTAAATTCTATCCAAAGTTTTATAGGAGATTGAAATTAAATGTCAATAATCCTATTCATTCATTTCTTTGGCTAACCAGCGCTATTACTTTTGAAAAAAATTATCAAGATGCTCCATATAAGCTGCGAGTCAATCCATCCGCTGGCGCTCTCTATCCTACTGAAGTTTACGTCCAAATTCGAGGGATAGAGGGGATAGTAGATGGTATCTATCATCTAGAAGTTGCAAATCATTGTCTAACACTCATTTATGAATTGATTGATGATGGATTAGAGAGTTACATATTAGCTAATAATCGTATCATCGGATTCATTTTTTTAATCAGTTGCGTTTATTATAGGTCTAGTTGGAAATATAAAGAAAGGAGTGTGAGGTATTGCTGTTTAGATAGCGGGCACCATTTAGGCGCTATTGCAGCCTCAACTTATCTACACAATAGAAAGCTACAATTATTTTTTGATTTTGATAAACTCGCTCTCAATGCTGATTTAGGCTTTGAGAATAAAGAGTTTATAACTGCTTGTGCTATCTCTGGTGAGTTCCAAGAAAAGACTGTCAGACGTTTAAGGCTGAAAGTGCCTTTCGTTTGCGGAACTGATTATTTTGAAGCTAATCAATTTATTGAAGATGGCTATCAAGCAACTGCTACTTCTGGGAGTTCCCAAAAACAACTAGAGTATCCGCAGTTTGACTTTGACAAGGAAAGATTTTACCAAACTGTTTGGAACAGACGCTCAATCAGGCGTTTTCAGAAAAAGTCTATCTCTGCAAAAGATTTCTGGAATATCTTACAAGAAGTACAAAAACCGATACCAACAGAAAATTTCGAGGAGATAGAAATTTACTCTGTTATTCACCGAGTTGAGGGAATATCGCCTGGCTTATATCAAGGAAAGCGTCTGATTAAAGCAGGTAATTTCAATGACAAGGTGGGTTACTTGTGTGTGAATCAAGCCCTTGCTAGAGATAGTGCTGTAACTTTATTTTTTGTTTCCAACTACAGCAATTATCAAACGGCGATGCAAATTGCTGGTTTTTTGGGACAGAGGCTGTATCTATCCAGCAACTATTGGGATATTCAGTGTAGCGGTATTGGTGCTTTCTATGATGACGAGACTCAGGAATTTTTAGAAACAAAGAAAGACGTACTCTATGCAATGGTCATTGGAAAATAGTTAGAGCAATCGAGAGACAAGGAGATGAAGAGCAAACATTTTTTTCACGAAGAGGATTCACGCCCTGTTCAAGCTACATCAGCAGATATTATTCTGCGGCAGCAACTCGAGTATTCTATTAGTAGATACTTTTACGAAGGGTGCGATCGCACTATCCAAGATTTATTGTCTAATTGTCGGTGGTACGTAACCACTCACGTGAGTACTTTGACTTTGGTCATTGAATGTCCTGACCAAGTGACAAACTGGCGTATGTTACAGAAACTTGTGACGATGGCTGCATTGCTACATACACTTGTCAGCAGTGCAAAAATTCGCCTCTGTCCTCCCAAAGGTCAAGGAATGCCTTTTGAAATGAGAGTGGATGAATTATCAGTTTACCGAGATTTGGCTTAAGTTTGCAACACAGCCTGCGTTCTTAATTCGCGGGATCTACTCAACATATTCTTGGCGTACAATCAACATCTCAAAGCACACTTGTCTTTATTATTACTAACTACATTTGGTTGGATGCTGAGATTTTGACTGAGTTAGCATGAGCCAGGAACTTAGCTCATGCTAACTCAGTCAGTAACTTTGACTTACTATGTTACATGTTTTCCCATTTGGTTAAAGGTAGTTCAAAATTGCAGTGAAGACTCATTTACATCAAACAAAGTAAGCTTGAACGCAAGGCGAGTAAAAAAAGACGAGAGAACAGTTTCATTTTTCGTGTCAAGTGTTTCTCCTTGGCTGCATCTACCTCTTTATTCCTCTTGCCTTTCTCTGGACGCGATAAATCGCTTCTGGTACAATAATGGCTACTTTGTTAGTATTAAGTGCAATTTCATGACGCAACTTTGCACAAAATTTACTGAATACCAACCAAAGGATGTGAAAACATTAAAGCCATACCTTCTGTAGTTACAGATGTTTTTAAGCAGATGAACAGAAAATTTGTCTTCACCTTGCTTTCTAGTCCAGTACTGTTTGCTTCGATGCTGTCTTTGGCAATGATGACCCAACCAGCTAGAGCAAATCAAACAGCGAATCCAGCCACCAACAATCTCTCCTGCACAACTTCCCCTCACAAATCAACCCCTCGTCTAACATGTTCGCGGGTTAACAACACTTCTGGTTCCTCTGTTGTAGAATTTGCAGCACCACAAGGCGATCAAAATAAAGCCGCCGGAGAACTGGAATTCACTGATGAAGAAAGCGAAGCAGCCATAGCCAAATATGGCTGTGATTGCGTAGCCTGCATCAATGGTATTCGTCAAATGCGAGGTCTTGCTCCTGTGACAGGATAGTGAACAAGCCAGGAAAATAGGCACACAAGAGCCAGAAATTATCCAAAAGCACCATAATACCCCATCCTAAAAATACCCGTAGGTTGGGGTATTACGTATGTAATGACGACGAATGACCCCTAAATAATCAGGACTTACGCATTTTAACGAAAAACTGTCATTCTGAGTGTAGCAAAGAGCGAAACGTAAGCGCTTTGCGCTTACGCTACACTCCGTTTCGCTTAGTATGACATTCTCGACTTGGCGTAAGTCCTGTAATGTTTCACGTAGTGAGGCTACTAGGTGTCAATAAGCCTTTCTAAAAAGAGGTTAATTAACAGTAAACAAGCAATCATCATGAAGATAATATGAACTGCTGCGCTTTCCGCTACGCTCCAAACGGAGTTTCTGCAGAAAACATCGCTTCTGACGCTTCACCTGGAGAACTTACCAACTTGATTCCCGGAGGTACAAGATGATAGCGGTTCTCCATCGACGTCTAAGGACGCTAGTTCCTAACGCCCATATTTATTTCTTGTTGACAGGGGACTTATTTTTTCGTCGTATTCCTGCCTTACGGGTTGGCTTCTCCGGGTACTGCCGTCAACTGTACCGAACAGGGGTAGATAAGAGCTTTTGTCCCTTTAGGGGAAGGAGGTTGTCATCCCTAACAGCAAGCGCCTCTGATTACAAGTTTTAGGTCGCTGCATGTATGATTTCATACTTCCGGTCTACCTGTCAAGTGGACGCCTGCCTTTCATCCCCAGGTTCCGCTGCACTCCACCTGGGGACTTCCCGCCAGGATTGTTAAACTCAAGGTGATGTAGATTCATAGTTCCTACCTGTGTTATGTCCTCTACCATTGATTCCTTGCCACCAAATCTTGCTAAAATTGTCCAACGTTTCCAACGAGCCTCTGACCCGAAGCGACGTTACGAACAGCTCATTTGGTATGGTCAGCGGCTCAAGGAGTTCCCAGAAGGTGACAAAGTACCAGAAAACAAAGTTCCTGGCTGCGCTTCCCAAGTTTTTGTCACAGCGACTCTGGAAGACGATAAAGTCATATTCCAAGGGGACTCGGATTCTCAATTAACCAAAGGATTAGTCGGGCTTTTGGTCGAAGGGTTAAATGGACTGACTCCTAGTGAAATTGTGCAACTGACTCCAGATTTTATTCAAGAAACTGGTTTAAATGTCAGCCTGACGCCCTCGCGAGCGAATGGATTTTACAACATTTTTAAAACTATGCAAAAAAAAGCCTTGGAATCTCAGTTAATCGCTAATGGCTAACATATAGTTAATAGTCAATAGTCAATAGTTAATAGTTAATAGTAAAAAACTATAGATTATAGGCTATGGACACCGGACTATTGACTTATCAGAAAACTCAAATAGCCAAACCTTTTAAGAAAATATTTTGTTATGTCAACCAATTTATTATCTGCATCTCCCTATAGTGAGATTGGTGGAGTCGTTCAAGAATATTTTTGGAACTGGGAAAACCAGCAATTACGTGCTGTGTATGAAAGTTTAGGAAAAGGTTCGCAGCTTTTGCTACTCCCAGCTTTCAGTACCGTTTCTACGCGCTCAGAAATGGGCGAAATCGGCAAATTGCTTTCTCCCAATTTTCAAGTAGTCGCAGTAGATTGGCCTGGTTTTGGGCAATCTTCACGCCTTGCAGTAAATTACGGACCAGCTTTGTACCAGGAATTTCTGGAAGGTTTCGTCACATCTGTAATAAAGACGCCAGTAGCAGTGGTTGCGGCGGGTCATAGCGCAGCTTATGTTCTGCAACTCGCAAATAAAATACCAACCGTATTTTCGCGTATAGTCTTGGTAGCTCCAACTTGGCGCGGTCCGTTACGGGTTATGGGACTCAATCAGCAAATCACTGGGACAGTTAGAGAGTTGGTGCGATCGCCTTTTGTTGGTCAATTTCTTTACAAGCTCAACACCTTACCCTCTTTCCTCAGTTTTATGTATCGTCGCCACGTCTATGTAGATGCGGCAAAACTCACACCCGACTTCATCCAGCATAAATGGCGCAATACACAACAGCCAGGGGGAAGATATGCTCCGGCGGCATTTGTCACCGGTACCCTCGATGCTGTAGACAACCAAGCTGATTTTCTAGCACTTGCTCGGGGTTTGTCTGTACCGTTGAAAGTTGTTATTGGAGAATCCAGCCCTGCGAAATCTCGTGCAGAAATGGATGCTTTGGCAACTTTACCGGGAGTACAAACAGTTGTTCTTCCAGGTTCGTTAGGAATGCATGAGGAATACCCACAGGCTGTGGTTGAAGCGGTTCGAGACTTTTTATTATCTTCCTGAAATTTAATCGACTCCAGACAGAAAGCGGTTTTCTCCAAGAAACCCGCTTTCTATTGTCACCTGATTAGCTACCCAATCTGTTAGCAGTACGTTTCTTGTGTCGAAAAAGCGAAAACGCTAGTAACCCAACAACACCGAGTCCAATTGTGGTTGTAGGTTCAGGTATTGGCTTGACTTGAAAATCAAAACTGAAGGTGCCAGACTCGCCGAGAAGTGTGCGGTTATTAGCAGTACCTAAATCTATAAGCTTGAATGTAGCTAAGTAATTTCCTTGTGGCGCAGCAGCGTCAGTCCAAAAAGTAGGAGTGAAAGAAAAATCATCCCCACTGCCGATAGTGTAAATATCGCCAACAGAGTTGAAGAGATTTGACCCTGACTGGTCAGCAATATTTAAACCATTGCTTAATGACACCAATTGTAAACCAATTGTTGCTCCCTCAAGCGATCCTTGCCAACGACTATTACTGCTATTAAACAGATATTGGTTTTCTGGTTCGGTAGAATTTTGGAGCGATCGCACAGGTTGTATATTGAGATCGCTGTACTCCTCGTTTGTCGGAGTGGTAATTAAACGACCAGTAAAAACTCCTGTTCCTGGTAATAATGTTAGAGGCGATTGTTGTAAGTATGGTTCAGGAATTCTGTTATTTGTGTTGGTTGAGGTAATGGTTGGACTGTTTTGTGACCCTAAATAGCTGTAAGCACCAATACCGTGGAAATGGTTGGTTGTGGGGTCTTCTTCCCTATGTGCATACAAAAAGGTCAGACGATTGTAGTTCGGGTTTTCCAAGCCAGCGTATGTACCGCTCGTAAGAACCTGCAAAGTATCTCGCCCTACGAAGTATTCAGTTTCATCAGCATGACTATGAGCGTCATGAGCTTGTGCTGATGTCAATGCGGTAGATAACACTAGGGGTGCTGACACTAAAAAGCTGACTGCAATAGACACAGATGCTTGCCCTGTTTGAATTTGTTGCTTAAGAAACCGGGTCGTGTTATTCGCAACCACAACGCTTCTCCATTTAAGTCTGATTTTGATTAAGATAATGATTATCACAAAGTCTTGGATTTTGTTTATTAAGAATTTTTAAAGAGAATTTCAAGCTACTGTTTCGCTTCCTACCAAGTTACGTTCAAAACCTTAGCGCCGCGCCTCTTTGAACTTTAGAGAGGCGTATCCGTAAGGGCGGGTTCAGTGTCGGGTGTGGGACTACCGCAGCCTGAAGGTGGTGCAGGAGAGATTGCTGAGCGGTCCGCTCAGCAACGAGCTGTGTGATAAGATGTCAGGACATCTTCACGGATTGTATTTCAACTTGGGTAGTAGTGTATGAAGTGGAATCCACAAGACTATGCTAAAAACTCGGATGCTCAATTGAAATGGGCAAAGGAACTAAAGCAAAGTCTTAATTTGCAAGGTGATGAATCCGTTCTGGATGTCGGCTGTGGAGATGGAAAAATCACCGCTGAGTTTGCAACTACTTTACCCAAAGGCAGAGTGGTTGGTATAGATAGTTCCCCCGATATGATTGCTTATGCTACTCGCACCTATGGGGCTCATGTATATGCAAACCTTTCTTTCGCTTGTGTTGATGCACGTTCTCTCGATTTCGAGCAGGAGTTCCATCTGTGCTTTTCAAATGAGGCGCTGCACTGGGTTGACGATCACCAAGCATTTCTTGGAGGTGCGAGTCGGTCGTTGCGGCGTGGGGGTCGGTTGGTTATTGCATGTGGTGGTCAGGGAACTGCGGCGGATATTTTGCAAGTTTTCTCTGAACTTATCTGCTGCGAACCTTGGAAGCACTATTTTGATGGCTTTCACAATCCCTATTTCTTCTACGGGGATCAGGACTATTCACTATGGTTAGAAAAAGCTGGTTTTAACATTGAGCGGCTTGAGTTAATTCCAAAAGACATGACGCATGTTGGTAAAGAGGGTTTAGCAGGTTGGATACGCACAACCTGGATGCCTTTCACACAAAGCGTTCCTGAGAGTAAACGGGGCGATTTTATCACTCATTTTGTGGAGACATACCTCCAAAGGATTCCCCTTGACCAAGATGGATTAGTACATGTTCGTATGGTGAAATTAGAAGTCAGTGCCCTCAAGTCATAATCCTCATAACTTGAGGGCAAATGCATTTGAGCAGCAGTTAAGAAACGGGTCGTGCGCCCTTGCAAGTTTGGCAAAGGTAGCAAAGTCATTCCACGTCCAGGAATAGTACGGCTAAACCTGTTCAAAGTGCAGCAATACTACTAAAAACCAAGAAAAAGCCGTTCTAGAAGGACGGGGCTTGTATCCCATTAATTTCGGTCAAAGTTTCGGGCGCGGCTGATTTCTTGTTTGCAATCTCAAGCGGAAATTCAGCAAGCAAGAGGTGATTTATCTTATACCCTTTCTAAATAAGCCTAATGACTCTTGAGAGAAAATTAGTTATGCTGTATGTGCAAGACTCCTATGTTTTCGTAAACTATGAAAGTAGCTAAACTGATTATTCTAGCGTCTCCTGCAGTTGTAGCATCTATGCTGCTGTTAACTAAACCTGCAGAAGCATCAATTGTGAAATCTGCACCTGCTCAATCACACCTTGCTTTGGCATCTGAGCAATCACTTTCTGAGTCAGTAACAGCAAATTCCTCTCAAGAGTCTAATCCAATCAAGGATCAAATGGGTTGCAATTGTGCCAGTTGCGCGGAAGCTAGACTTAAGCTACAAGGCAAGTTACCTCTCTCCAACCATTTCTCCAACCATTTATAAATTGTCAAGTAAGAATGTAAAATATGAATTATGAATTTTTCTAAAATTTATAGTTCATATTTTTTATTTTCAATTCTTCAAAAATTTTCTATTCATTACATATTCATAAGTTTAACAAAAATCTCCCCATTTATTTCATCCCTTTCATCTCCCACTAAAAAGTTTTTTCTTGTCTGTCCTTATAAACGGGAAGTTGGCGGGGATAGGAAAAAAGGGGAGCTTCGCTTATGAAATTTTTTCTATAATTGCCAAAAGATGCATAATATAGCTGGCGAAAACAACCCGTATAAGCAGTATCCGCCATCATTATTGTGTTTGTGCAAATAAAAGTTATTATGTCAAAAAAATTACGATTCACCTTACCATTACGTACTGCTCTCGTCGCTCTTACTATTGGCTTGTTCGGGTGTCAAAATCTGGATAGTGTAGCCAAGACTTCTTCTACTGCGACTGTTTCTGAACTCAACAGTAATCTTCCTAAAGTCGTGGTAACGACAAGCATATTATGCGACTTCACCAAACAGATTGCACAGGAGACAATTAATCTCACCTGCTTGATTCCCCCTGATACAAATCCCTACCTTTATCAACCAAAACCAGAAGATCGCCAAGCCATTGAGCAAGCTCAATTGATTCTTTTCACTGGGTACAATTTAGAACCTAGTTTGCTCAAGTTAATGAAAGCGACTAAAAACAGTGTGCCTAAAATCGCAGTTGGTCAACGTGCTGTTCCTCAACCACTAGAGTTTAGAGGAGATGGTAACACAGTACCAGACCCTTACATTTGGCACAATGCTAACAATGGTATCAGGATGGTAGAGGTCATTAGCAGTAACCTGAGTAAAGCAATACCAGAAAATGCATCGCTTTACAGCAGCAACGCGCAAAAAGTCAAAAATGAACTCACCAAATTGGATGCTTGGATTAAGTCAAGAATTGGTAGCGTTCCCGCGAAACAACGCGAATTAATCACAACTCTCGATGTCATGGGTTATTATGCCAAAGCTTACGGTCTTTCATATGCAGCTGCTTCGGAAGGTGTTAGTGATCAGTCTAAACCTACTGCAACCCGAGTAAAAGCACTGACAAGATACATCAAACAATCTGGGGTTCCAACAGTTTTTGTAGAAACAACAAATAACGCTGATTTCATGAAATCTGTCGCCAAAGACACAAAAGTAAAACTGTCAGAAAGAAAGCTATTTGTTGATAACTTAGGTGCGCCAGGAAGCGAAGCGGACACTTATCAAAAAATGATGGTTGCCAATACGCGGACAATTGTAGAAGGCTTGGGGGGGACATATCTGATATTTGAGCCAATACTCTCAAAGTAGCCAACACCAATACTAATAACTATTGGAAAATTCGGTAATCGGTAATGGTTGATGGGATATCCCACCATTACCATGTGAGTATTACGTAATAATACAAATAGTATCAGTAGTATTAGGTTAACAACATGACTTGCGAGTTGTGTGAAAGAGAAGTGGAACCATTAACCGTTCACCATCTGATTCCTAGGCAGAAAAAGGGTCATCATGGACCGAAAATAAATATCTGTTCTGCCTGCCATAAGCAGATTCACACCCTGTACGATAATACACGCTTAGCACAGGAATTGAACTCGCTGGAGAAGCTAAAAAACGAGCCGCAAATGCACAAATTCCTCTGTTGGGTGAGCAAGCAAGACCCCAATAAACGGGTTAAAGTGCATCGTAGAAAAGCTTAAAGCGGTGGTGCTGGAAGAGGTTTCGCTGGAGCTGACATTGGATCTACCCCACCTTGCCCCACTTCAAACTGACTCATCATATCGTGGTCTTCGTGAACTATGTTGTGGCAATGGTACATATATTTACCCATGTTAGGTTTAAACTTTCCAATCACCCGTACTGTCTCGTTTTCACCAACGTAGAAAACATCCTTCAAGCCACGCTCATAAGGAAAAGGTGGTTGACCATTACGGTCAAGTATTCGACCATCAATGAGGTGAAGGTGCATTGGATGAAACGAGATATTTGCGGTGTCGTTAAATGTCCATATTTCCACGTCTTCGAGTTGAGGATTTGCATCCACTCGATTTCGGTCCCATCCATTGTTGTTGATCACCCACAATTTATCACCACTTCTCTGCTCCATCGTGAAGTCGCGAGTTCGTACAGCTGAAGATTCTGGTATGAATTCAATATTGCGTAGTGTGCTGGGAACAAGGCTGTTATCAGTCTCGGCACGCACTACGTCAAAGCGCATAATTTTATCTGTGTGGGTGAAATTATCGTTATTAGGCAGCCCCAGATTTTGCAATACTATCTGAGTTCCTATAGGATATTTAGAAAAATCGATAATCAACTCATAACGCTCTCCCGTTGCAAGACGCATATCTTTAGTATTTACTGGTGCAGGCATCAATCCACCATCAGTCCCAATCACAATCAAGTCCTCACCAGTACTGAGAGCGAGTTTGTAAGAACGGGAAATGGATGCGTTTAACACCCGAAAACGGTATTTGCGGTTAGCCACTTCCATGCGAGGCCAAGGCACACCATTGACTGTAATGACATCCCCCATTAGGCGCACATGAGCTTGGTCATCAAAAATGAGTGAATTATCAGACGCGAATTGCTTATCCTGAATGATTAAAGGGATATCATAATCATCCTTGGGCAGTGGCAAATTAAGTTCATTGTCATCTTGGACAATGTACATCCCAGCCAACCCCATGTAAACATTTTGGGAAGTTCTACCATGAGCATGGTCGTGGTACCACAAAGTAGCAGCGTTAGTGTTGGGATAGACATAATCCTTGTAGTACCCCGTAGAAACAAAATCCCTAGCGTAGCCATCGTACTGCGGTTGGGATGCCATTCCATGTAAATGGACTGAGGTGTTTACACTAAGAGTCTTGGGAAACCACATAGATAGTCCATTGCTACGTTGTTTGATAGCAATATTATTGATAAACCGCACAACTGATTGTCGATCTTTACGCTGTTTAATTGTCGGTCCCGGAAATATACCGTTATAGCCCCAAATCTCCGTCGTTTGCCCTGGTAGAATCCCTACTTGAGCAGTCTGCATCGTGATTTGGTAGTAATCAGTTGTTGCATCGCTGCGTACAGGACTCAACACTGGCGGTGTGCGGAACCCAAGTGTAAATGGCTGAACTGAGTTATTGACATTCTGAGCGTATCCGCGATACTGAAGTCCTACGGGAAGCACAATAGAACCTCCTGCAAGCGCTGCCATCTTCAGCGCTTGGCGTCTGCTGATTTTTTTCATGCTCAAGTTTTTTGGTTAAGAACCTGTATAAATTTGACTAGTTCAAAACTATTCACGAATTTCTGTAAATATTTCAGAATAAATATAGCAAAATATAATTTTTTGTTTTTAGTAAAAATACTAACTTGGCTAAGATTTTACAAATAACAAGTTTTCATAAAATTTCAATTTTTATCCCTGTTTGAATTTTTACTTCTGTTTATTAGAAAAGTAACGGAAAAAAGTATGCTGTGGTTTCAAAGCCATTTATACAAGTTTTTTCTACAAAGAAGGCTTATTTTTTCTTGGATAAAAACGCTAATGATTGAAAAATATCTCAGAGATACAAATAATATTTTGTAAATTAAAATCTTGATTGATAATAAATAATCCTACAGCGAAGTAAATAAGTTTAATTTATTTTGATTATTACTTGTTTAAAAAATAAGAAATCACGTTTTTTGCAACTCATGAAACATCACCCCGCCCTTACGGGCAACCCTCTCCGAACTTCGGAGAGAGGTTTTGAACGCAACTTGGTATTATTCGCCTCCGTAATGACCGTCAGTCACTTTCCCCCGGAAAACAATGTACTGGTAAAGGTTGTAAAACAGCATAACGGGAATGAGGAAGCCAATGAAGATAATCATGATCACCAGCGAACTGGGATCAGCAGATGCTTCATAAATAGTGATTTGCGTGGGAATGATATAGGGGAAAACAATTAACCCTAGTCCCAAGAATGTGAGAACGAAAAGAAGAATTGTCCAGACAAAGGGCGCTCTTTCTTCTTTACGGTTCAGGCTTTGAAGAAGTTGCCAAATCAGCAGAACTCCCAGTATGGGAATGATGGCAAAGATATAAACGAGCGGCTGCTGAAACAAACGCGTTCTGGCACTTTCATAAAATATTGGTGTTGCAATTGTAATGAAAATGGCACCAATCAGCGTTGTCAAAGCGGCAATTTTGGCAGTTCTATAGTGAGTTGTTTGCAGTTCGCCTGTTGTTTTCCAAACAAGATAAGTTGAGCCAATGAGGACATATGCTTGAATTAAAGTTAGAGCCACCAGCACTGTTTGCCAGCTCAGCCAGTCCCAAGATGTTCCAATAAAGTGACCTGTCTCATCAACTCGAATCCCTTTTAGCACAGCACCAAGAGCAAACCCTTGACCGAGTGCGGCGACAAAACTCCCAGCACCAAAGGCAAAATTCCAAAAGAATTTTCGGTTTGCTAACTCGCGAAACTCAAACGCTACAGCACGAAAGATGAACCCAAACACCATAGTGAGAATTGGGATGTACAGCGCGTTGAGAATTGTGCCATAAGCTAAGGGAAATGCTCCAAAAAGACCCCCCGCCATGAGAACCAGCCAGGTTTCATTGGCATCCCAAATATTGCTCAAGCTGGTCATTAAGATGCTGCGGCGTTCTTCATCTTGTGAAGTTAGAGATAAAATACCTACCCCTAAGTCAAATCCATCCAGCATCACATAGAGGAACAAGAAGAGGGCTAAAATGACGAACCATACCTGGGGCAGAAAATACTCTAGCGTCTCCATATAATCTCTTTGAGTGTTGTGCCTTTATTTGCACCTAGCACTAGTAGTTTGTCACATTAAGTAGGTCAACCTAATTAAACGTAAGACCTCTCTCCAAACCTCTCCCCTACAAGGGGAGAGGCTTTGACTCTCCCTTTTCCCTTATAGGGAACTCGGGGCCCCCACGGAGGAGCCAGCGCCTTGCGGGGGTTCCCCCCGTTGTGGCGACTGGCGTTGGGGATTAGGGTCAGGGGGCTGGGGGGTTAGGTTTGTTTTATGTTTTTTAAGGTTGACCTACTTAATAATGAATGATGGTTGTATAAGTTTGTAGTAAGGACTTTAGTCCTAGACTCCAAAAGCGTAGACGCGAGAGCGGCTTCCCGTAGGGTAGACAGCGCTTACTACGAACCGTTCAAATCAAAATTGATAAACTACTACGCTAGGATGCTTACCAAAATAACTAACTCTTGACTTTTGTTTATTGTTGTGCTTCTAGAGGACGATCATCTGGAACAAACTCTCCTGGAGTCGTATCTATTGCAGGTCTATCCGGTTCCACTCCTGGCACAGGGAGTTCTAAATTCGGACCTTTACGAATAATGCGGCTGCCAAAGTACAAAACCCCAACAAACAAAATGCTGTAGACGACAGCAAAGCTAGTGAGTGAGACTAAAACATTACTTGCAGGTAGATTAGATGCCCCATCAACGGTGCGAATTTGCCCGTAGAGAATCCAGGGTTGTCGTCCAACACAACGCACAATCCAGCCTGAGTCTACGGCGATGTATCCTAGAGGAGCTGCAAAGACCCAACCACGCATCAGCCAACGCTGCTGACCAATATTTTCCGCTGAGAGTTTACCTCGCAACCACTGCAAAACGCTCAACACCATCAATCCCGCGAAGAAAAATCCAATCGCAATCATGGTGCGGAAAGCGTAGTAAATTAAACCAATCATGTGAGGACGGTCTTCTGGTTTCCATTCACTCAATCCGCGTACTGGGTAGGTGAGATTTTTCTTGAATTCCAGAATATATCCGAGTGCATTGGGAACGGTGATTTCCCAGTCATTTTTCTGTGCTTTGTCGTTGGGTATAGCCAGCAAACTCCAATCTGCTGGCTGTCCGGCGGGTGCTGTCTCCCACTGCGCCTCCATTGCGGCTAGTTTTGAGGGCTGATACTGATAGACTTGTTCGCCACTCAAATGCCCGATGTAAATTTGTATTGGAGCAACGGCGATCGCCGCAGCTAAAGCAATCTTCAAAGACTTAGAAAAGAAAGCTTCGTGGCGACGATTCAGAATGTACCAAGCGCTAATCCCACCAATCACAAACAACGAAGTCTCCAATGTGGCAAAGAACATATGGAGAACACTGTTCTTCATGAACGGGTTGGCGATCGCCGCAAAGTAATCATGGACAACAAACTTGCCATTGACAAGTTCCCCACCCGCTGGGGTTTGCATCCAAGAGTTTGCTGTGAGAATCCACAGCGTTGATAAGTTTGCGCCAACTGCAACAAGGATCGTGGAGAGATAGTGAATTATAGGATTGACACGCTCCCAACCAAATAGCATAATGCCAAGGAAGGCAGCTTCGAGCATAAATGCCCAAGAAGCTTCAAACCCAATGACACTGCCAAAAAAGTTGCCAACTGCTTCCGAAAAGCGTGACCAATTGGTGCCGAACTGAAACTCCATTGGAATGCCCGTTGCTACACCAATCCCGAAATTTAGGACGTAGAACTTAGACCAAAAGCGAGCATGATGGTAGTAATCAGGGTTACGAGTCTTGAGCCACACTCCTTCAACGATCACCAGATAGATTCCCATACCTGTGGTTAGCACGGGCCAAAGCATATGGAATAATGCAGTTAGGGCAAACTGCATACGTGATAACACAACTGAATCAGATAAAAATTCCACAAGCCACCCCTATAATTAGGCAAAATCTACGGAGAGATTCCCTTGTATAGTATTGCAACAATTCTTGACGGTGCGTTTTTTGGGAAAGTTTTAAGGTTTGACAAGGCGTCGTTGACTTCTGCATCAACGCGATATTTTCGAGAAGGCTGGCGATTACCTTACTTGTTGGGATTTGCGGCGGTTGGTGATACATCGTCACAGAGATGGCGAACCTCCTGCGGAGGAGCTTCGCTAACGCTCTTATGACATTAGGGTTATTCCATCAAGACGAAAACTGCTTGGCACAAGTCTCCATGCGAGAGAAGAGCTTCCATCTATCTAGAGGAGCGGCGTATCCTCCTATTGTCCACTCACCCCACAGCACGGGGAGATGTCCTGGCGGAGCATCCAGGGTAAAAATGAGCTTGTCGTATTTCCTAAGGAGAGAGAATTTAGACCAGCCAACGCGCCCCATAAATTGCCAGGTGATGCGATTAACTGCTATTGTTTCTTTCCAGTGGTATTTGTCAGGTTGACCGCCAAGGTTCTGCCAGATTTCCTTCTGCACGCTAAAGCCAAATCGTCCCTGACTGTATTTCATCCAAAGTTGGTCAATGGTGTGGAGGTCTGTGCAAGGAAACTTTGTCATGCTTTCTGTATCGAACGCTCCTTCTATAGCGCTTCCATCTTCTTCTATGCTCAATATATAGAGCATGATAGCAGTAGTTTCTTGGTCAGCTTCCTTCCATTTGCCTGCCTGTAGCAAGTCTTGCAGCTTGGTGTAGTTTATGCGTCGCGCCGAACTGAAGTCGTTGGAGTCATCTCTTGATGCAGATGGGGTTGTGTAAGCTGAAGCAATTTCTTGCGTCTTCTCCTTAAATAGCTCCAAAGCTCTAAATCCTGTTTCTAGGAAAGATTGCATTTCTTGAGGTTGGATGATCGTGTTAGCACGGTAGCAGATTAGGCGATCGCCTTTTGCTTCCGTACAGAGGTTCTGTTCTGCTTCGTAGAAAGCACGAATGCGTTCGCTAAAAATCTGCTGGTAATAAATCTGTTCTCTAGCTTGTAGATTGTAAAGCTTGGAGAATTGGGGTTGGCTCTGACTATGTCCCAATGATTTGCCAATTTTGTTAGTTTTTGTAAGGCTAAACTCAGGTAAGTGTAAATTTTCCGAAACAAAAACAATCACAGTTTGCGATGATTTAGTTACTGAAACATTTACTGAAACAGTAGGGTCTGCATCTGCACTGGTAAATTCAGTTTTTTTAGTAATGGGAAATTTAGTTTCTTTAGTATAGAAATCACAAATCATAACTAATACTTCTTGTTTTTTTCCTTTGAAAATATTTCTGATTTTTCTTGTCTCTATCCCTGAAAAGACTTTCCCTGACATATTTAATTCAAATAATATATTTAGACCAATTAAAGGTAAAAATATCCTTGCTAGTGTACAAAAACTTACTCTGAAGTCATTCAATAAATTTTTCATAACTGGCTTTATTCCTTGAAAAACTTGCATATCTTGAACGATGGGTACAATCTGTTCGTCGCCTTTTTTATAAAAATCTAATCCCATTGTAATGGCGATTTCTTGAAGTTTTATAGTCCTTTGCTTCTCTTGATATTTCTCTTGATATAAAGAAACAGACTTTTGGAAAATTAGGAATATGACAATTGCGAGAAAACTACCATAGGGTAAAAGCAAAAATTTATAACCTACGACCATTAATAAGCCAAATAATATCCAGGAGATCAAGGTGATTTTTTTGTCATTCATATCATACCTTTTGATATTGAACAGTAAAGATAAGATTATATAATTGCTATAAAAACTAATAACTACACTAATTAAATAGTGACTTAAACATCGTTAGTGAGAGGACAAGAAGAATGAACCCTAAGCCCTTGACAACATTATTTTCATGGGACAAGAGGATTATACTTAAGGTAATGGCAGCTACAATAATAGGAGTCTTCTCTAAAGCTCTTAACGAACGCTGGAAGCGCCTTTTCGTCAAGCTGCGCTCAACAAACGCCAACTCATTTTTGTTTAGCCAGTTGTTGCTACCAGAATTCATGACCTCCTTCAACCCATTCAAATAGGGATCAGCATCCCAGAGAAAATTTAATGCAGCCTGAGGTTTTAAATAATCTTCACGTTCCCAATAATCTCGAACTTTGCGATAAGAGTTCTTCCTCCCAAACTCTACAGATCGCTGCAAATTCCAATTTTCAGCAGCAAAAGTGAGGCGGCGTTGTAATAACAGAGTTTCTCGCTCATCTGCGATCCATTTCACAAGCATTTTCCATCCTGTGATTAAAACATCGTGGGCTGGTTCTATATAAGGTTCACCCCCTGTTTTCTTTCCTCTGACAACTAGACGAGCTTGCACCAGATGTTCAATCACTTGCGCCACTTGCTGGTTTTTTTCAGGGTTTGGGTATATCAACTCTGAATCAGGTACTTGTCGCCGTGCTGACTCCCCGCCCTCTACAGCCACCATCCGCAGCATTACTTGGCGTATCGTCTGCTCATAAGCGGGGTCTTTTGCAACTAGGTTCTCATATTCCTGGTTTGCACGTTGGGTTAGAGAACCAACGACTCTTCCTAACTCTTCGTAATCTTTCTTTGTTAAGGCGCGGTTATCCCTTCGCTGCTCTAAATATTTCAGATACAATTGACTGAGGGTGAAAGAAAGCAAGGGTAAAGCACCAGGCATTTGTACGACTTCGTTAATCAGTTCGTCTACTAAACTGGCAGGGTCGAAGTATACCACTTTTTCCGATGCTGGTTTCTCAATTACTGTTCGGAATTCATCTTGGGTCATTGGTGGGACGACAAACCGAGTAGCATCATTCCAAAAGTCTTTAAGTACAGAGTTTTGGAACTGTGCTTCAAAGTCGAGCCGCAGGGTGATAACTACATGGATGTTTTGGGGATATTTGGCGATCGCATTTTTAATAAGTTTCTGAAATTGCTCTCGTTCCTTGTCACTCTTACAGAGAGTTATCAATTCTTCAAACTGGTCAATTGGTAGCAACAGCTTCGTCTTAGGATTAGTCTGACTCCAACGTTCAACGATGTTTGCTAAAGCTTGCTCATTTTTTGCCAGTTCCTCTGGTGTAACTATAGTTGCGATCAACAAACAAATCTGTGCCAAAGCCTTCAAAGGACTTTCCCCCGGTCGCATGGGGTTTAAAATCTCAAATTTATGCTCTTGGGAATCACGCAGACGCTTCAACAACCCGGCTTTCATTAAGCTGGATTTTCCCGTTCCAGAAACACCAAGCACTAATGTCAATGCCTGTTTGTTGGCAACGGCTTTTTGATAAAGCTTTTCAATCAGGTTCTCTCTACTAAAGAATAAGTGACTGTCTTTTTCGTCATAGGATTGCAATCCTCGGTAGGGATTATTTTCTGGAATGAGTGGAGGAGCATCTTCTAATTTGTCTCGGTCAAACTCAGGTAATAAGAAGATGAATTCTCCTTTATCATGTTTTTTAAGCGGACACAGACCAGGAGTTTGTCGCTTGTAGTGTTTTTCTGTAAGGATTTCAACCTGATCCCGCAGATACGAGTAAAGCTCAGTGGCGGTGATGATACCATCTTTATTCAAGTCCGCACCTTCATCAGCTCCCCCGCGTAAGGCATCAAAAAGAGCTTTTGCAAAGGGAGAGTGAATCTCGTTCCCGTCGATGACTTTCCCTCGCTGTCCCAAAAAATCCAAAGCTTTTTGATCATCAGCCGCTGAAGTAATGACTTGCCAAGCTGCATCACTAATGAAGCGATCATAGCGTTCTTTATAGACTGTAACTTTGGGCACGATATCTCGCTTGAGGCTTGCCCAACGAAAAGCTCCAGCAAAGCAGCAATCTAGAATTGCTAACATATGCCGACACGGAAGTGCGTTTAAGGCATCATGTAACTCCTGCATCGGCAAGTAGGTGTTGCTATTCCCTAAAGTGGCATCTTGAGGAATCAGATAACCCACTGGTCCTTCTTGATTTTCTAAAGCTTCCAAGGCGATTCCATGCCCAGCAAAGTAAAAGAGGACGCGATCGTCCTTATTCACCGTCACTTTTTCGTTGTCAAAAGGTATTTGTCCTTTTTTGAAGTCTTCAATTAATTGGCTGATCTGGTTCAGGGTAGCGCGTTGATTCAAGAACAACTGAACTTCATACTTATTTTGTTCTTGATATTTATCTTTGAGATGTGTATGTTGCTCTCCCAAAATATGAGCTAGTTTTAAAGCGTCCGGAGCCGCTGTTTCTAGCGCTGGAATTCCATTTTTATAGTTATTAATACCGATAATAATAGCGAAATTACGGTTAAATTTATATTTTGACATGAAGATACCTTCTAAGCGTATAAATACAAAGGTGAGAAGGGAACATCTCACTTTTGTAAACATAGACTGAACTACAAACTAAAGTTGCGGCTTTTCGGATTCTTTTCCTAGATATTTTTGCAAAACTGAGATGCTCCCGGTGAGAAAGGCACTCATTCAGAGCGTTCGTAAGATACTCTTCTATTGCTGTAATGTCATTAACGTAGCCTTATAAACAGTGAGTTTGGTCGGGATAATTGTCGATACCAACTAACAAAGCATATAAGTTAAGACTCATAGTTATTTTGTTCTCCTAAAGCTATCATGTCTCTATTGACAAGCTCAGATGACGGCGTTTTTTGACCTTTTTTGAATTCAAACTTCACGCGTTCACGCGTTCAATCCGGAAGAATAATTTTGAATTGATTAATTCTGGGTACAAGCCCCCACCATAATCTTTGATTTGGTGGTCTTTAATTAGTGGCGAGTCCAAGCTCCCACTAATTAAATTTTGAATTTTGAATTTTGAATTTTGAATTTGAGCGAAGCGAGTGACTTCGCCAACAGTCGTCTTGAGCTGCAAACCAACTCACGCATCAAAATTCTTAGTTTTTCTGCCTTCTTTTGAATAGTTGTCAGCTGGTACGACTTATGCACTGTACAATTGCAGCGGCTTAGAGCCGCTGATGGGTGACGCCCACCATACAGCAAAAACCCTACTCAAGGTAAACTCAGCGTTAACTTAGCTACGGATATTCCTCTGGAGTTTGCCTATGCTTATTCTCGATGCTCCTCAAGTTCAAGTCATCGTTGGAGAAAATGCGGTTCCTATTTCTCAATTGCCAAAGGTGTGGCAAGACATTGCTGTAGGAGAGGCTGGCGTTGGGCTGGCAAATCCACAGAGTTATGTTGAGATGGCGCAGTTGTTTCAATACAAATTGGAACAGGGAGACGTTGACCTTTTTAACGAACGCCCGGAACTTGCTCACCTCAAACCTGCGTTTCGTGAGTTGTTTGGATTGTTGGCACGGGAAACACTTGAGTTTTACGGGCAAGATTTTAAGGTTGAGAGATATCCAAATTTTGAAGCAGTTCTGCGTGAATTGGAGTCAAAGGGAGCAGATTACTCTAACGAAGTGAAGGTCGCTCGCATTGGTCTAGAATTGTTTAATGAGTTCGATTATGAACTTCCCGCCAGCTTTTACCAAGTGCATCTTGCTCCCATTGACCGAGATAGCATTTTTGAAGAACGAGCTTTACGGTTTGACCCCCGTGATATAGAACACAAGCGCTCTTGGGATGCAGTTCTGCATGCTGGAAAAGTGTTTGCTGTGCAGATGAAGATACAAAGCATTGCTTCCAAGTATGGTTTTACCTATCAACACGGCTGCGGTTGCGAATCCCACTTATCTTCTATTGATCAGTCACTGGGAGCATTTGATTATGAGTTGAATACCGAAAAGCGTGGTCGATGGATTCGCAGTTTCATTTGGACAGCATGGTACGAGTACGCTTTCTTCCCCATCGTACCGAATACTAGATATTTAGTTTGATACAGCGCTACGGGCTAGGCGCACGGCATTGCCCATACGTGTCTAAGGCAAGAACCTTGTTATTACGTTACATCATGGCTTTGTGCTTGCCCACAATTTTCGCTTCACCCCACCCCGGTTTTGTCTTGCGCCAAAACCTCCCCTCCCCTTAGTAAGGGGAGGGGTTGGGGGTGGGGTAAAACCAACGTGGAATAAAGGTTTAAACGTTAAGTTGACACGTATGGGCACAGAACAGCCCCTACGAAAATCTGTGGTTCAATTAACTGAAAATAGCTGTAAACACAAACGGCTGTAAATTGCAGGATGTGATGCGTGGGGCTACCTTATCGGGCAGTTTCCAACATCTTATCTTGGAACATGGGGGTGCTGAGGTAACGTTCGCCAAAGGAAGGCTGAATCATCACGATTAAACTACCTGCATTTTCTAGGCGTTTTGCTACCTGAATCGCTGCATATAAAGCAGCACCAGAGGATATGCCGGATAATAAACCTTCTTCCCTGGCTAACCGCCGCCCAAAGGCGATCGCCTGCTCATCGCTGACGGTGATCACTTCATCTATTAAATCGCTGCGCAGAACTTCTGGGACAAATCCGGCACCAATACCTTGAATTTTATGTGATCCTGCTTGACCTCCAGAAAGCACAGGGCTGTTACTTGGTTCCACAGCGATCGCCTGAAAACTCGGTTTGCGCGCTTTGAGGACTTCTGCAACTCCGGTAATCGTTCCACCAGTACCTACACCTGCAATAACAATATCCACTTTTCCATCGGTATCTGCCCAAATCTCCTCAGCTGTGGTTTCTCTGTGAATTTTGGGATTCGCTGGGTTGCGGAATTGTTGCAACATAAAAGCATTGGGAGTGTTAGCAACGATTTCTTCGGCTTTGCGAATCGCACCCCGCATTCCCTCAAGCCCGGGCGTCAATTCTAAAGCAGCACCGTATGCTCGTAGCATAGCGCGTCGTTCCATGCTCATAGTTTCGGGCATTGTCAAAATCAAATCGTAGCCACGCGCCGCCGCCACCATCGCCAGTCCAATTCCTGTATTCCCCGACGTCGGCTCAACTAAAATGCTTTTTCCTGGCTGAATCAGCCCCTCTTCTTCAGCCGCCTTCACCATACTTGCAGCAATGCGGTCTTTCACCGAAGCTGCTGGATTCATTCCTTCCAACTTAACGACAATCTTGGCTACACATCCCTCCGCTTGAGGGATTTTGTTTAACTGAACTAAAGGAGTCCGTCCAACCAGTTCTGTAACGTCGCGAGCTATGTGCATGAATTATGTCCTAAAAAGATGCCTTTTCATCAAGGTATTTATGTGTAGACTTTACAGCGCTTCTTCTTATGATTACACCACAAATCATAGGGTGTTTTTTGCCCATAAAAGCCTATGTGATGAACATTTGAGAGATTGGTGAGCAAGGAACACCTTACAGAAAATTGCTGTCACCTGTAGCAAATAAGTACATAAATAGAGATTTTAAAAGTCAACAAACTTAATTAAAGTTAATTTTAAACGATTTTGAGAAAATGATTAATATTCTGTTATTTTTGAACAAAATCCTAAATTTTATGACCTTTTCAATATTTTTTATTACTTCATCAATATTGTTTATTACTTAATTATATAATTATATACTAATATATTTTTTGAGTACAAGCTTTATCCTTAAAAAAATAGCAAAAAAACTTGCCAGTACCAAAGCCTAGACAGGTTTTACGTTGAGTACACAAACACCAGAACCCCTTTTGATAAATACTAGTCCCCCAGGGCTGAAAGTCTAGTACCTGTACCCAAAAAGAATCCATAACACTTATCTAGTAAGAATTACAAGCTTTGAGTACAACCCTAATTAATTTAATAATCTTGATCCAATGGCAATAAATTCTTCTCGGCTGAGACATCTGATATAAAACCTATAGGATTTACGCAGAGATTCCCCTCTACCCCCCAAAATTCGCAGGTGAAAGCCGAGGAATGAGGGGGGACTTCTTAGCCCAACAGACAGTTAGCAGCTGACAGTTAGCAGTGAATAGTTAGCAGTAATAGCTGAATGAAATTCAAACTTGTCCAATTTCTGACAGTTTGTTTAGTTACTGTATTGGTACTTTCTCCAGAGCTAGTGGTATTTAGCATGGTTTGGGAGCGACATATGGAGCTAGTACAAACAAAGAGTTTAGCTTGTCAACTTAACCAGAGTTATACAAGTGAAATTGGATTAACTCCTACACAAGATAAATCAGAGCAAGATAGGTTTAACATCCATTCTGCTACAAACTTTGTCAAGCAATCCCTAGCGAACACCGAACAGTACAAAATTATCAAGATATTACGATGGTTCTTTTTGTTATTCCCTATTTTTCTGGGAACACTCGTTTTCTTATATGACAGATATCTGGTTTATCGCGCTGCTGTTTTTCAGCAACAAGTAGAAATGTTAGAAAGACTTTGGCAAGGTATTGAACAATAAATTATTAACCATGACTCAACAACGAGAAGATTTGTATTTCAATCTCATTGACCAACTGCTTCGTTGCCCAAATGGTCAAGAACCAGAAGTTTTAGAAGCTCAGCCAGAATTGCTTGACGCTGGTTTTATACAAACAATCATGCAAGTGGCAACTGGATTTGCACACCAAGGCAATCAGGATGGAGCCCAGTTTTTAATCCATGTTGCGCGTGAGCTATCTAAGGAATTGGGATTGTATCCTGATCTTTCAAATAAGGAGTAAATAATGCTACTGACTTCAACTGACGCCGGACAAATAGCGTTAGAATTTTTGATGGCTGAATGGAATGTTTTAGAAGAAAATAGAGAATGGTTTGTCATTGTTAACTCTCGCCTGATTGGTCAAAGTTGGTACATTGTGGAATTGGCTGTCCCAGGATTTCCTGATAGGTGGTATGTCCAAGTTTACGATAACGGAGCGTGCGACCCAGACTATACATTTCTTTCACCGAGCCGTGGTTCTGACGGATATCTTGACCTTAACCAATTGCCAAGCTTGGTAGCGGAAGTGTTGGTATCAGAGCGTAATGTCCGATAAAAAATGACACTTCAAAAATCTCAAAGTCATGGAAATGTGCAAGTTTGCACATTATTGAAAACAGTCTTTTGGGAAAATCAAGTAACAATATTAGTTAATTTTTGGTTTTAGATAGCTAAAAAGTGTAGGGTGGGCATTGCTCACCCTACAAGCTGTTAATGTATGATTTTCCATTAAATAAATTTCAAGTATAATTGGTTTCTAAAAAATAGTAAAAGCTGTTTTTGTTCATAAATAGTAATCTTGATTTTATAATAACTTAGGGATATTTGTACTATAAGCATAATAGAATTATGCTATATTTAATAGTGTGACAATCCCTACAAAAATATCTTTTGTCATGATTAGTGAAGACATCCTAGCAAAAGAATTCATGAGGGTCGTCAATCACTATTACCCAAAAGTAGGGGAATTACTAGACGGCTGTTATGTGAAAGTTATTTCCTCTTACTGGGGACGACCTCCTAAACGCTTGCAATACATAGGAATTTATTGCTCTGAGGAAATAATGCCTTATGTGCAAGCTCACAAAGAAGTTTTAAGAGAGATAGCAGAAAATATGGGGCTAGTTCAGGTAGTCTTCCTGAATGCAACACGACTGCTGCGTGACCCAATGTCAAAAATCAAGCACATATATCCGCGTTTGTGGTTGGATTTGCACTTGGTCAGAACCTAAGAATAATAGTGAACGCAACTTCCTCGCTTATTAACCCTTAATCTAAAGGGGCTTGTATGAAAAATAGATCCTTTCTTCCTCCAGATGATTTGCCTTCAACTGAGGCAACGCAAGTTGATAAAATACTGCGATCGCAACTGGAACATTCGACTGGCAGATGCTTTTTTGAAGCGTGCGACCAGATTACGCGAGCATTGTTGTCTAGCTGTCAGTGGTATGTCACGACCGATGATGGTGCTTTAATGCTGGTTATCGACTGTCCTGACATCGTCACCTACTGGCATATAGTCAGCAATATTCCACCAATTGGCAATAGGCTGGAACGGTTTGCCAGTAGCGCCAAAATCCGCGTATATCCGCCATTTGGCAAGGGGACGCCGTTTGAAATCAGCGTCAATGAAATTTCGGCTTATCGAGATTGGCTATAAAAGTCTTGAATGACCGATTATCTGTGATCACAGATGAAGCGCTAATACCAGTTCTCTATAAACTTGCACTTAATACATATTCTTCTGTCCCTTGGCGTTCTTGGCTTCTTGGCGGTTCGTTTCCTATGCGGTTCGTTTGCTATACCGCTTGTTTGTGTTGGGTGCAATACATCAAGAAATAAGAACCACAGATGGACACAGATGGACACAGATAAATAATTACTTCATCCAAACCAGAAGCGCTCTAAAGCGCTCTAATATTAAGTGCATCTTCATGGGGAATTGGTATAAGTCAACTGAAAACTGTTAATTCATATTGTGCCTTCCTACCAGCCAGAAAATGGGAATAGCAGCGAATTGAATCACGACAGAAAAAACAACCAGTAAGCTAACTGATTGGTCATATAAAATTCCCATCAAGGCACTTCCTAAAAACCACGACAAACCATAGCCAGCGCTAAAAGTACCGTAAGCAGAAGCACGTTTGTCCATTGGTACCATTCCAGCGACAGCAGCTTTTAAAATTGATTCCTGTGCCCCCATTCCAATACCCCACAAAATCATTCCCACAATGGCAAGATGAGAATTGCCTAAGAAAACTAACGGGGCGAACATCAATGACAGAAAAACCGCAACCACGAGGATAGAAATACCAGCGCGGTCAAAAAGACGCCCAAATATCAGCGCGGCTACAGCATCAACTCCCATAGCCAAAGCATAAAGCAAGGGAATCGTTTGCTCAGTAGCGATCGCCTCCGGCGCTGCGCTTTGCGCAATCGCTCCTTTTTGGAAATGATAAGCAATGAGGGGAAAATCTGCATACCCAGCAGCAACAAGTGCGACAGCGCCCAGGTAAATCCAAAAGACTTGCGGCAAACCTTCCCCTTTAAGTGTTGGGGTTTCTTGTTCAAAATCACGAGGGTTCGGGTAAAGCCATTGTGCCACTAAAAGCACACTCAACCCCAAGACAGCTGGCACAATCAAAATTGCAAAGCCACCCTGATATCCTCCTTTCAAATAAATCACCGCCGCCACAGCCAATGGACCCATGACAGCACCAATTTGATCCAGCGCTTCATGCAAACCAAAGCCAAAACCTCTACCAACTTGAGTCGCAGCATGAGAAAGCAACACATCTCGTGGAGGGGTGCGAATTGCTTTACCTGTACGTTCGGCAATCATTAATCCCGCTGCGACTTCCCAACGTCCTGCAAGGGCTAAAAAAGGCACAACTGCTGTATTCACAACATAACCAAGTGTGGTAATTCCCCAGTATTTTCGCGTTTGGTCACTGATGTAACCAATAACCAAGCGAAAGCCATAGCCAATTAACTCTCCCAAACCGGCTACAAGACCTACCACAGTTGCACTAGCGCCTAAAACTCCAAGGTAAGCCCCTGTGATACTACGCGCCCCTTCATAAGTTGCATCAGCACAAAGGCTAACAATACCTAACAAAATCACGAACTTTAAAGCCGCTTTTTTCTGCGACATACCGCTCCTAAAAACCTATGCAAATCTATACAACAGCTTGAAAATCTTGTGTGACCAGATATGTATGTTTTTGGGTTCTTAATGGGTCTACCACTAAAGGCATAAACGGCAATGCCTTTATTCCCTGGCTGAAAGCATTACTGATTACTTTGCGAATTATATTCATGCTGCCGTTAACGTCAGCATTGATTAGCTGTTTTTTAGCAGTACGATACAAACCACGCTTGACACGATAACCTGAGAATTTCGGCTCTTTTTTCACTTGGGCGTAAACAGGAATTTCATCATTATCTAAAGCACTTGCTTTTGAGGTATATGACTCTTCTGTTACGACAACTTTGATACCTACTAACTCAGCTTTGTAAGTGAGCATTCCAACGAGAGTGGTATGAGGAATGTTAACAAATTGCTGATTATTTTTCTTACCTAACTTAATACCATTTTTGATTCCATCATTTTTACCAATAATCAAAGTACCTACGGAATTGCTAACACACCAATCAATTACCCGGCGGCTGCTAGTGTGAAGATAGTTATCAACACGGCAATTTCGCTTATGAGTAATTTGTTTAATTTTAGTGGTGGCTTCAACCGATTGGTATTGAGCGCGTATGAGTGTTATAGAAGGTATTAATCGCTTTTAATGGCTTGCCTGTTACCAACAGAGGCTTAACACCGGGTTGGTTAGTGGTTACAGCCATCAAATTGTTAAGACCTAAATCTACACCAGCAACGCCTGTATTCTTTGTATGTTCAGGTTGATGACGAGTGTAAACTACTTCAATGACATAACAACAAGATGACGGAATAATCCTAACTTCTGCAATATCTAAAGCCTTTGTAGGGAATTCAATATTAGACATTGACAGCTTACAAATTCCCCTCGCCAATAACTTTTTGGCAATGGACTCTTTGCCTGGATAAGGCAGAATGTTTCTACATGCGCGTTTTGTGTTTATAGCCTGGTATCCGTGGTTTGCCTAAAAACTTAGACGGATTTTTGTAATAAGCTTTTTCTGCCTTTATAAATGTTGTCCAAGCTTGCTCAAGCCTCCGGATGATCTGTTTACTTACTTTAGTAGGCAGTACCTGATAATCAACTAAATTTTTAGTGGCATGGTACAGAGAATTAAAATCTAATTTTGCACCATTAGCAAAGAAGTGCTGACGACAGACGTAATTAGCAGCGTTCCATAAATTCTTAGATAGAAATGCTAGTTTGTCACATTCTTGCCAGTGCTTATGCTGTCTATCAATTACGTGACGTTCTACTAATTGCATTACACGACGTTTTAACTACTATAATATAGTAGTTAAAATGAAAAAGGTTGTCAACTATGCCGAAAAGAAAATCAGAGAAATTATGGCAAAATGCCCACCCGGAAAAAGTCAAAGGATATCAACAAAATTACCTCAAAGACAAAACCCAAGCCACCGTGGTGATCGATGGTTGGGTTGTAGAACAGATAGATAAGGTAAAACCGCCTGAAATGAGCTACAGTAGATGGGTTCGGGAATTTTTACAGCAATGGGCAGTCGAACTGCGTCAAACGCCCTAAAAAAACAAATATCTGTACAAACTGTCGAGCTTTGTACAGATATAGGGAGATATTAGCTAACAGTTACTAACCCTGATAAGCAATTCAACATTAAACAACTTTTGAACTCTCCACGCTTTGAAAAACGTGGATTCTAGACTGTTGTTGCTCCGCGGGCTAAAAGCCGCACTTCGCAACGTTGTCTCATGTTTTTGTAAAACACCTTGGCTGGTTCAAACAGCCCTACCCGCCTCGACATGAATCAGGCTGTGCGGCTACTTTAGGATTTTCCAACCATGAAGATTTTACATGTTGATGGCTCTAAAAAGACTTTTCAACACAATCCCATATCTTCAATTCGTGGCTAAGCATGGCATCACGTTTGTTTTTTGGAGTTTTTCATCCTGTGTTACCATCATCCCATATTAACACATATATGGGATGATGCAACGCTATAACTTGAGGTTGTCTGATAGAGAATATGAAGATATGAAAAAGATGTCAGCACTTACAGAACGCTCAATCAACGACTTGATTAGAGAAGCAATAAGAGAATATGTTGAGAAAAAAGAAAGAGAAACAAAGGGCTAAAGCCCTATGAGTCGGGTATCCCGTCCCTGTTTAAAAACACAGATGTAGTTTTCCTCCGTGCGTCAAACTACATCTAACGGGGTTCTCACCCTCCCACTATGTTTTGATAGCCCTTGTACCGGAGAGATCAATCTTCAGGGAATCATTGCTACCTTAATGACCTTACGCTCCCTCATATCACAAAACACCTGTTCTAAATCCTGCAAAGGACGGTGTTCGCTAATCAGCAACTCAAAGGGAATCTTCCTGCTAGCAATGAGTGACAGCGCCGCCCGGACATATTCAGGAGTATTGTGAAACACTCCTTTAAGAGTCAGTTCACTGTAGTGCAGTTGTTCTGTATTGACAGTAATAGTCGTATCTCGCGGACATCCACCAAATAGGTTAACGGTTGCACCGGGACGGGCGCAAGCAATTGCTGTTTCCCAAACACTTGGTACACCAGTTGCTTCTATCACAACATCTGCACCCCATCCTTGTGTCAGTTCTTTAACGAAACTAGGAATATCCGGCAACTGGCGGTAATTGAAGGTTTTTGCCGCGCCTAATTTTTCCCCAATTTCTAGTCTTTGGTCATTTCCGCCAAACAGCAACACCTCAGCTTTTAGATCATGAGCCAACTTTGCTACAAACATCAGTCCGATCGCCCCATCTCCCAATACGACCACGCAATCCCCTGCTTTGACGTTGGAACGGGCTACCCCATGCAGCACACAAGCTAGAGGTTCTGTCATTGCTGCCAATTCATACGGCAACTCATCAGGAATTGGCAACATATTCTGTTGCACAATAGCTGCGGGAATTTTCAAGTATTGGGCAAAAGTCCCGTTATTCCATGTCAAATTTGGACAAAGAGAGTATTCTTCCCGTTGACAAAAAAAACACTTTATGCATGGTGCAGAATTATTTGCCACCACGCGATTGCCCACCTGCCAAGCCGTAACACCTTCTCCTACGGCTACAATCTCCCCAGCAGCTTCATGACCAAACAAAGTTGGCGGTTTGAGCATCTTAGCATGACCGCCGCGACGCCAAACTTTCAAGTCAGTACCGCAAGTTGTCGCTGCTCCCACCTTTATAACGACTTCACCGACACCGGGGGTTGGGTCAGCGACTTGTTCTAAACTTAAATTTTCTTTGCCGTAAAGTAAGGCTGCTAGCACAGCTTATGACCAGTAATGAACTCCACCTGATTTTACCAGGTGGAGTTGGGAACTTTTTATTGGTTAATCAGTCTTAAGTTCTAAAGACCTAGGATTTGACTGCTGGTTGAGGAACAACTGCCGTGCTTCTTGCTTCTGCGTTGGGCATACGACTCACACTTAACAATGGCACTTCTTGCCAGCAGGTTTTACAAAACCAGTAGAATTCACCATGACGGACATGACGCAACAGAGAACCACCGCAACAGGGACAACTGTTGGAGTTCAGACTCATATTTATGTCCTCCTTTTGAAAACTTGTTGATTATAGATGCACTAAAAAAGTTGTTGATTAAAATTGGATTCTAGCGGCATGAATGCGACCGTTTGAATTGATGCGGTCTTTGATGATTTTTCCATAAACCGCCTCGTACCCATCAACCATTTGGATAACGCTAAACTTGTTCTCTATATATTCTCGGCAAGTTTGACGATTGAGTTCCAAAGCTCGTGGAATCATTGCCGCCATTTCATCGAAGCTTTGGCACACAAAACCTGAGACTCCGTGGGCAATCACCTCGGATACGGAACCTAAATTCATGGCAATGACTGGCGTACCAGTTGCCATTGATTCAATCATCACTAAACCAAAGGGTTCTTGCCAGGTTATTGGGAAGAGGGTGATAGCAGCATTGCCCAGCAGTTCAACTTTTTCGGCGTGGTTAATTTCACCTAGGTATTGAATTTGCTGACCATCAATGTGTGGGGCAATCTCTTGTTCAAAAAACTTAGAGTCTACTACATCAACTTTTCCTGCCATTTTGAGATGCCAGCCAGTTTGCTTAGCAATGGCGATCGCGTGTTGCGGTCCCTTTTCCGGCGAAAAGCGTCCTAAGAATGCCAAATATGGCGCTTCTTGAGGTTGGGCGACAAAACGGTAATCTTCTGGATTAATCCCGTTGTAGACCGTGCCAACATAGTTCAGGTTGATTTCACGCTGCGCGTTACTAATGCTGACGTATGGTTGCTTTTGGTGGTGGGTATATACGTTACGGTTGTCTGTTGTAAATCTGCCGTGCAGGGTATGCACTGTGGGTGTTGGCACAAAATTCGCCAAAGCTAACGCCGAAATTCCCAAATGGGAGTGGATAATATCGAATTCCTCTGCTAGCTGATAAACTTGGCTGAGTTCCAGCATTTCGTACGCTGTATACTCTTTGACGTTCGGGTCTAAGCGCAATGCACGAGGATAAACTGCTTCTAACCTAGCCAATGTTTGCGAATCTCCAGACGCGAACAAAGTGACATCATGACCTCGACGCACTAGTTCATCGGTCAAGCGACTCACGACTAGCTCTATTCCTCCGTATGTAGGAGGCGGAACTCGTTCCCATAAGGGGGCTACTTGAGCGATTTTCATAAGTTGTTTTGGTTCAGCAAGTGAAATAGTCCTATTGCTAGGACTGACATCTGATGACGGTAGAGCATTTGTACCTAATCATCATGATTTTTAAGTTAACCCGACTAGCTCAAGCGAGCGCAATTTCGGTTAACCGTACCCTGATATAGCCACAGACTCATTTCACACCACTTTTTATAATGACTATACAGAGAATGTAGTTTTACATTACTCTTTAATAAGATAGCGATTCATCTATCTTGGGGATCATAATAATTCAAACGTTTTGTAACGAAAAATACCAAATTATCAGAATGGGATCAATTTTTGAGAGGCTTGCAGGAGGAGGAGAAAATAATTAATGACTACTGAAGAGTAACTCATATGAAAATTGCTACTTGGAATGTCAACTCGATTCGCACTCGTCTTGGACACGTTGTTGATTGGTTGAGTCAAAATCACGTTGATGTCCTGTGTATGCAAGAAACGAAAGTTGTAGATGAGAAATTTCCCTGTGCTACCTTCGAGCAACTGGGCTACCATCTTTATCTATCAGGACAAAAAGCTTACAACGGTGTTGCCATAGCAAGCCGTAAACCACTAGAAGATGTCAGCCGTGGTTTTACGCCTATTTTGTTAGATGTGCAGCCAGATTGGGATGAGCAAAAACGGGTGATCACAGGTGTGATTGACGGTATCAGAATTGTCAATCTTTACGTCCCCAATGGTTCCGCTGTGGGGAGCGAGAAATATGAATACAAGCTGGGTTGGTTAACAGTGCTGCAGGAGTATTTGCGATCGCTTCTTTTATCTTCACCTGCTATCTGTATGTGTGGAGACTTTAACATTGCTCTAGAAGATAAAGATATTCATAATAGTGTGAGTACTGAAAATCACATCATGGCATCAGAAGGAGAGCGCCAAGCCTTACGAGATATTCTCTTATTAGGATTTGCTGATGCTTTTCGCAAATTTACCTCTGAAGGCGGACACTATAGTTGGTGGGACTATCGAGCCGTATCTTTTCGGCGTAACTTGGGTTGGCGTATTGACCATCACTATCTCACACCCGAGTTATATGAGCGTGCTAAAAGCTGCACTATTGATGTAGCTCCCAGAAAATTACCTCAACCGAGCGATCATACGCCAGTGATTATTGAATTCTAGAATTTAGTTATTCATCATTGTAGAGACGCGCCATGGCGCGTCTGTACATCTTCATTAGTTAAAAACCTTTGGACTATTGACTCATCCACAATCCAAAATCCAAAAATGATATGTTTCTAGTCACTGGAGCCACTGGGGGAATAGGTCGTAGAGTTGTGCGACTTCTACGTGAACAGGAAAAGGAGGTACGCGCATTTGTCCGCCTCACCTCGCGCTACGGCGAGTTAGAACACCGAGGAGCTAACATCTTCATTGGCGATTTGCGCGAAGAAAAGGATATTCAAAAAGCTTGTCAGGGCGTACAGTACATTATCAGCACTCATGGTTCCGATGGTGATGCCCTATCTTTAGACTATCGCGCTAACATCGAACTCATAGACTCAGCAAAAGCGAATGGAGTACAACACTTTGTCTTCATTTCCGTGCTAGGAGCAGACCGGGGATACGAAGATGCTCCTGTCTTTAAGGCAAAACGAGCGGTAGAGCGATACCTGCAAACTAGTGGCTTAAACTACACTATTTTACGCCCAGCTGGATTAGCATCGAACTTGCTGCCATTGGCAGAACGTTTTCGAGAAACGGGGTTGTACCTGCTGGTTGGCGATCCCAAAAACCGTACCTCTATTGTGAGTACAGATGATTTGGCAAGGATAGTGATAGATTCTGTGACAGTAGCAGCCGCTCGCAATCAGATATTCCCAGTCGGCGGACCAGAGATTTTATCCCGAGAGGATATTCCCAAAATTTTTAGTCGCATTTTTAACAAAGAGTCAGTGGTGATTAACCCGCCACTGTTTGCAGTAGATGCGCTGCGGGGTGCATTAGGATTTTTCAATCCCCAAGCACAAAAAGCTTTGGGAACGTTTCGTACACTACTGAAGAACGAATTTTTCTGTACAAATCAGGAAATCGCCCAATTAGAGACTATTTTCAATTTTCAGTTGGAAACATTAGAAACTTTCTTGCGACGTTACCTAGCAGTTTAAATGGGGAATCGGTAATGGCGGCTGGGTACTGGGGACTGGGCAATACTCGCACCTTACCCTAATCCCTAATTCCCAATCCCTAATCCCTAGTCCCTAATGTAAAATCCCAAATCTAAAATTTTATGAAATACTCCCTAGCTGCAAATGCTGCTCAAGCACGTAAAACAAAACAGCGATTCGCAAAACCTGATGAACATCTATCTTATGAACTTGGTAAGGCGGTACAGGAATTGCCGCCTTTGTATAGTAGATTGTTAGCGGGAACAGTGAGTGCTGTGGTATTGGGGACGATCGCCTGGGCAAATTTTTCGCTGATTGATGAAGTGGCGACAGCACCAGGGGAGTTAATTGCTGCTACACAAGTACGACCAGTGACATCGATAGGTAATGGGACAATTGTCACGGTAAATGTCAAAGAAGGCGATCGCGTACTCAAAGGTCAACCTCTGGTTAAACGTGACCCAGACTTGCAACAAGTCGATGTTACTCGCTTAGCCACATCTGCTAAATTGATTCAAGAAGATTTACGGCGTTTGGATGCAGAACGCATCGGCGCTCAAGCTGGTGGCACACAACTTCAAGATGAACTCCTAAACTCTCGTATACGAGACTATCAAGCGCGTCAAGCCGCAGCCCAAGCCGAATCAAATCGCCAACAAGCGCTGATTAACCAAGCAAAAGTACGCCTGACTCGCTTGCAAGAAAATCTGGTAAATGCAAAAACTAGCCTTGCCAACGCCAAAACGAACAAAATCAACGCCCAAAATATTCGGACTAAAGTTGAACGCGGCTTAGCAATTGCTCAAAAAAGGGAAGAAAGCCTAAAAACCCTCGTCACTCCCGGTGCAATACCTCGACTCGATTACCTAGACGCCCAAGAAAGACTCAATCGTGTGACTGCGGAAATCACCAGGGCAAATGATGAGGTGACAAACTCCCAAAATAAGGTAACAGAAGCTCAAGACAAAGTCACATCCTTAGAAAAAGATATAGCTGCTCAGGCTCAAGAAATTCGCCAAGTCGAAGAAGCATATCAAGCAGCTCGCACTCAAGCACAACGTCTGGAATCAGAGCGTCAAAGTGAAATTATCACCCAGATTAACAAACGCAAAGAAGAACTGACCACCATTCAAGGTCAGCTTGAGCAAGCACGCAAGCAGCAAGACAAGGAAACTATCAAAGCTCCAGTGTCAGGTACTATCTACAGAATCAAAGCAACAAAAGGACCAGTGCAAGCAGGCGAAGAATTGCTGTCAATTTTACCAGAAGGCGAAGAACTTTTGTTAGAGGTGAAAGTCCTTAACCGGGATATTGGTTTTATTCAGGAGGGAATGCAGGCAAAAGTGAAACTGGCGACCTTCCCCTTCCAAGAATTTGGAACTATTGAGGGCGAGGTGGTGCAAGTCAGTCCCAATGCTATTCTTGATAAAGAAATGGGCTTAGTTTTTCCCACCCGAATTAAGCTGAACAAACATTCAATATTGGTGCGCGGTCAAGAAGTCGTGTTTACTCCTGGAATGGCTGCTAATGGTGAGATTGTCACTCGCAGGAAATCAGTTTTGACATTCTTAATTGAGCCGATTACTCGTCGCTTTAGTGAGGCATTTTCTGTGAGGTAGGATACTAGGACTTACGCACTGTACAGATTGACCATCATATGTGTTAACGTGCATTCGGTTGTTTCAGACGACAACACAAAGTAGGGTGGGCAGTGCCCTAAACTGATGTCCAGATTATATGCTAATGCTAAGCAAAGCCCACCTTACAGTCGAAGAATGAAATCCATAAGTAGGTCGGTGTAAATAATTAAAGGTATGTAGTAAGCGCTTTAGCGCTAAAGGGCTTACTACTTTGCTAGTTTCCAATCTTTACTTTTCTTTACATAGTTTGATTTTTTCTCGCCTACTTACTTATTTGATGATTTTTGGCGTAAGTCCTAGATACTATTGGCGATTATGATACGTTACAGCGCTAATCATTTGAAAAGCGTTGTAAACATAGGCTAACCTGATAGAAATTAATTAAATCCAGTGATTTTGACTAATTTGATATTAGTTACAGGAAATTTACAACAATCCCTTTTAAGGTTGTCATTAAAGTAAAGAAGTATTGTGTTGATAAACACAGTCTGGATTATCTTTAATCAATACCTTTTCTGCCTATAGGTAGTGAAAGATTAATCAAGAAAATGGAATTATCAAACAAAGAATAACATTAACATCAACATCCCTGCCTCTCCTGCCCTTAAGCTAATTTAACAGTGCTTTTGGCAGGGGTTTCCTTTATAGAATCCATTGTAAATGTAGCTAGATTTACAAGCAAACTTAATATTCTATCTATCTAGCGATAGTAAAAACTCGTAGATTTTTTTTTGAAAATAAAAAATTAGGAATACATCAATTTTTGAATTCTCTCCTGCTATCTTGACTCTCTAGTTAGCAGGTTTTTTTTTATTTATAGAGTATGAACTATGCCGTAATAACGAATAAGGTCTTCTTGGTTAGATACAAACTTAATATTAACCAATTCTTTTAGCAGAAGCTAGGGTAAATAGAATCAATTAACTATTCAAAAGCTATTCAATAGGAGTACAAGGTGAATATCCCGAATTTTACAGAGTTTGTATTAGGTAGCTTTGTAGCACTTTTTCCGATAGTAGACCCAATTGGAAATGTCCCTACGTTTCTCGTCTTAACATCGGGAAATTCTCCAAAAGAGCGTCATCAATTCGCAAGCAAAACTGCTCAGTATACAGTTTTAGTATTGTCACTATTTCTCTTAATTGGAGGGGGGATTTTACGCTTTTTTGGAATTTCTCTAGAGGTCGTCCGTATTGCTGGGGGAATTGTGGTGTTTCACACTGCTTGGCAAATGATGAGCGCACGACCAAGGCTAACACCAACGGAAAATCAAGCAGCCGCTGAAAAAAGCGCTCAGCACGAAGACATTTCTTTTATGCCGATGACCGTTCCCTTGTTGGCAGGACCGAGCGCTCTTGCTGTGACCTTGGGTTTATCTGCTCAAGCAGGACGCGCTTTGTCTGTCCCAACTGTACTGAATTTTCTAGCAGTTTTGTTAGCGATTTTTCTGTTAGGATTGCTCATTTATTTATGTTTGCGAGCCTCTAATTGGTTTCTCATTTGGTTGGGAGAAACGGGTATCAAAGCATCTAGCCGAATTTTGGGATTTTTTATTATGGCGGTAGGTGTTCAGCTAATTCTCAATGGAATCGCTGATTGGCTGAGACACCTACAAATAATTACTAATTCGTAATTGAATTGGTAATTACGAATGACTCATTATGAATTAGGAATTGTCTATCGTTTCCTTAATGGCTGCAATGAAAGCGTCAATTTCAGAGTAAGTGTTGTAAAAGTACAGACTTGCTCGTGCAGTAGACTCAACGCCCAAGTACTGGTGCAAAGGCTGGGTAGCGTGTAAGCCTGCGTTGATAGCAATTCCAGCCTGATCCAGACGGGAGGATAAATCTTTGGCGGGGATACCCTCAACAGTAAACATGACTATAGCGACTTTACCCACAGCAGCATTTTCTGGTTGAGGACCGTAAATACGAATTGAGGGAATTTGTTGCAGCTGTTTGACTAAGTATTTAGTCAGTTCTGTTTCGTAGACATAGATTTTATCCATACCAATTTCGCTGAGGTAGTCAACAGCTGCACCAAAGGCGATGTCTGACGACAAGCCGCTCCGCGTCTACGTATCTGCAATTGACGGTGTTCCCGCTTCAAACTTATAAGGCAAATCCTTATACGTGGCGTGATCGCGGAAGACCTCAGCAACCATGTCACCTCCGGTTAAGAAAGGAGGCATTGACCGCAGTAACTCCGACTTCCCATAAAGCAAGCCAATACCTGTAGGACCGCACATTTTGTAACCGGAACCAACAAGCCAATCACAGTCCATCTTTTGGACATCGATAGGCATATGGGGAAGACTTTGGCAGGTGTCGATTAAGACTTTAGACCCCTTTTGGCGAGCGATCGCAATAATTTCCTCTACGGGGTTAATACAACCCAAAGTGCTGGAAAGATGCAATATAGAAACCAATTTAGTTCGGTCTGAAATTAGAGTTTTGAACTGTTCCAAATTGAATTCTTCATTTTCGTTCAGTTCAACAAATTTCAGCACTGCACCTGTCTTTTGAGCAACCACCTGCCAGGGAACGATATTACTGTGGTGTTCCATCACCGAGATGATAATCTCATCCCCCCTTGTCAAGTTATTTATGCCCCAGTCATAAGCCACTAAATTAATCCCCTCAGTTGCATTGCGGGTGTAGATAATTTCTTGTGGCGAAGCAGCATTGATAAACTTCGCTAATTTTTCCCGCGCTGCTTCATAGGCTTCTGTAGCTTCCTTAGCAAGAACATGTGTGCTCTGATGCACGTTGGAATTATATTCCTCGTAGGAATCCCGTAGGGCATTTAGTACTACCGAGGGTTTGTGGGAACTTTCAGCATTGTCGAAGTAAACTAAGGGTTTGCCGTTGACTTTTCGCTGCAAAATTGGGAAGTCAGCACGGACTTTATCGGCAAGCGTTTTTTCCTGATTAACTATCATTGTTCAAACTAAGTGATGAAGGTTTGCGGGCTGAAGGTTAATAATGCCCTTCAATAGTTGCAACTATGTCGGTAACAAATAATCGTCCGTTAGTTTGAACAATAAGTCTTAGAAAAACAAACGCTTTCGTATTCACAAATACAATTTTTGGTTACATTTTTGTTGACTCCACACTGATAGAAGTATGTCACATCACGCTATGTTAAAGTTAACTAACTATTCCCGATACTCCTCCAGCATTTCCTTGCGTTTCTTCAGCGTATTTTCAGAATCAGTACCACTATAGTCACTGATAGTGTAGTTAATATTCTTGTCCAGTGTAGTTTGGTAGCTTGAGAATTGCGACCAGAGAACTGGATTGTCAAACATCTTGTTATTCCCGATTTCAGGACTGGCGCTGAAGCTATACTGTTCCAGTGTATTGGCATCATCCAACTGGTTTTGTGGGGTGGGCATCTTGCCCGCCCACTGTATTTCAGAGCCAGGTGGGACAGCACAAGAGCCATCTTGATACTGTGTAATGCTGAAGCTAGAAGTTGCAATACGGCTCTGTGTCATCGAGTCTTTGAAACTTAAACCTGGGAGGCTAAAGCTTGGGGTTGTTGTACTGTGTACTGCTGTCTCTGCAACAATTTGACGTACTTGAGCATCAGTAAGATTGCGATTAGCACTAAGCATCAGGGCCACTACGCCAGCAACATGGGGACTAGCCATTGATGTGCCACTGTAGGAAGCATACTGATTACCCGGAAGTGTAGAATAGACATCGACTCCTGGAGCTGTAACGTAAGTGAGTGAACTCACTCCTGCGCGGTTGGAGAAGTCAGCCATGTTGTTATTTTTATCAACTGCTCCAACTGCAATTCCCGATTTGTCTGCATAGCGAGCTGGATAGTCTGGTTGAAAGCCACCATCATTGCCAGCTGCCATAACGACAACCACTCCTTTACTGCTGGCATATTCAATAGCTGTTTGCATTGTATCGTCGGAAGAACTACCGCCCAGGCTGAGGTTAATTACATTAGCTCCATGATCCACAGCATAGTAAATGCCCTTAGTAATGGAAGTGTAGGAGCCTGTACCTTCATCATTAAGGACTTTGACTGGCATAATTTTGGCATCATAGGCAATGCCAGTAACACCAAAGCCATTGTTTTCCCCAGCAATAGTGCCAGCAACATGGGTGCCATGACCAGGATCACTATTATCTAAGGTGTTGTTGTTGTTGTCAGCAAAGTTCCAACCGTGAACGTCATCAATAAAGCCATCGCCATCATCATCCTTGCCATTGCCAGCAATTTCCTTGGGATTTGTCCAGATATTATCCTTCAAGTCATCGTGGTTGAAGTCAACCCCAGTATCCAGAACAGCAACAACCACATCCTGACCTGTGTATCCTTTTGCCCAGACTTCTGGAGCTTTCACAAGGTCGGCTCCCCAATTATTACCACCAAGGTCAGGAACATCAGCAAAGGGACTCTGACCAACAGCTTTACCCACTGCGGCGGCTGCATTTATCAAGCCATAACCAGAGGAGAAATCGTAGCCATTATCATTGAATAATTGCTCTTCAGCATTTGGCTGCTTGTTATCGCTAGTTGAGTAAAAACTACTGTGAGCGCCAAAGTTGAGGCTATAGTCATTGTTGACATGAAAGGAATCTACTGAGGAGGTAGACGTGATATTTAGCCCTTGATTAGAAAAAGAATTGTTAGTATTTATATCGGTGGGCATCAGTATTATCTCCTCAAATATATCTCTCTTTTTTTGACAGCATGACCTGCAAAAGCCTTATGATTAACAGGGCTTTTGTCTGAAAGAGAGTTTTTATAAGATAATAATTACTATTTACTAAAAATAAAAAATGCTAATTATTTTACAAATAATATAGTGGTTTGTATTTACATTGAATACAGTTCTTGTGAGGCAGATATTCTGTCCGCTCATAATTAGGGACGAGAGTCTCGCCCCGCATCCGGCAAAAGCCATTTGTCCTTAGTCATTTGTTTACAAATAACAAATAACTAAGGACGACCCAAAGGAGTGTCTCACAACTTAACTAGGGGTGGTATAATATTAATTTATTGTAGAATCCCAATAACTAAAGCTTGACTCAATGTCACTCCAACTTAATTCTAAAACACCAGGTTTTGAAGAATTGGTGTCTACTCCCCAAGGATTAAAAAGAGTGAATTTTTGGGTGGAGGAATTGTAATCTATCAGCGCGTAAGCATGACCAGACACGATATTTGATGCTACTCCAGTTGGTTTTGTACCAAACCCAATCAATTGTCCAGAATTGAAGGCATCAACTAGAGAGCTAAAGTTCAGACTATTACCAAGAGAAGTCTTTTTTCCTGTAATTTGTGCTAATGCATCGCTGATATACCCACCTTTTCCAATACCAGTGTAGGTGTTGGAATTATCTTGATAAATCCAACCAGACTCGTTAAGTTGAGCGTAAGCTTTCTCCGCAAAAGCAACCCATAACTCATTAGAAGAGCTATTGTGGTCACTACCTTGATTGGCGTAAGCTAAATACCCTAATGAATTCGTTGGTAAATATCTGTCTACCGTTACATAATCAGCAACTCCATTGTGCCAGAAGCGCAGGGTGAAAGTATTATCGCCGTTGTCAATGAACATACTCTCAATTGTGCCTGGAGAACGAACGGCTGTCGCAGCTAAACCTGTAAGGAAATAACAGTCATTTATCTGTCCTTGTTTCACATCTTGGTAACTAATACCATTTTGGAACAAAGAACCATTCGCGTATTGATAAGTGTATGAGGTTTGTGGGCGATCGCCTCCCAGAAACCACTTATTAATCAGGTTCTCCATCTGAATGTCGCTGCTACCTGTATTCAAGTTGCCTAGTGTGTTCCCTTGATACTTCTGGTTAGCAGTGTCACCATTGACAACCTTGTTAGACAAGACTCGGACGTACTCCGGCATTTGTAAGTAAGAGGCATTATTCACTAACGTGCGGAGATCTGTAATTTCAGTAGCATCAACTGTACTACCGTCGTTTGCTTGACGCAAAATAGCTATCATATCGTTGCGGTCTAATACACCATCAGCAAAGCGGTTTCTAGACTCTACGCGTAAAACACCATCTTGAACATTCAGCTCAAACCAGTCTTGAGTAAGAACAATGTTAAAGCTTGTTTGTACACTGTCTGTGCTAGCACCAGATTTGTCATAAGCCTTTGCTGACAGCTGATAGTTGCCACTACCTAGACCGCTGAGAGTGTAGTTAAAGCTGGAATAGCGGTTATCGCTGCTATCAGGGGTGAATTGGACAGTATCAGAGATGTCTTGCGAGTTTCCGCCGTCTTTTTGCAACCAAAAATCCACTCGTGCTATATCGTTTGCACGATCACCATCAAATACCCTGGTGTTGGTTAGGCTGACTGTTTCCCCTGCTTGATAGCTGCTTTTATCAGTGCTAAATTGTAAGAATTGGGGTGCTTCGTTTTTGGAAACATTAAGATTATAAAAAGTTCTTTTACTACTTACACGGTAGACTTGGATAGAATAAGTGCCTGCATCCAAAGTCGTGTTGATAGATTCAGCACTATCACGATCATTATGCGAACTTGCTATCACTGAGCGATTGCTGTCTAGCAATTGCAGATCTGCATCCGCTGACAAACCATCAACAGCAAAGTTCAAACTACTACGACCACTCAGAGTAAAGCTGTAGTCATCAATGCGATTGTTATGACCTAGCCATCCATTAAAAACCTGATTTTTAGAAGTAGTATTTGTATTAGCTGATGGGCTTAGGTTAATACTGTTATAATCAATTGGCATAATTATCTATGTGTCCTTGAATTGACAATATTTGGTAGACACAGCAACTAGAACCTCTGCCATAGAAAGGTTTTATATGAAGATATCAAAATCAAATTGTTGAATGCCTGTTGTTCTATACTGCTACTTGTTAGTCCAAAGCAGCCAGGTTGAAAACACGGAATTTTGATGAAAAGTAAAAATAGGCAATCCGGTAATAGTACTTTCTTCGTATTAATAAGTGAAGATACTCATTTCTTAATCAAAAATACTTGAAAGCAGAGACGCAAAGCACAAGCTTTTTTCTCTGTATGAGGGATTTTCAAAATGATAAGCTAGGCATTTTTACAAGAAATTTAAACAAGAGAATTGATTCGTAGGGATTTAGCTTAATTCTTTATTATTCAGGCAGATAACACTTTCAAAATGTGCGATTCTCCTAACAGGTTAGAGAAAAGCAGCAGTTGATTTATAGTCCAATACCGTTCAGTTAAGGATTTTTTGTGATAGCGTTCTTAGACAATTCCTTCCAGTCCCCAGTCCCCAGTCCCTAGTCCCCGTGAACTTTATTGCAAATTGTCTTATCTAAACTGTATTGCTCTATAGTCAATTCAATCTCTAATAGAGTTTTGTAACAAGAACAAAATTATAATAATAAAACTTGGAAAAATTGTTTATAACTCAATAATAATTTTTCTATAGCAATCGGGTTAGATTTTTGAAAAAATCTAAGTATCTTTCGGGTGGGCAATGCCTACCATATCTGGGTTCTATCTGGGTTTTAGTGAGCATTGCCCACCCTACGTGTATTTCAAAAATCTGCGGAGGAATCCTATATATCTAGTTCGTTGTTAGTTGTTTAACCCGTTTTTATCAGCTAGTAGAAAACCTTTTTTTACTTAGAGTGGTATTAAACCAGTGAAGAATAAACAGTCCGGAAGGCGTATCGTGAGGGATAAAAAAGTGCCACTAACGCCTTCCACGCTCTTGGTAGGGTTTCCCGACCCAGGCGACTGTCGGTGTGGTGTTTCGCGATTGCGCGGAGCGCAGTGGGCTAAAGCCCAATCGCCATGAAACTGATAACTGTTAAACAAAAATATAATATAAGGTAGGTCTATTATAATGTCGTCGTTATTTTAACCGAATACTATTATTTTGTAAAAGGGGATGGACAAAAAATGACCCTAGTTGTTGCAGCACTATATAAATTTGTTAAATTGCCAGATTTTGCCGAGAAACAACACTCTCTGCTGTCTTTATGCGAATCGCATGGCGTTAAGGGGACAATTCTATTAGCACCAGAAGGTATTAACGGTACAATAGCGGCTTCACGTCAAGCGGTTGACTCTGTTCTCTGTTTTTTGCGCTCCGATCCCCGCTTAGCAAACTTGGAACACAAAGAGTCTTATGCTGACTACTCACCCTTTGAGCGGATGAAAGTGCGCTTGAAAAAAGAAATTGTGACTATCGGAAGGACTGAAGTTGACCCGAATGAACAAGTGGGTACCTATGTTAGTCCCAAGGATTGGAATGAGCTGATTTGCGATCCTGAAGTCACGGTGGTTGACACCCGCAATGATTATGAGGTGAGGATCGGAACCTTTAAACGAGCGCAAAATCCTCATACGGAATCATTCCGTGAATTTCCCGAGTATGTTCACAAGCACCTCGACCCCAACAAACACAAAAAGGTTGCCCTGTTTTGTACCGGGGGAATTCGCTGCGAAAAAGCCTCTTCCTTCATGCTGTCCCAAGGGTTTCAAGAGGTTTATCACCTAAAAGGTGGGATTCTCAAATATTTAGAGGAAGTTCCTGAGTCTGAGAGTTTGTGGGATGGCGAGTGTTTTGTGTTTGACCAACGCATCGCTGTCAGTCACGGTTTAGAAACGGGTAGTTATGATATGTGCCCAAGTTGCGGGCGTCCCGTCTCTGAAGCTGATAAATCATCTCCTAAGTATGAGGAAGGAGTTTCTTGCGCCTATTGTTTTGATAGCCTATCCCAGGAGAAAAAGACACGTCAGCAGGAGAAAAAACGACAGTTGGAGTTGGCTAGGAAGCGGAATGGACAAGATTTATCGGTGACTTCGACACAATGAAGGGTGGGCTATAGGAACAAAGGCTGTCTTTGCAGCCTCTGTAACGTTCACCTAGAGACGCTTTAGGGCTAAGGTTAAGCCATCGGCAATTGGCACCAAACTCATGGTGATTCGTGGATCTTGATGCAGTTTCTGATTAAATGCCCGGATGCTATTAGTTATCTTGTCTTGCTCTTGGGGATTTGCGACTCGTCCTGACTGTAGGACATTATCAATCGCAATCAACCCACCTGGACGTAGAAGTTGTAGAGATCGCTCGTAGTAATTACCGTAGTTGTTTTTATCAGCATCGATAAAGGCAAAATCAAAGGTGCCTGCTTCTCCTGCGGCTATAAGCCTATCTAGAGTGTCGAGTGCTGGGGCAATGTGTAGTTCAACTTTATGTGCCACTCCGGCTTGCTGCCAGTAGCGGCGGGCGATCGCTGTATACTCTTCGCTGACATCACAGGCAACGACCTTACCCTCTGGTGGTAACGCCAATGCCACCACTAGGGAACTATACCCCGTAAATACACCTATATCTAAAGTTTTTTTTGCGCCCATCAACTGCACCAGCAGCGCCATAAATTGCCCCTGTTCTGGAGTAATCTGCATTCTGCTACTTGGATGCTGTGCTGTTTCTTGTCTTAACTGCGCTAAAATTTCAGGTTCTCGCAATGAAACTGATTGCAAGTATTCATAAAGACTTTTTTCAAGTCCTGACGTTTTATATGCCATGTTCTGCTACTAATGGCTAATTGTATTTTTATGATTGCATAAGTATCAGTGACTCTCTGTATTTCTTTATCTTGAAGTCAGAAACCTCCCACTCTCTCTTTATATTTAAACGCACCCGAGATGGCTACTGTGCGCGATTCTCAGGGTTATGTTAAGAAAGCCCGCCGATAAATATTTTATAGTGTTTATGAAAGTAATTTTTTATTTACAAAAATAAATAGACATCGTTGTCAGGGACAAAAAACCTTAATTATCAATGATAATTTCAAAAAATCATGACTTATTCAGGTAGATAATTCATACTCTCTTTCTTCAGTTGTATTTTATAAATTCTCTAAAATTAGTAAACTAACATACAATCTAAAATTATAGTTTACTGTAGCGTTACACAGGGGGAATCATGAGCCGTCCTATAATTCTTGGTATTGTTGGTGACAGCGCAGCTGGGAAAACAACACTGACTAAAGGGATTGCTCAAGTTCTTGGTCCGGAGAATGTTACGGTGATTTGTACGGATGATTACCATAAGTACGACCGTAAGCAACGTGCTGAGATTGGTATCACTGCTCTTCATCCTGACTGCAACTATTTAGATATTATGCAGCACCACCTGTCGCAACTTAGGATAGGGCAGTCAATCCTTAAGCCTGTTTACAGCCATAAAACTGGTACTTTTGAGCCACCAGTTTATATAAAGCCAAGTAAATTTGTCATAGTGGAGGGATTGCTGGGTTATTCCACCCGTGGTGCGCGTGACTGCTATGACGTGAAAGTTTACCTTGCTCCACCTGAGTCTCTACGTGCCAAGTGGAAAGTTAAGCGAGATACGCAAAAGCGAGGGTATACAGAAGAACAAGTACTTGAAGATCTCAGAAAACGCGAACCAGATTCTGAGCAATTTATCCGTCCCCAACGGCAATGGTCAGATATAGTCGTGAGTTTTTATCCTCCTAGCGACGATTTAGAGCAAACCAATGGACACCTAAATGTGCGTCTGGTACTGCGTCCTACGATTCCTCATCCAGATTTTAGCCAAATTCTCAACTACGGCGATGGCAGTTTTGAGTCAGCAATCCGCTTAGGATTAGACCGGGATATGGGTAAACCGGTTGATGTTCTAGAAGTTGATGGTCATGCCACTTTGGAACAAGTCAATAAGTTAGAGCATATTATTTGTGCTGATATGCCCTACCTCAAGAATATATGCGATCGCGAAAGCAACCCAGAGTTGGGGAAAATTGCTGGTACAACAGGGGAAACACTTCAAAGTTACCCCCTCGCTCTCACCCAGCTATTGATTACGTACCATATGCTCAAAGCGACACAAAATTATCAGCATGAAATCAGGGAAACTACGCTAAAATAGCTCAAAATTAAATATTTGGTCAAATATGGAGAGGTTGTCAGAATTACAGGCAATAACTTAGGAATAAATGCATATATCATCATTTATCCTCTGTATTCGTCTATGACTTATTCTCTCAGAATTGCCGATATACCTGTAACTGAGCGTCCGCGCGAGCGGTTGTTAACGCATGGTCCGAAAATTTTAGCCACAGCGGAGTTAATAGCAATTCTGCTAGCTACTGGTCAAGGACACGGTAAACTTTCTGCTGTGGGTCTAGGGCAATATATTTTGCAGGAACTGAGCAAACACCAGCGAGACCCTTTAGCAGTTCTGCGAGATGTCAGCGCCGCCGAGTTGATGAAAATTCCTGGTATTGGTCCAGCAAAAGCAACGACCATCTTGGCGGCGATTGAATTAGGGAAACGAGCATTTCAATCCCGTCCAGGAGAACGCACGTTAATTGATAGTCCACAGGCGGCGGCGGCAGCACTCAGTCAAGATTTAATGTGGCAAAATCAAGAACGTTTTGCAGTGGTATTGTTAGATGTGAAGAATCGCCTCTTAGGAACGCAAGTTATTACCATTGGCACAGCAACCGAAACTTTAGCTCCTCCCCGCGAAATTTTTCGAGAAGTGATTCGTCAAGGAGCAACGCGCGTTATAGTGGCACATAACCATCCGTCTGGACATGTAGAACCTAGTCAAGAAGATATCGAATTAACGCGACAGTTGTTACTTGGAGCGCAATTTTTGGGGATTCCTCTTTTAGACCATCTTATTTTAGGCGATGGCAATCATCAGAGCATACGGGAGATAACAACATTGTGGGAGGATTGTCCGCAGGGAGATTAAGCCTCTTGGTGACGTACTCCCACGCTGATTGCAAGCAATACAGTGTGGGCTTCTCAGCGACTCCTGCTATTGCATAGGACATTAACTGAGCTTTGTTTTGATTCCACGAGACGCCCCTCCGCAGAATTGAACAATACAAAAATGTTCACACCTTTGTACTGCTGGAATTTTACCCATCTACAGAAAGCGATTTCAAAGAAGTCTAGTTACTAGATGGAACCCCATATTCCAGGTTGTCAAGGTACAGCGTACAGGAGAGCCACTGCGCCCTTGGTGGTTCCCCCCGTTGAAGCAAGTGGCGTAGCGGTTAGCTATTAGTTTGATTAAACCCGTACTACCCTATGTTAACATTAACGTATTAACATTGGGTGGTCAAAAATGAAGACAACTAGATTAAATGTACGGATTTCAGAGAGGAGATTAAATAAGTTACGTTTATATGCTACCAGTAAGGATAAGACGGTTACTCAAATTGTCGAAGACGCTTGTTGACAGGTTGCCCAACACGGAGATTGGCAATTCCTCCGAGACCAACGAGCGATAGTGAACGCAGTTCACTATCGCTCGTTGGTCAATTCGTCATTGCCCCGTCATTCATCCCAACACGTTCCCTGGGTACAGGTACAGTGTGGGGCTTCTGCCGGAATCAGCTAAAGTCAATTGGATGAAAATGAAACCACAGATGAACGTGAGTTCGATATATCCTGATTTGACCCCTCTCCAAACCTCTCCCCTTGTAGGGGAGAGGCTTAAAAATTCCATTTTTACGTAGCTCCTCCCTCTCCTTGTAGGAGAGGGAGGTTGGGTGGGAGAGGTTCGTCGAACTTACGTCAGATGAACGTAGATAAATTATCTGTGTCCATCTGTGTTCATCTGTGGTTTTAAATATCCTTATCTAAAAAATCAACTAGTTTATTAAGTAATAATATACATGATTTACTTTTTAGTAGTTAATTATTATTCCACCAATCTCGTTACTAAATTAATTCGTTCTTTCCCTGCTGAAAAAAAAAATGAGTACAAAACGATTATCGTCAATAACTCTCCTGATGATGATTCGATTGATACTCTCAAAAATGAAGATGTTTTCATTTTAAACGCTCTCGATAATTTAGGATTTGGTGGTGGTTGCAATTTGGGAATAAATTGGATTTATACCCAAGAACCTCAAGCAATTGTTTGGATTATTAATCCCGATGCTTATTTAGAAAAAAATATTTTGCCTCAAGTCGAGTTATTTTTTGAGGCACATCCAGAAATTTCTATTCTCGGCACAATAGTTCATACTCCTACGGGCGACGTTTGGTTTGCAGGCGGTCGCTTTATTCCCGCAACAGGGGCAATTCTCACTCAAGATTTGTTAACCAATACAGATGCAGATTATGTAGCTTGCGATTGGATTACAGGTTGTAGCTTTATCATTAATCTCAGAAAGTTTGATGAGTGTCCTCAGTTTGACCCTGCTTACTTTCTTTACTATGAAGATTTTGACTTTTGCCGACGCTATGCTAATCAAGGACATCTCATTGCAGTTACTAAGCAGTTTGGTGTCCTGCATCAGCCTTCTTCAATTACTAATAAGTATGTTTTTAGAAAAATCAAAAATAGTACCTATGGTTATTTATTATCTTTAGATAGATATACAAATAAAGCGGTTTTTCTATTAAGGTTAGTTCGTTTGATTCTTTATGCTTTAATTTTGATGATAGTAAAACCTCAAGTAGCATTTGGCAAATTTGCTGGCGTGTTTATGTATTGCAAGCGATTGCCCAAGGGGCACTGGCGGAGCCAATCGCTCTCTTAAACCTATCTCTGGTGATCCTAGGCTAAGATTATATCGTAAAATCAAAAACTCACTGGCTCGTGCTATGGTTGTACAGATTCCGCCCCGTCTTCACTCAATTGAGGAGTATTTTGCACTTGAGGAAAGTGCCGACTACCGCAGCGAATACCGTGATGGAGAAATTGTTCCTATGACAGGGGGTTCGATTAACCATAACCGTATTGTACGTAACCTTAGTAGACTCACGGAACTAGCCCTGCAAGGACAATCATATGAAGTCTTTGTGAATGATTTGCGTTTATGGATTCCTCGCTATCGCCAATACACTTATCCAGATGTTTTGATTATCAAAGGTGAACCAGTATTTGAGTCAGGACGTACTGATACTGTTCTGAATCCCAGTATTATCTTTGAAGTTCTCTCTAAATTTACCAGTAGCCGCGATAGAGGTGATAAATTTACATACTATCGCTCTATTCCTCAATTTCAAGAATACGTTTTGATTGACCAAGATCAAATCCACATTGAGCAGTTTAGTAAAACCCCAGAAAATAACTGGCTATTTAGCGAATCTGACGCTGAGGATGGAGTTATGACCCTAGTTTCAGCTAATTGCCAAATCCCGCACTGTCAAATTTATGAGCGGGTTAAGTTTGATAGAAATGAGTAAAATATTATTTAATTTATCCATTCTTTTTTCCCAACCCACAGGCATAAGCAACTATGCAAAAAATCTTGTTCCTTATTTAAAAACTCTTAACCCCACCTTATTAACTGCACAAAACTACCCTGAATTTAACTGTTATCCAATTCCTAATAATCTTACGCCTGCTCAGGGAACCAAAGGACATTTTGACCGTCTTGTATGGACACAATTTCAACTGCCAAAAATCTATAAAAATCTGAAATCTCAACTTATATTTTCTCCTGTTCCGGAAGCCCCACTTTCTGCCAATTGCCGTTATATTGTGATGGTTCACGATTTGATACCATTGCGCTTTCCCAAACTCTTGTCACCACTGACGCATTTCTCGCGCTACTACGTTCCCCAAGTTCTTGCGCAAGCGCAACACATTATTTGCAACTCCCACGCTACAGCAAAGGACATCACCGACTTTTATCAGATTCGGGCAAGCAAAATCACCCCTATTCCTCTCGCATACGACGCCAATCATTTTCGCCCGCTTCATTTAAATAATGGCGGACAAGATACCCCCTTGAGAAGATGTCCCTATTTTCTCTACATTGGGCGACAGGATTCCTACAAAAACTTACATCGACTGATTACTGCTTTTGCAGCATTATTTAATAATAAGGACTACGAATTGTGGTTAGCAGGACCACAAGATAAACGCTTCACTCCTGTCTTACAAACGCAAGTTGAGGAACTAGGTATAACCGATAAAGTTAAATTTCTTAACTACGTTTCTTACACTGAATTGCCGAAAATAATTTGTGGTGCTACAGCCCTCGTCTTTCCGAGTCTTTGGGAGGGTTTTGGTTTCCCAGTTCTCGAAGCAATGGCTTGCGGGACTCCCGTGATTACTTCCAACCTCTCATCTTTACCAGAAGTTGCTGGCGACGCTGCTCTTCTTATCAATCCTTACAACGTTGAGGAAATGACTGAAGCGATGCAAACAATTGCAACTGATTCCGCATTGCGTCAGCAGCTTTCGACTCAAAGCATAAGCAGGGCAAGCCAGTTCAGTTGGGAAAAAACAGGGCTTTCTACTGTTGAAGTTTTATCACGCTACCTTTAAAACCCACAATAATATTTTTACTTTGGTTAAATAATAGCTCCTACGAGTAGCATATTGTTCAGCGTTTTTAATTTTGTTTAATTTATAATTAAATAGCTTTACCAATATTATAGTAGCTGCTCAATAACAGTTAAATAAACATCTTTCTTTAGAAAGAGGAAAGAGAGCGAACACTTAAACAACAGTTTAGTAACACTTGAATAACTGATTTGAAAATGAGAATATAGTTAAGAAGTTAACAAAAGAGCGCTTAGTAACCCTGTTTTATTAAGTTAGAGATGATTCTCTAACCGTCATTTTAATGTGCTTTTGCAACAAGAGCATTGAAATGACACACAATACAGTGCGCTTCCCTAATCTATGATTCTGCTGAGAGTTCAGGATAGCTATATTTTTCTATGAGAAGAGCAAAACAGGGAGAATTAGCAACATGAAGCAATCTAAGAGTAGGAGAAGACGGGGAATTGTGCTGACTCCTGTAGGGCTGAAGCGGCTACAAGCAGCAATTCTGGCTGTGGAGAAGGCGCACAACAACGGCGATCGCTTTACTCTAGACGAACTGGGCTTACGCATGAATGTTTCTAGCAAAACACTGAGTCGATTGTGGTCGTTGGATAGAGGCGTAGACCAAAAAACTGTGAAACTGTGCTTTAGCGCTTTTAACCTGGAATTATGTAGCGAAGACTATACAATCCTGGATGAACCGAATCAGGCTGAAACTTCTGGCGAGCTTTTGGTGAGTTTAGATACACAGGAGGTAAGTTCGTGTGAGTCTTTATCCGAAGACTCATTTAACGAACAGCGTGACAAACTTAAACATTTTTGGTCATACCCAGATGGTCCGGTACCTCTGGATTCCCCCTTCTACATCGAACGTCCCCCGATTGAGGAACTGGTTTATCGAGAAGTGACTCAGCCAGGCTGTGTGATTCGGATTCGAGCACCTAGACAGATGGGTAAGAGTTCTCTGGTGCTGCGGCTATGTGCTTTTGCACAAAACCAAGGGTATCGCACAGTGAATCTGAATTGCTACCAGATAGATTCCGATTCCGATGGTCTAACTGACTTAAGTCAGGTTTTGCGTAATTTTTGCTGGCGAATTGCAACAGAATTAGACATTGATCCCAACCTGAATGACATATGGGATGAGGAAGTTGGTTGTAAGTTGAATTGTAGCTTTTACTTGCACTATTTGCTCAAGCAGATTCAAAGCCCAGTAGTTCTGGTGTTGAATGAAATTGACCGCTTTTTTGAACATCCTCACATTGCTCAGGAATTCTTTGCTTTGTTGCGTTCGTGGTGCGAGGAAGCACGACAAAATGTCGATTGGCAGAAGCTGAGGCTAGTAGTAGTTTACTCTACAGAAGAGTATGCCACCCTAGATATCAACCGCTCCCCGTTTAATATTGGACTACCTATCTGTCTGGTGGAATTTACCCAGCAACAGGTAGAAGATTTAGCGCATCGGCATGGGCTAGACTGGAGTACTGGTAAAGAATCCGCCCAACTGATATCGTTTGTAGGCGGTCATCCAGCACTGATTCGGATCGCGCTGTATTATCTTTGCTCTCAGGTCATCACTTTAGAAGAACTGATACAAGAGGCAGTTGCCAACGGCGGCATCTACCGCTATAATTTATGGCGACACTGGGCGAAACTGCAAGAAAAACCCAGTCTAGCAAAAACCTATACTGATGTTGTGACAGCAAAGCAAGGTATTTCTCTTGATCCGATTGATGTTTATAAACTGGACAGTTTGGGATTGATTCGCTTTGAGGGCGATCGCATCTTCCCGCGTTGCGAACTCTACCGCGCTTATTTTGCAAAACAACTAGCGACAATCATTTAAGAAATCATTTAATGATACGGGTTTGAACCCCTATCATTGAATGATTTTATGTTCAAAAATTACCTTATTTGCAACGACTCGCCTACTTTCAAGAAGTCGAGAGCCAGCACCTGAAGTATCTTTTGGCTTTCCGCTTCTTGGTGGTTCAAACGCTCTGTATTCTTGGATAAAAGTAGTGTTTCTCGTTTCTAGCTTTGTTAGATCTAAAGCTAATCCTACAGCTAATCCTATGATAAGCAGGCATAAAGCAGTTTTCCATCGCAAATCAGCTATTTTGGAGTGTAAATAATAGGTTGACAGCATTAATTAAAGTTACGCAATTCGTCAACTTTAATGACTGAAACGGTAACATCTCCCGCGTTATCGTTAATCTCGGTATCGAAGAAGAAAGCACACAGTTTCGACGGTTCTGACACAGCTATAGTCAGGGTATGGTCATATCCATTTAGGGTTGACCAACCAGCTGTAACTTGCTTATTCGTTTTTAAGTTCTTGAACTTACCGCCATAAATCCAGAGCATAACTAAGGGTTCGCTTTCTGCGTCTTCAGAATCTTTGACATAATCGAATGCACCTTCTTTGATGCGGACAACATAGATTCCCTGTGTTAGCTCTGCTGTTACTCCTTTGTTTTGGATAGCCTCCATTTGCTCTTTTGTAAGCTGATAGCAATTTTTAGCACTGTTAACGACTAAATCGGTGATAGAGGTTTGAGTTGTCATGATTTTTTCCTCCTTGTAATCAGAAAATTGTATTGATATTGCTACCTGGAAAATAGTGTTTGTTCATTTGGCAATAGAACCACAATTATTCGTAACTTAGGGTGCCATCAATGTTGACAATGTGAGAATCTAGCTCAATCTCGGATGGATAATATGTGTCTCCTGATGCTGTTTTGCACTCAGCAACAAGTACAAGTTGTCTCGTACTCAGCAACTGCGCTGGAGCAATATTTTTGCAGCTTTTAGAAAAATTTTTATCACTCCAGGATAATTTTCCATCCAAGTTACCAATGTATTGATCTAAGTCGATGGAGGTTTGCTGAGAATCGCCATTACTTTTTGTGCAACTTGTTGATAGGATTGATCCATTGATTTCTATCTTGTCTTTGTCGCAGCTTAGGCTAAATTCACCTGTTGCCATCGCTTTATCAACAACAAAGTTAAGTGACACAACCAAAGCAAACAAAAAGACCGTAGCAACTCGCAGTAGTAGCCATTTCTTCATTTTGTATTAACCTCTTCTATTTGTAATGTCGGCAATTGTTTAGATTAAATCGTTTGTTTTGTTTCCTGGGTGTCAAGTTACTAGATTTTGAACATGAGTGCAGCTTTTTCACTTGCTGTCAACGCCAACTCAGCACAATAGTTCACCACAAGACATGAGTTTGGGGCGCAATACTATTGCTGCAGCTTATAAGCCGTTGGCTTTATGTGTCTAGTTTGACAAATGCTTTGGCGGAAATTGCTTTCACTTCATGTGAATATAATCTTACTTTTGCCATGAAAATGCAAGGACAGATAAGACAGTTAAGGAGACATTTAAGAAACTGATTGCAATAGATAAAGGACAGTTAAGACAGTTAAGACAGTTAAGACAGTTACTCCCTTCTCGGTCTAAGATTACCTATCTTCTTTTTGTTCTTCCTATGCGCCTGCAGCGCACGCTGCGCGTTGGCGTGCCTCTTTCAGAGGAGCTACGCTAACGCCCAAGCCGCGTGGCGAAGCCTCAGCCTGCGCTTTGCGCTTACGTGTCCTTAGCGACGCCAGTCGCCTGGGTCGGGAAACCCCTTCAGGGAGAACCTCCGGTTCCGCTAGCCCCGTTCGGGGGCGGTGCGCTAACGCGTTCCGCCAGTCGCCTGGGTCGGGAAACCCTCCAAAGAGGCTGGTCTCACCTCCTGTAGCGCTGGCTCGTCTTTGCGGTACCCTGCGGGAAGCCGCTGCGCGTCTACATCCGACTGAGGCTTGCAAACTTTACAGTTTGGGATTGATTCGCTTTGAGGGTCATCTTACCGACTTGCGAACTCTACCGCGCTTCCAACCGAGAAACAAAACTTCTGTTCAACCTAAGTGCTGTTTGAGTTCACGAATTGCTGCACTGGTATTCCGCTCGTAGGCAACTTCAAAGCACCTAGAAACTATATCGTGGATGTTTATATTTGGGAAATATTGGCTTTGAGTTTGAACAAGGTATTCTGTACCTTGCAACTGATAAACACACAGTTGTTTTTTGCGGAACAGCCAGACTTCTGGCACTTGATAAGGGAGGTAATCATTCACGTCAGAATAGCTCGTCACATCAATTTCCAGTACTAAATCAGGAGGAGGATCAATACTCCAGTCAATTCGCTCTTTACCAGAGACAGCTTCCCAATGGTTAATGTAAAAACAATAGTCTGGTTCAATTCCGCTCTTTTCTGGTAATTCCATAGTGACAGGAGTAAAAGCATCGTACTCACGTCCAATATGATCCAGCAGGACTGTGATAACATTCGCAATTAAATGGGCATCGCGTCCATGTTTGGGAAGAGGAGACATGAGTAAGACTTCTCCGGATCGGTACTTTACGCGGGGAATTGAACCATCGCCTCGCCAGTGACACAAATCCTGATAATCTTGCCAGGTTGCAGGTAACCGGACAACCGCCCCTACAGGTAGCTGAATTTTCTCAGGCGAGACTAGAGCAAACATGGTTCAAACCTTAGAGGTCAAAAATTACAAGCTCAAGATTATTGTAATCTGTATGGTTTGATTGAGATGCTAGGGGTTTTGAGAATGGTGCAAGATCTCAGTTAGTGAACCACATCGTCTCAAACGCCGTTATAGATGCTAGGATAGAGCCGCCAATCCAAGCCTTGCTGCTGTTTTGCACTCAGCAACGAGTATGAGTTGTCTGGTTCTCAGCAACCGCGCTGGAGCAATATTCTTGCAGGTTTTAGAAAAATTTTTATCAACCCAGGATAATCAGCAGGGCTGGTAACAGCCCTGCTGAGTTTAATCAAGCAGAATGAAAGAAAGAATTTTGAGCAAAAACCTCTATTTTATCGGCATTCGCGCGACTTTTTCTTCACAATGCCGAAGAGCTAGCCCTACTTGTTGCTCGCATCCCTATGCAGCGTTTAACCGCGCTTCAAGTGCGCTCACCTTATCTGACAAATCCTTGATCGCATTGACAAGGGTGAAAGTCAGCTCTGAAATATCTGTCATTAAAAGAGAAGACGACTCGTTATGCCTTTGTGTTTCTAAAACCATGCTGGGGCAAACTTTTTGCAACTCCTGAGCAACAAAGCCTACATACTCCCTACCTGCGTCACTGCCTTTTGCATCAAACTCCGGCTTATAACGGAATTTCACTGGAGACAATTGTTTAATAAGTTCTAATCCGCGCTGGTAAGGCATAACATTTGTTTTTGTTCTTGCATCTGAAAGCGCAGCAAAAGTTCCACCGCCTGTTTTAGAAGCGTTGCCATCAATACTTAAGGTTTGGTCGGGGTTGGCAGTATTGATTCCTACTCTCTTGTAAGCTGAAAAAATATTGATCGCTTCCCAAGAATTGTCATTATTACCTGGTACATAAACCGTAATGACATCACCGCCAACTGCGTTAGGACGGTTATAGCCCCAACGAATAAACTTAGATTTTTGGGAACCATTACTTAAGCTCCAACTTGGACCATGAAAATCAATTCCAGCTGCGGCGTCAAAAGCAGCAAGCCCGGAAACTTGTAATTTTGCTTCGGGTTTCTGTGTCCCAATGCCGACGTTACCATTGGTAACTGTTAGTCTTTCCGCACCGGATTGAAACAAACCAATGCTATCATCAGAATCGTTCTCAATTCCAATCAATAACTTGGTTTTTTCGCTTGTATTTGCTGAGGTCGTGCCTTCAACATAGTAGCGAATATAAGCTTTATCGCCTGAACCGCCACCGGGATCTTTTGGAAACAAAATACCTGCTTGATCATTATTTCCAACCTCTGGCGTAATCGCTCCACCAGTAACTTGCAATTTTGCTTGTGGTGTCGTTGTCCCGATACCAACATTGCCGTCAGCAGTAACTGTTAGTAAATCACCAGTCACGGGTGTCCAAAGACGAAATGCCCCGTTTGGGTTGTACAAATCAAACGCGTCACCCTTAGCCCATGTCTTTGGGGCAGTGGTGAGGTTACGTCTGTAAAGTTGAAGACTACCCTTCTCTCCTGTAACTCTAATCTTACCTATATTTGGTTCAAAATCTATTGGTCCAACATCTATGTTAGAAGTCACATAAAGTTCGCCATCAATTTTTTGCTGAGCCATGTTTTTTGTTCCTTGGTTTAACAGATTAGAAAGTATGCAAAACTTGCATCTTTCGATATATTTTCACAATTCTAATAAAAAGGCAAGGACAGATAAGACAGTTAAGCAGACAGTTAAAAACTAATTTATAAGACAGTTAAGACAGTTAAAACAGTTAAGAACTGAATTGAAATAAATAATGGACAGTTAAGACAGTTAAGACAGTTAAGAACTGAATTGAAATAAATAATGGACAGTTAAGACAGTTAAGACAGTTAAGCTACAAATAGGCAAATGATGTAGTTAGAAAAGTGATAAAATCTTAAATCAGATGTATAGGAATTCGGTTTGATTTGTGAAATGACTCGTTGAGACAGGGAACAGGGAACAGAAAGTGTACTGATTTTTTTAAGCGCAGAGCGCAGGCACTTTCAGAAAATTCAAATAGTAGTTCTATATCTACAAATTTCTAATACTTGTGTTATTGCGATTTTGTAATCACACTTTGAGATGAGATACCAGGTTGGTGGCAGTCTCCACAGTGACGATCCTAGCTATGTTGTCCGTCAGGCAGACGAAAGACTTTATGCCAGCTTGAAAGCTGGCGAGTTTTGTTACGTCTTAAATTCTCGCCAGATGGGCAAGTCATCGTTATTACAACGCACAAGTTATCGTCTTAGGAAAGAAGGCTATAGCTGTGCATACTTGGATGTCACCCGATTGGGTAGCGAAAATACCACACCGGAACAATGGTACAAAGGCATCATCGTCAGCCTGTTCTACGACTTAAATCTGGCAGAACACCTCAACTTTAAGCATTGGTGGGATACGCAAGCAGGCATTTCCCCAGTGCAAAAACTACACTCCTTTGTTGAAGGAGTTTTACTGCCAAATGTTCAAAGCGAATTTCTGCGAGACGGCAAAGCTGAACGCATTTTCATCTTTATTGATGAAATTGATAGTTTACTGAGTTTGAGTTTTCCTGTCAGTGACTTTTTTGCCTGGATTCGTCATTGCTATAATCAGCAGGCACACGACCCGAATTTTCAACGCTTGGGATTTGCACTGTTTGGAGTAGCCAGTCCATCTGATTTGATTGCCGACAAGCGCCGGACACCCTTTAACATTGGTACAGCGATTGAGTTATATGGGTTTCAACTGCATCAAGCAACACCATTGCTCAAAGGGTTAGAGGAAGTTGTCAGCCAACCTGAAATTGTGCTGCGAGAGATTATTTACTCGAGTGGGGGACAACCGTTTCTGACTCAAAAACTCTGTCAGCTCATTGTCCGAACAGCCTTAGAGACATCAAGTAGAAAAATTGTCCTACCTCCAGCAACTGAAGCATTTTGGGTAGAGCAATTGGTGCTACAGCACATTATCCAACACTGGGAAGCAAAAGATGAACCGGAACACCTCCGCACGATTCGCGATCGCCTACTTTTCAATGAACAACGGGCAGGACGGTTGTTAGGTGTTTATCAGCAGGTGTTGCAAGCTCTTGAAACAGACACTCAAACATCTGGTGTCCCTACCGATGATAGTCGAGAACAAACAGAACTTTTACTATCCGGATTAGTTGAGAAACACAACGGCTATCTCAAAATTAAAAATCCTATCTACCGCAGTGTCTTTAATTCTGAATGGGTACTCAGGCAGTTAGACAATCTGCGCCCCTATTCCCAGGCATTCAATGCATGGGTAGCCTCTGGTTATCAAGATGAATCACGTCTGCTGCGGGGGCAAGCGTTGCAAGAGGTGTTGGAATGGAGTGGGCGCAAAAGTCTCAGTGATTTGGATTATCGATTTTTGGCAGCTAGCCAGGAACTGGAACACCGGGAAACTGAGCAAAGACTGAAAGCTGAGCGGTTGAGAGAAACAGAAGCACGATTAGCGATTGAGCGAAAAAGTGCCCGTCGTCAGAGGCGATTACTGGCAGTAGTGAGTTTAGCTCTAATAATTTCTACAGTGTTAGGAGTGATGACGCTTGTTGCCTATCGTGAATCTGCTTTGAGTGAAGTTCGTATAACCGCCGTTGCTTCCAACGCAAACTTTGCCTCAAACCAGCATCTTGATGCCTTGGTGCAAGCAATTCAAGCACGCACGAAATTTCAACGGCTCTGGCTACTCGATCCATCAACGAAATCGGTGTTAGATCAGCAAACGCGCAAGGTGCTAGAGGAAGCAGTGTATGGAGCAGATGAGGTAAATAGTATATTAGCGCACCAGGGAGGAGCCTTAGGCGTTGACTTTAGCGCTGATGGACAGTGGATTGCTAGCGGTGGTACAGACCGAATCGTCCGGCTTTGGAAACGTGATGGTACCCTAGTTCACACCTTACCCCACAATGCTAGCCTATATGGTGTTCAATTCAGCCCGGATAGCCAACGGGTTGCTGCGGCTGGGCTAGATGGCGTGGTGCGGCTTTGGTCAGTGGATGGTACCCCATTGGCAACAATGAAAGGACACACGGCACCCGTTTGGGGAGTGGCATTCAGCCCGGATGGACAGATTATTGCATCTACAAGTGCCGATCGCACCATCAATCTCTGGCGCACTAATGGTACGCTGATCAAAACGCTGGAAGGACATAAAGCAGACGTTTGGAGTGTGGCATTTAGCCCTGATGGCAAGATTCTGGCATCTTCCAGTGTGGATAAGACCATCAAGCTCTGGAGTCCAGATGGCACAGTCATCCGAACCCTACAGGTTGGTTCAGGACCAGTCTGGGGTGTGGCATTTAGTCCGGATGGGCAAATCCTAGTTTCTGGTTGTGAAGACAATTACGTCAAACTGTGGAACCGCTCAGGAGAACTGCTCAGAACTCTGGAGGGACATACGGCGGGGGTGCAGAAGGTAGCGTTCAGCTCTGATGGGCAAACGATCGCCTCGACAGGTAATGATAAAACAGTGAAGCTCTGGCGGCGTGACGGTAGCCTGTTGAGAACTTTTCGCGGGCATCGCACAGTCATTCGCTCAGTTGCCATAAGCCCCGTTCGGGTGATGCGAAGCGATAGCGATCAAGAAGCGTCAGCGTTAGTTGGTCAGATTATCGCCTCTGCTGGCGAAGATGGTATCATCAAGCTTTGGAAAAGTTCGCCCTTCCAGCACCTTCTCAATAATCATCAAAATGTCGTTTGGCGAGTTGCTTATGCACCAAACACGCCTCTTGATCAGTCTCTACTTGCCACTGTTGCAGGGCAGGCAATTAAGCTATGGCGACGGGACGGTTCTCTGATTAAGACAATTCCAATCAATACCAGCCAGGTTAACACTGTAGCTTTCAGCACCGTTCCCAGAGCTGCTTTCAAGAAGAATCAGGAGACTCTTGCAATAGGGACTATCAACGGCAACATTCAACTCCTCAACCTTAGCAATGACGAAACGACTATTCTTCGTGGTCACAACGCTGGAATTTTTGGATTAGCATATAGCCCGGATGGGGAGTTTCTGGTGTCGGTAGCGGACGATCTCACCCTCAGACTCTGGCAGCGTGATGCTTCTGGGCAGTTTCAACTTTGCCAAACAATCCAAGCACATTCCAGCCGCATTTGGGATCTCGCCTTCAGCTCTGACGGGCAGTTCATTGCCTCCGCCAGTGTCGATGGCACAGTCAAGCTGTGGACGTGGAAGAATGCCAATCACCAAGCCCTCCAGCTTTATAAAACCCTCAAAGGACACAAGAGTGCCGTTTGGGGTGTTGCCATCAGCCCTTCAAGTCAACACATCGTCTCTGCCGGACGAGATGGTCAACTGCTGCTGTGGAATCGAGATGGTAAACTCATGCAATCCTTTAAAGAAGGAAACATTGGTTTGACACGAGTGGCATTCAGCCCTGATGGACAAAAAATTGCCGCAGCCAGTTGGGACAACACAATCAAGATTTGGGCACTAGACGGCACGCTGCTCAAAACCTTGAGTGGACACCTCTCTACCGTGATGTCTGTCGCCTTCAGTCCGGATGGCAAAACCTTGGCATCTGGCAGTGATGACCAAACGGCGATTCTGTGGGATTTGCAACAGATTCTCCATATCGATCCACTAGCATACGGCTGTGACTGGGTGCGGGATTATTTGAAAACTAATAAACAAGTGGAGAAAGGCGTGAGCGGATCTCTAACCCAGGGCGATCGCTTTATCTGCAATTGATCGCTTCCTACTTACTACTTCTTACGGCGTTCCCACTGCTCCAGAGTAAATTAAGCCGCGTTGCACATCCATAGTCAAAATCGCTCCATCCCGAATCACTTGTGTCGCCTTTTTCACTCCAACGATAACTGGCACACCGAGACGCAAGCCAATCACAGCTGCATGGCTGGTAAGACTTTCTTCTTCGGTAATAATTCCGGCAGCTTTGCGAATTGCTTCAACAAAATCAGCACTTGTACCCGAGGCAACCAAAATATCTCCGTAACTAAAGTTACTAACATCCATGCCAGTCTGTGCCACCCTTGCGCGACCACTCACAGAACCTTGTCCCAGTCCAATTCCTTGACCTAGTACCGCTGTTACAACTTCAACTTTAATCAAATCTGTTGACCCGGAAACTCCCTGGAGAGTCCCAGCTGTCATGACTACCAAATCCCCCTGAGATAAGAGTTCTCTTTCTTGAGCTACATTGATAGCTGCTTGGAATGTCTGACCAGTGGAAGGTAATTCTAACATCAACAACGGTTTGACGCCCCATACAAGTTGTAACTGTCGCGCTACATTCACGTGAGGTGTCACTGCCAAAATGGGTGTTTGGGGACGAAACTTGGAGACATTTCGTGCTGTTGCGCCTGTTTGCGTCAAAGTCATAATTGCTGCTGCTCCCAACTGTTCTGCAATTTGACCGACAGCTTGGCTGATGGCATTAGGAATCGAACGTTTGGTGTCTCTGGCTTGATTTGGGTTTCTGTGCAGCGCTACCTCTTGTTCTATGCGTTCGGCAATTCGCGCCATCGTCGCGACAGCTTCCACTGGAAATTTGCCTACAGCAGTTTCATTCGACAGCATGACTGCATCCGTACCATCTAAAATCGCATTTGCCACATCTGACACTTCGGCGCGAGTCGGACGGGGGTTACTAACCATGCTGTCTAACATTTGGGTGGCGGTGATGATTGGAATCCCCATGCGATTGGCAGTCGCAATCAACCGCTTTTGTAGTACCGGGACATCCTCTGCTGGGAGTTCTACACCTAAGTCACCTCTTGCCACCATGACGCCATCACACAAAGCCAGAACAGCTTCCATTTGTTCAATGGCTTCGTGCTTTTCAATTTTGGCAATCACTGGCACTTGTTTGCCTGTCGTGGAAATGAGTTCTTTAATTTCTATCATGTCTTGGGGGTTGCGGACAAAGGAAAGTGCTACCCAGTCCACACCCTGATCCAGACCGAACATCAAATCCTCACGGTCTTTGTCGGTCATTGCTTTAATCGACAGGTAAACTCCGGGAAAGTTAACGCCTTTGTTGTTTGAAAGCGTTCCACCGACAGTGAGGCGACAGTGCAAATCCCCTTTTTCGCGGTTAATTTCCTCTACCAGCATTTCCACGCGCCCATCATCTAGCAGGATTCTTGCCCCTACAGGGACTTCCTCTGCCAAATAATCGTACGTGACGCAGCTGATTTCTTGTGTGCCGACAACTGGACGATTGGTTAAGGTGAAGCGATCGCCTTTTGCCAGGACTATAGATCCGTTTTCAAATTTCCCCAAGCGAATTTTTGGTCCTTGCAAGTCTTGGAGGATGCCTACTGGTTTATTCAGTTCAAAGGCAGTTTGCCGAATGAGGCGAATATTACGCTGATGATCAGCATGAGTCCCGTGAGAGAAGTTTAGCCGCAGTGTTGTTGCACCAGCTTCAATCAGAGCTTTTAGCGTTTCTGGGCTGCTGGTAGCAGGACCAATTGTGGCGACAATTTTTGTTCGGCGGATAGAATCTTTTAGTTGCATAAAAGCGGAATCTAGGGAGCTACTCAGGGAATCATCCTAATTTAGGAGAGACATGTATGTCTGTTGCTGCTGAATCAATCATTAAAGCTGGTAGATGGCAGGCGTAGGGAGTGAAGGGGAGGCGGGGGAGACAGGGTAGAAAATTGCTCTTTGCTCTGCTGATTCCCCTTGTTCCTATTGTCCTCTTTTTAGATTTCACTAAGGAAGCAAAAGCTTAGAGTCTGTTGAAATCATACCGTTATTGGGCTGCTAATCTGTAAAGAAGTAGATAAATCTTGCTACACACAAATTTATTATTCGTCATTATGTACCGCAAAACTTCACTTTCCTTATAGAAAAGTGGCATTATCTAGATACTACATCTTAAGTAAAGCAACAAGGAGTTCATAATGCTGATGTCGGAGGCACAAAAGCCACTGACAGTCCCGCCAAAGGAATTTTTAGCGCCTCCGGGTGATTTTAATCCGACGCTGCTTATGTTCTTGGCAGCTGCGGGAACATTTGTTTTGTCTAACTTTGGTTACTGGGTTTGGCAATGGCCACACTGGTTATGCTTTAGTGCTAATACCTTGGCGCTGCATATTGCAGGAACTGTAATTCACGACGCCTGCCACCAATCGGCACATCGTAACCGAATTATTAACGCCATGTTAGGACATGGCAGTGCCCTGATGCTGACTTTTGTCTTCCCAGTGTTTACACGCGTGCATTTGCAGCATCATGCTCATGTCAACGACCCAGAAAACGACCCAGATCATTATGTTTCCACAGGTGGTCCTTTGTGGTTGCTTCCAGTCCGCTTTTTATACCACGAGGTGTTTTTCTTTCAGCGGCGACTATGGCGTAAATATGAGCTACTGGAATGGTTTGTGAGTCGCTTGTTTGTGGTTGGAATTTTTTGTATCTCAATTCACTACCACTTTTTGGGCTACGTTCTCAATTTTTGGTTTATCCCTTCTGCCGTTGTCGGGTTAGCACTTGGTTTATTTTTTGATTATTTACCCCATCGTCCTCACCAAGAGCGCGATCGCTGGAAAAATGCTCGTGTCTACCCTAACTCAATTTTGAATTTCCTGATCATGGGGCAAAATTATCATTTAATTCATCATTTGTGGCCTTCTATTCCGTGGTATAATTACCAGCCCACATATTATTTCATGAAGCCCCTTTTAGATGAAAAAGGCTGTTATCAAACTTCAGGTCTACTGCAAAAAAAAGACTTTTGGGAGTTTGTTTATGACATTTTTTTAGGAATTCGGTTTGATCACCACAAATCACCTGAAAATGAGCAAGGGGAGGGAAGATAGGCTTATTTCTATTCACAGCCTGATAATGAGCAATCACTAAGCAAACGAAGGCAACGCTCAACGAAGAGTAAGCTATTATACTTACCAAACGTTAACGGGAGACTCCTGGTGATTGAGGTGTGGAGTTTTGGATCTCAGGATGAGTAATAATCTGCACAGACCAGTAGGTCACAACCATGAGAATGAGACCAGAACCCACGCCTAATATCAAACCAATGAGTAAAGCGAGTTTGTGAGGAGAAATAGCCTGATCGTTTTCTAGTGGTGGAGTAGGAGTCTCCTCCTGTGTTGACTTGTAGAGAGAAGTTGGTGGCAAAAGCGTCTCAAACTCCGCATCATCACTTGTTTGGTGGTTGTTGAGTCGTGCTGACAGCTTGCCCCCAAACATTTGGTTAATGTTCTGCTCAGGTAAAGGGCTTTGAGGCTCAAATGTAACGTTGATTAATGGTAAAGTAGGGGCTGAGTCTTGTGTTGGCGTGTAGAGATGAGTGAGTGGTAGGAGTGCCTCCAGTGCTTCTTTTGCCGAATTGTATCGGTCTTTAAAGTGGTAGTGGACCATTTTGTTGAGTACTGAAGCTAGCCCAGTATTAACTTCAGCTAAGTGTTCCCAAATAATCTCACCTGTGTTGCGGTCTTCTGGTAATTGTGTTGGATGTACTCCCGTTAGAGCTTGGATGCCAATCATTCCTAAAGCATAGATATCACTATTGGGGCGTGGTTTGCCTCGCTCTTGCTCATGAGGCATATAGCCTGGTGTACCGATAGCAATTGTGGTGTATTCAAGGGGAATGAAGTTGGAATTTTTTCCTTGACTTTTAAGCAATTGATTCCAGATTGGCTTGACAGCACCAAAATCAATTAGGACTAACCGATTGTCCTGCTTTCGTCTAATAATATTACTAGGCTTGACATCTCTGTGGATCAGCCCGTAGCTGTGAATAAAATCCAGGATGTCCAATATCTCTTGCAATAGTTGAAAAACTTTGCTTTCAGACCAGCGATGACCCGCCGACAGTTCCACATTGAGGGGATGCCCTTCAATAAACTCTTGCACCAAGTAGAACTCAAGGTTGTCTTCAAAATGAGTTAAAAGATGAGGAACCAGGTCATAGTTGTCCAGTTTTTTCAGGGCTTCTACTTCTCGGGTAAACAGCCGTCTGCGTATTTCCACTGAAATAGGACATTGGCTGCTCGGTAAAAAATGTTTTACGACGCAGATGGGACGCTCAGGCAAGTGAGTGTCTTCAACCAAGTAGGTTTGACAAAATATACCTTGACTTAAAACTTGAACAACCTGGTAACGCTCTCCTTGTAACTTGGTTAACATGTTACGATATACCTAACGGTTCTATTAAGTAAATTTACTTAAATAGAATCTATCTATAAAATTAATATATAGCTTTTATCATACAAAATGATTTCATAAAAGCTTGCGGGACGTGTGGAACGAGCATACCTAAAATAACGCGGGAGGCAGATAGCGCCGAAGCATGAGGTCAAGAAATTAAATGAATTGACGTCATGAGTCATTTATGTCGGGGTGGAATGCCCTTCGGGTTCACCAGTCCCCGCTTGTTGGGAAACCCGCCTACAGGGCTGGGTTCACCGGCACGATGAATTTATTCATCGTCAATATTGTTTTTTCTTGCCCAACCCTCAATAAGTTCACTTACGCTTGTTGCTTTAACTGCTGCCATTTTTTGCAATTTACTCCATGCTGTAGGGGTAAGGTGTATTCTGTGGGATTCTTTAAGCTCAGAGTGAAGTGCTGGTTGATTTCTTGTTCTTTTTATCCCTTTTCCTGTTGACATATTTAGAACTGGTACGCTATTCTAAATAGAGTATAACACAAAGTTAAGGAGGTGGTTACAAGCCATGCCACGGAGTACAAAGCCATCGTTTGTTCTGGAACTACCATTAAAGGTAGACAGCCAACAGGACTCAGAACTGCAAGCAAGATTCAATGCAGCTATGCGACTGTACAACAACGTTCTTGGAGAAGCTAAGGCGCGGATGGAACTAGTACGCAAATCCGAGGCATACCAAGCAGCTAAAAAGGTATCTCGTGACCGAAAGAAAGAGCGAAGTGATGCTTTTAAGTTGGCTCGTGAAGCTTAGCGATTTAACGATTACGACCTCCAGTCCTATGCCAACAGAGCAGCCAAAGACTCAAAGTGGATTGCTCAAAAGATAGACGCGGCTGTTCAACAAAAACTAGCAAAAGAGTGCTTTTCAAGCTGTTGAGCGTGTTCTTTTTGGTAAAGCGAAGGATGTTCGGTTCAAGGTTGAATCTCGATTCCGCTCTATCGAAGGGAAGACCAACAAACAAGGCATTAGATGGAAGGACAATTGTGTTGTCTGGAGTGGGCTAGAACTTCCAGCAATCATTGATACCGAAAATGTTGTCGTTCAGCATGGTCTCTCCTGTCCTGTCAAGTACTGCGGTCTCATTCGGCGTACCTTCGGAGGAAAGCGTAGATGGTTCGTGCAGCTTGTTCTGAAAGGTACGCCCTACTCCGAAGCTAAGAACTACGTTTCTAACGGTGTTGTTGGTCTCGACCTTAACGTTAGTAACATTGCATTTGTGGCGGACAGCCACGCTGGTTTATTGCCCTTTGCGGACAAAGTTCCTACTTTCAGCAAGGAAATAACCAAGCTACAACGACAGATGCAGCGGTCACAGCGTGTCAACAATCCGGATAATTTTGAGGAAGATTTCGAGACGCGCAAAGGGCGTAGAACTGTTGTCAAAAAAGGCAAGAACAAGAAAGGTAAACGTCAATGGAACAAGTCTGCCAACTACCGTAAGGCTGCACAGAAGAAACGTGAGCTAGAACGCAGGAAAGCTGCTTATTCCAAGTCTCAAAATCGTTGCGTTGTCAACGAAATCTTGAGACATGGCAAGAACATCAAAACTGAGAATGTATCAGTTAAGGGGTGGCAAAAAAGGTACGGTAAAGCTATAAGAGCCAAATCCCCAGGATTTGTTCAATCAGAATTGAAACGTAAAGCTGAGAATGCTGGCGGTTCGTTCACAAAGTTCTCTACTCAAAAAACGGCACCTATTCTCACTCATTTGGACGGTAGCCGCATCAAAAAAACACTTTCTGAGCGGGTTCATCGGGATGTCACGGGGATTCCAGAACATCCCCGGGACTTGTTTAGCGCCTTTTTGAGTAGATCAGTCAATCAGGATAAGTTGATATTGCAAGATGCTCAAACCGAGTATCTGAGGCTGGAACCAGTCTTGTTGGAGGCGTATCAACGTTATTTAACCCGCAATTCCCGTAAGCAAGTCCGCTCTTCAGGCAGTCTGATTCTCCCGACTAGCGGGTCTCCAACGAGCTACTAATCCCTGACCAGATAGCTGAATCGAGCAAAAAGTCAGATGAGGATGTGGCCGTACCGCCCCGTTTTCGCGCGCGGGGGAGGGTTCAAGTGGCGGGTCTTGTACCGGAGAGAGTAGGAGCAATTGGTACCGTCTTGGATGCCAAAAGCCTACGGGTGAGTAGGGGTAAACAGCAACTCTGTCTTCCAAAAGAATCCCATCGGCTTTTAGCCGTGGGAGTGTCAAGAGAAATACTAGAACGTGTCATCTTAGGATAAAGGCTGGCGGATATTCCAGTCAGGACGTAACTTTTCGGCGTGACGCAAATACGTATGGAAAATTTGGGCGGAGGCAGGCAGATAGGCGTGACCTAAAAACCGGATGCAGCGCTCTAAGCTGCCATCAACGTGCATTTCCTGTACATCCAACATGGGTACATTGTCCCAATGACGGCGTGAACGTGCAATTGCAGCAGGAAAAGTAGCATTTAAATCGCGTGTGACTGAGAAAGTCATACTAACAATATCTGTTGGATGCAATTGATTCCGTTTTTCCAGTTCATCTAGTAGTTCCATCACAGCTTCTCGCATTGCTTCAACCGTATTTTCTGGAACGGTTGTTGCTCCGCGAATAGCCCACATTCGCCACTCCACAAAACAATCCTCCATTTAGTTATGAGTCATTAGTCATTAATTACCAGTTATCACTCATGAGTCATTTGTCCTTTGACTCATGAGTGATAACCATTTATGGTCTATACATCCATAAAGGCAAACCATTGGTAGACACTTCAAATTCAACCCAGTTGAGACCAGTCCCAAGCCCTGAAGAAACTTGACGACTTCCTGGCAAGATGCGATTTAACAGAGGTTTGCGTTCTTCTAGGGTGTAGACGGGAGTTTTTTCGGGATCAAGACCAACCAGTTCGGCTGCCCAACGGCGGGCATCTTCCTCTGTTCCCAGACGATCTACAATACCTAACTCTACGGCTTGCTGTCCAGTAAAAATTCGACCATCAGCGAAACTTCTCACAGTTTCAACCCCCAAGGAACGCGCATCAGCTACTGTCTGGACAAACTGCTGGTAACTTGTGTCAATTAATTCTTGCAAAATGTTTTGTTCTGGTTCCGTTAGTTCTCGGTCAAACGCCAAAATGTCTTTATAAGGACCAGACTTGATGACCTTGAAGGAAACACCGATTTTTTGCAACAAGCGTTCCAAGTTGTTACCACGCAAAATCACACCAATGCTACCTGTAATCGTACCAGGATTAGCCATGATATGTTGCGCTCCCATGCCGATATAAACTCCACCAGAAGCAGAAATGTTGCCAAAACTAGCAACAATTTTTACTTTCTCACGCAACCGCTTCAAGGCGCTGTAGATTTCTTGGGAATCTCCTACTGTCCCGCCAGGACTATCAATCCTCAGCAGTAACGCTGGAAATTTTCTTTCTTCTACAGTTTTCAGCGCTTCTAATACATGCTTGCGAGTCCCACTGGCAATCGCACCTGTAATTTCAATACGAGCAATTTGTTTACGATATCTAGGCTTAAAAGGCCAAACCATGAGCAGTCAACAAACTTCCTAATAAACTTAATCATAAAACGTTACGTGCTCAAAGCACTTGCTTTCCCTATGTTAAGAAAAACGAGCTAGTTTTGTGATCATTACAATTTTAATAAAATTTTTATAATTTATGTGTATCTTTATTTGCTATGATAATTCAAGTAGAGAAAAACCTCAGTAAGTCTTTTAAGGTTCACTACAAGACCATAAAGTTTTTTATCCTTGAATTTGAGTACTAGCAACGTAACTCAAGGACTATAAATTCTACAATCAATATATAAACGTTCAATAGAAATAGCGATTAGCCAATGCTAATTCTTGAGCGAGTAGCACTAGCAGCGTTTTTAGTCTTGACAATGTAAGTTGCGAATATATTGACCCGAATGCCTATCAGAGCCAAAATTCGAGATTTATCGTAAAATTTGATACCGATAATAAGCGTAAGTGTCAAATAGCGCCCCGACAAAACTGCAAGTTAAAGAGATAACAAATAGTCCGCCAACAGGAGTGCCACTGCCAAATATGGCAAGAAACTCCATAATCAGAGTTGTGATTACCTCAGTGACGCCTTGTAAACCAGGAATATAGCCGACAAGCGATAGGACGAGCAACGTAATGCCGAATAAAAACATGGGAGCGACGAAACTGAAAATAATCGATAATACAAGCGAGCGGAGAAAGTTCGTCATAACGGTCATGTAGAGTAGGCTCCGTAAGTTTATTAGGCAGACCATAGTTGCCTGCCTAGTCGTCACTTTCTACAATAAAGGCGATCGCTCTGTCTCAGGCGTTATTTCAAAAATCTTAAGTTTTCATTAAAATATATACACAATCTTTCCAAGATATGTTGCGAAATCCAAAAAGGGATTAACAGGACGTAAGCCTTGAAAAATCAATGTTTACAGATGTAGTTGCAGCTATTGTTTCAACGGCAGCCCTGTTCACAAAAGCTTTAGTTTCTGAGATTGCCTTTAAACAAAGTTAATCTTAATTCCAAAAGTGTAACCGACAGCGACGCCAAGACCCTAGAAATGCTATCACGCTCAAAATAACTCCTGACTCATGACTTAAACTACCGCTTCGTAATTCGCTATGATGACGGCAGTTATAGAGTTAGCTTGTCAACATTGAGTGAGACGATATCCAAATCTAGTTTAGGAGCATGGAGTCAGCGATTGCTGGCAGCTATTTTCTTGGGTGGACAAGTCATGATTCACCTACTTAAGGGAAAAATCCATCGGCGTAATACCTTAGAGCAAATGGCAGCAGTTGGACCGGACTCCTTGTTTATTGCCTTGTTAACGGCTGTTTTCGTTGGGGCAGTATTTACCATTCAGGTGGCGCGGGAATTTATTAACTTTGGCGCGGGAAACGTCGTCGGTGGAGTGCTGGCGATCGCCTTGACACGCGAACTTTCCCCCGTTTTGACAGCAGTGATTTTGGCGGGGCGAGTTGGTTCGGCATTTGCAGCGGAAATCGGTACGATGCAAGTCACCGAACAAATTGACGCCCTTTTGATGTTAAAAACTGATCCAATTGATTATTTGGTTATCCCGCGCGTACTTGCTTGCGGCTTAATGTTACCAATCTTAACGCTTTTGTCTCTGGTAACAGGTATGTTAGGGGGATTAATTATTGCAACAAACATATACAATCTCTCCGAGACATCGTTTATAGACTCAGCCCGTAACTTTCTCGGCGGTTGGGATATTGTCAGCGCCATGATTAAGGCGTGTTGCTTTGGAATTTTAATAGCTGTAATTGGGTGCAGCTGGGGTTTGACGACAAAAGGAGGAGCAAAAGGAGTGGGACAGTCTACCACAACAGCTGTTGTCACTGCCTTGTTGATTATCTTTGTGAGCAACTTTTTTCTTTCTTGGCTGATGTTCCAAGGAACTGGTGGTGGATTTATGCCAGGGTTCTAGACCAATAGCGATTAGGGATTAGGGATTGGGGATAACGGTTTGATTGATAGTTGCTGGCTCCTAGTCCCTAGTCTATACCCGTAACTCCTAAAATAGAAATAATGTTTACTAACCAAGCAGGAGTTTCTCGTTTTGACGACTTCATATACGTCCAAGGCATCAACCACCGTCGAACTCAAGCCTAGTTACAACATACCTTTGGTATTAGTGATTGCCGCAATTCCAATGCTTGTGGTGCAACCTTGGGTAGCAGGCGCGATCGCCCTGTTTGGCTTGTTTCTCATGTTTCAAGCGGTTACACTGCGTCTGTTATTTACTCCCACCGACTTGGATATTTACAGAGGTGAAAAATTAATTCGGCGCTTTCCCTACCAGGAATGGCAAAATTGGCGCATATTCTGGAATTCGATTCCCATTCTGTTTTATTTTAAAGAAGTTAAAAGTATTCACTTTTTGCCGATTTTATTTAACCCTAACACTCTCAAAACTTGCTTAGAAGAACGCTGTCCGCGTATTTAATGCTTCACCATGACTCAGTACTGTGTACCCTATAAAGTGATGACTGGACATGACTTCAGTTGTGCTCACTCATCACTTAAGGCTATCTCAGACTTAATTCAGACTTAATATAGATTGCTGAAAGCTATTTATTCGTGTCATAGGAATTACACTATTGTTTATGAACCCCGAGGAATCTCAAACACCACAAACAACTGATGAGTCGTTGATGCAAAAAGAACAACCAAAAGTTGAGCAACCAGAAAATTCATCTGTTGAGTCAGTGGTGGAAAGAGCAGCGCCAAACTCCACAGTTGATAGACAAAATGTCCAACCAACTTCTGCTGTGTCCAATTTAAATCCAGAAGAACAAAGTCTTACAAATGAATTAACACAGCAGTCAACTGCTGAAGTGGTGACGCTCTTACAAGAGGAAACTACCGCGCAGGGGTCAGAAGTAGAATCAATATATAATCGCCAAGAAGAAGCCGCGCAACGAGTCGCGCAGTTACAAAGCCAAAAACAAGCGCTAAAAGAAGAAATAGCTAACCTGCAACTATCCTACAAAACTGTTCAGGCGCAATTGGGTGACACTCAAATGGCGTTGGCACAACTGGTGCAAGAAACGCTCTCAGGGCTTGAACAACGCAAAGCGGCGCTGCAAATTTCTGTAGAACAGCTAGAACGCCGTCAAGAACGGATTCGCAACGAAATGCGAACCACTTTTGCAGGGACTTCTCAAGACTTAGCGATTCGGGTACAGGGTTTTAAGGATTATCTCACGGGCAGTTTACAAGATTTGGCAGCCGCAGCAGAACAGTTGCAACTGGTACCAAAACAGAAACCGGAACCAGAAAAGCTAGAGATCAAACAGGTTAAGCCAGCCGAAGAGCAGCTAGGAACACCACAATTTGCTCAACAGCAGTTCCAGGATACGACAAAACAAGTTCGTCGTCTCATCGACCAGTATCGCACGAAACCAGATTATTACGGTCCACCGTGGCAACTGCGCCGCACCTTTGAACCAGTGCATGCAGAACGAGTCTCCAACTGGTTTTTTAGCCAAGGAGGACGAGGTGCTTTACGGACGACAGGCAGTAGGTTGCAGAATATTCTCATTGCCTCAGCAGTGATTTCGATATTACACAAGTTGTATGGCGATCGCCTCCGGAGTTTGGTGTTAGCGAATACGCCAGAACGTTTAGGTGAATGGCGGCGTGGCTTGCAGGACTGCTTGGGAATAGGTCGTCCAGACTTTGGACCAGACAGAGGTGTAGTATTATTTGAAACACCTGAAGCTTTGGCACAAAAAGCAGACCGACTGGTAAAAGCCAATCAACTCCCTCTGATTTTGATTGACGATTCTGAAGAGCAAATTAGTTTGGGACTGTTGCAATTTCCCTTATGGTTAGCTTTTGCTCCTGACCCGAAAATGATGAGAAGTTATGATGATGACTACTAAGTCGTCGTTAGTCCTGAGTCACAAAAGACCAAAAACAGAAAACTCATAACTCATAACTCTGAAATATGGCTATTTGGTTAAGTTTGTGCGGAGCGGTTTTGGTTGTGGCTTATCTAGTGGGTTCTACACCCACTGGCTACACAGTAGCTAAGCTATTGAAAGGCATTGATATTCGCTCAGTTGGTTCTGGCTCAACAGGAGCAACCAATGTGCTCAGAACCTTAGGCACAGGACCAGGGGCATTTGTTTTAGTGATAGATTGCTTGAAAGGAGTATTGGCGATCGCCCTGGTTGACTGGTTTTTCCACTTTGCTCGCAGTCAAAATTTGATTCCTCCAGAGATAAATACCGAGTTATGGCAACCTTTGATGGTCACTTTCGCCGGACTATTCGCCATACTTGGACACAGTAAGTCAATCTTTTTAGGCTTCACTGGTGGGAAATCTGTGGCGACCAGTTTGGGTATTTTGTTGGCGATGAATTGGCAGGTCGGTTTGGCTACGTTTGGCGTATTTGCCGTTATGCTGGCAATATCGCGGATTGTCTCTTTGAGTTCGATTGCTGGTGCCGTTACCGTTTCTATTTTCATGCTACTCCTGCATCAACCGTTACCTTACATCTTGTTTGGTGTTGTTGCAGGCTTGTATGTGATTTGGCGACACAGTAGTAATGTTGGGCGTATACTTGCAGGGACTGAGCCAAAATTAGGGCAGAAGTTACAGGTGGAACAGCAAGAAACTGTAAACTCAGCCTCTTAGAATTCAATACGGTTCAGTTAAGGTTATGTGTAAAAAATCACGTATTTAGAGACGCGCCATCCGAGAGTTCTACATTGTGTTCCTAATAAAACGTGAGTTCGACGAACCTCTCCCACCCAACCTCCCTCTCCTACAAGGAGAGGGAGGAGCAACGTAAAAATCAGAGTTTTAAGCCTCTCCCCTTGTAGGGGAGAGGTTTGGAGAGGGGTTAAATCAGGATACATCGAACTCACGTTAATAAGGGTTTTGGTCTTATCTGAACCGTATTGTCTTAGAATTAGGTTTCGTTCAGCTTCACCACGTTAGTCGCCTGAACGAGAGGAACAGTTTCTTGCGTAGGCGACTACGTAATGTTTTTCTAAAATAATAGAAAAATTTTTACTCAGGGCTCAGGACTTCCTTAGAACTCAGCACTCGGTATCACTTGCTCGCCAATCCATTTTAGATAGGGTTGAGAACCAGCAACAATAGGTACAGCAATAATTTCCGGTACTTGATACGAGTGCAGTTCACAAATTTTTGCTGACAAAATAGGAAATTTGCTCAAGTCTGTTTTAATCAGCAGTTGCCATTCCTGCTCCTTGTGTATTTGTCCTTGCCAAGTATAAATGGAATGGATTGGCAACAGACTAACACACGCAGCAAGTTTAGCCTCTACTAGAGCATTTGCGATCGCTTGTGCCTCCTGCTCTGAAGAAGCTGTTACAAATACTACACCGTAGCCTGTTGATTCAGCCATGACCAAAACTTTTTCGCTCCTCATAATTAAACACTAGACGACAAAGAGTAAACCTGACCATCAATCAACAGTCGAGTGATTCCCTTTGCCTGTAGATGATAACGAGCCTTGTGCAGCATTTTACTATCGGGAATTTTAATCACGCGATCGCGCTTGGTTGAGAAGCGCTTTGCCACTCGATGGTTATCAAATACTGGGAGCGTTCTTTGCTGGGTTTCTAAGTTAGGAATTTGCCCCAAGTCGCCAAAGTCCCGCAGTGGACGAGTAATTAATTCCGAGGAGCGGTCTATTACCAAATAGCAAGTTTTGGGCAAACTAGCTGCTGACAGTGGCAAAACTCGAACTAATGACTCTCCCGACCTTGGTCTTGTGACAAAAGGTCGGGCTGGTTCAAAGTCCTCTTCGTCTGAGTATTCCTCTTCGTCATCGTCTAAATCATCTTCCAAATCCTCTAAATCATCTGACTCATCCAATAAGTCTTCGCCAAACATTTCTGCGATGACGTTAGCTTCTGGACGTCTATCTTCTAAAAGGGGACTGGGAATGCTTGTGATTTCTGGAGGTTTCTCTGGCGGTTTCTCTGGCGGTTTTTGTTCTAAAAGTTCCAATTGCTCAGCAACTGGTTGCTCAACTCGCTCAATTCGTCTTGGTATTGGTTTTGTTGTTGGCGCGGTGGTGCGCCGCTTCACTCGCCTGATAGCAGGAGTTGGTTCATCAACTTCTATAGGCTGCGGCTCCTGTGCCACTACTGGCTCCTCCTGCGGCAGCTGAACCTCAACTACACTCGGCTCAGGAACAGGAACTGCTGGTTGTTGTCTCTGGTCTTCCTGTGGCTCGCTGCTAAACACAGGCAGGTTTTCATAGTCCACCTGTGCCCTTCCTTCAGGAGTTCTTGCGGCACGCTTTAAAGAGACGAGGTATTCATACTCATCTTCTGGCAAAGTGCTTTTGAGTAAGCGGCTAATCGTCGAGTTACTCACGTCATAGCGCTCTGCCAAAGTTGAGGTCGTTTCGGCAGTTTCGCGATATAATTTCAGGATTTCGTGTTTATCTGATTCTGTTAGTTTTCTCACGGTAGACACCACAAATTTCTAAGCTCGTTTTCTTCCACTGGCACGTCGTGAACGGTTTCATGATGCGTCGTATTCCAGGACAGCGCCCATGCCAAATAAAACTCAACTCCATACCCAAAATTCCTCTAATATCTCCCCAGTTTGATAGTTGGGAATCCAATTTGTGGCGTTTTTAAACCACATATCTGCAATCTTAAGCGAAAATGCTGTTGTTGCAATCATTCGCCCAGACAAAGGCATTCTTTGATGCCAAAAGGCTAACATTGAGGTAGTCGCGATCATTAACAGCCGCAGATCACTGACGATAGAAAAGCAATTCAAAATTGGAGCAATACTTTCTACCCTGGTTGGCGTCTGATCCTGAACTGTTGCTTGTGGTTGCTCAGATAACCATGCCAACGCACTACCAAAAGCTCCTATTGCCAACACAATGATCCACTGCCATTTTTCTAAATTTCGTTCCCTAGAAGCCACTGCCAAAATCATGCCTATGCCCAGCAACAAATAAGTTATCACAAAAAACACATCGCCAAGGGAAACGATAAGTTCTTCTTTCAAGAGTATTTCCGTATAACCGAAAAATATCCCTCGAATGAAATAACAAAGCATACCGATGTCGATTGCTAGCCAAACATCCCGAACACTAACAATTTGTCTACTGCACCAATTTCTCAAGCATAAGACATCGGCACTCAGATCAGCTATGGTTTCAAAAATATATCTACCAGTAACGTAGCAATCACCACGCCTTTCTATGCTATCTGAGCCTGGCATTCTAGCACTAAACAAAGAAAAGTACAATAGTACTAGGGTACTCAAGCCTAGGTTAGCTAAGACAATACTCTGAGTGGAAAACATAAATTTGGGACGGTGTGACCTGTTGTAAACGCTACTCATAGAACTTTACTGTATAAATGCACTCTAACAGTTTTTTGACTGATTGACTGTTTAAGAAACAGCCGTACTCAAAGCTAACAAGTCAAATTAATATAAACGCAATAGATCATCCAACATGATGAAAAACTGCTAGAGCGCTAATGCCACAGTTTACTTAACGGAGATTGATTTAGCCAACTGATGAAAAGCGTTCGTTCTCATAAAGGCATATTTTGTAAGTTATTAAGCACTTGACAGCTAACCACTTGACAGGAAAAGTTGGTATTGCCAAAATACGCTTGATATATGGAATCTTGGTACCTGCTGAGCCAGTGCGTGTGTGCTAGATGGTAGATATTTCAATATTTTGCCGTTTCACAATCAACATGACACTGGCAATAACTCCTCACCCAGCCATTCTTTACACGGAAAATATTCAAAGTAGGTACGCAGGTTGCTCGCGCTTGCGCTTGGCGTCCGCTTTCTTTGCGTTTGCCTTAGCAAACCCATTGACATAACAGTATAACTAAGCTATACCCCATTTTCTTGTTTTCGGTGTACATTTACTAACTCTTGCGACGACTTGGATCTTAGCTTTACCAATGTGAAATCTGCAATAAATTTGAATTGCCTTTTGCTCATGTTTACAGATATAATATGATAGCTGACTGTACAGTCAGCCAGTATATTCGTTTGGGCGCGTAGCTCAGTGGATAGAGCCACGGATTTCTAATCCGTTGGTCGCAGGTTCGAATCCTGCCGCGCCCGTTATAACTAAATACGAACCCTTAAGCCTACTAAAATGGTACGATGATTCAGCCAAGTAGAGGGTTCATACTAAATATTGCTACACCATACAAAAAATAAGGCAGACATTGCTGCTACCAAAGCAATAGCAGACCTAACTGCAAAAGGTTACTCGGTTTTTACACCTGTTGTCTGTGAGCATTTGGCATTTGATTTGATTGCATACAAGAACGGGAAATGTTATAGGGTGCAGGCTAAGTACGCTGCCCATAATACAGTAAAAAATAAAACGAGTTGGGCAGATAAAAACGGATGCCATGAGAAAAAGTACCAAGCAGATGACTTTGATTTCTATGCTGTTTACTTGCCAGATATAGATCAAGTCATTTATCCAGCAATTAAATTTGGCGGTTGCGGTATCAGAACAACACCGCCGAAATCGCCTAATCCTTTTTACTGGTGGGAAGATTTTACAAACTTTACAGAAGAAGCGACTAAGCGAACTTACAAAGAGTTTGGAGTTGATTTAACCACTAGGAAGGTGAACGTAGATTCTAGAATTCACACGAGAAAAGTTGAAAGACCTACTAAAGAAGAATTACAAAAACTGGTGTGGGAAAAACCAACTGCACAAATAGCTAACGACTTTGGAGTATCCGACAAGGCTATTGAAAAATGGTGTAAGGCTTATGGGATTGAAAAGCCACCCAGAGGATACTGGGTTAAAAAAGCTTATGCAAAACTATCAAAATAGAAGTGGTAGATGGTAGACCAAAAGAAAAATTCCACCTACCACTTACTCGCAAATCATTTAGGAGTGCGATATTTCTTGCTCTATTCTTGCGAATCTCTTCATGCTCCTGAACCAGCAGTGGTAATGACTAATTTATCTGGATGAATTAACTCCTGAATTACCTGCTGGACTTGAGGCAAAGTCACAGCTTGAATGCGCTTGGGAAATTCTCGAATCTCCGCTTGAGAAAGACCGTAGACGGCATTTTCCAAAACTATGCTTGCCACACTACCAGGATTAGCTAATTCCACAGGGTAACTATTAGTTATTGAGCGTTTCGCCGTGTTCAATTCCGCTTCGGTGATTCCTTGCTCTCGCAACTGCTTGAGTAAAGCTAAAGCGCTGGTAATAGCCTTCTGAGCATCACTTGGTGCAGTCTGCATTTGAATCAAGAATGGACCGGGATTGATACCTGCAGCAAAGGCACTGTAGATACCGTAGGTTAGACCTTGGCGATCGCGCACCTCAGTACCCAAACGGCTAGACAAAGTATCGCCGCCCAAAATTTGATTCAGTACCTCTGCAGCGTAGAAACGAGGGTCTTTCCGGGAAATACCATTGTAACCAATGTAGGTCACAGCCTCCGCCTTTCCGGGAATGACTGCACTTAAGCGTTTCATAGTTTGCGGTAAAGACACGGTCGGTAAGTTGAGAGCCGGTGGCTTACCTTGAGCTTGCCATTTGTCGAAAGCTTGATTGAATAGCGCTTTGACTTGATTTGGGTCAAAGTCACCAACCAAGGCGATCATCGTCGTATCTGGTCGGTAGTGTTCTTGGTAAAAGCGAAGCACATCATCACGAGTCACGCTTTTTAAGCTTTCTTCTGTGGGAAAGCTATGAAACGGATGATTTTCAGGATAAATTGCTTGCTGGAATACGCGCCGTCCCAGTCCGCGAGGGTCATCGAGCTGTACTTTCAGACTTATCAACGCCCGCTGACGGCTGAGTTCTAGCTGGTTTTCTGGGAAGGTAGCATTTTGCACCACATCTGCCAGGGTTTGAATTAATATCGGCAAATTAGCAGACAGCCCATTGCCACCAATACTAACTCCTTCGCGACTCGCATTGAATCCCAAGCTGACTCCCCGATCCTCCAACGTTTTTGCTAAAGTTAGAGCGTTTTTTCTCTGAGTTCCATTCATTAAATTGGTAGCAACAAGACTTGATAATCCAGCTTGGGAAATTGTGTCATATTCGCTACCTGCGTCAATTTGTCCGCTCAGGTTAACGGTGGGGACGCTGTGGTCAGCCAGAAGGAAAACGCGCAACCCATTTTTAAGAGTGAATTGCTCTGGTAGCGGTTGAGTCGTCGAAGCGGTGGCTGATGTTGCAGGGGGAAGGTATTTGGCAAGTTCTGCCGGATCTACAGGCTTACCGGGGCTAAAGTTTTCTACGGTGCGACCAGAACCACCACTGGAAGTTCCAGGCTTACCATCTGGTTGAGTCGGTTCAAAAAAGCCGATAGTTTGTTTAGCAGGATTGAGGTAAGTTTTCGCCACTCGTTGCACATCTGCTGCTGAGACTTTAGCGATCGCCTCCAGATATCGCTCAATATAGCGATAATCTCCAGCGACAGTTTGGTTATACCCCAGCTGCGTTGCTTGAGAGGTGATGTCCTGGTTACTAAGTACAAAGGAAGCTTGCAGTTGCGTCTTTGCTCGATTCAATTCTGCTTCAGTGACTTGTTGCTGTTGCAATTGAGCCAAAGACTGTTGCAGCACAGAGGCAATTTTCCCAAGCTGTTGACCCGGAGCAGCCGTAGCATTAATTTCGTACCAACCTGGTTCGATGAGTTCTGCGGGACTTGCACTCACTGAACTAGCCAAGCCAGATTCTACCAAAGCTTGGTAAAGCTGCGAGCTACGCCCGCCCGTGAGAATGGCATCCATAACATCAATTGCAGGTACGTCCGGATGATTAAGATCTGGTAGAGGATAAACAACTTGCAATAGTGCACCGCTTCCTGGCTCTTTCAGGACAATAGGTGATTTTTTACCTGCCGAGGAGGATGAGGGGGATGAGGGAGATGAGGGGGATGAGGAGGAAACTCCTAATTTTGAATTTTGAATTTTGTAGACGCCCCCTGGGCGGCTTCCCGCAGGGTATTTTGAATTGATTGCTCCCCCTGCTCTCGATGCCCGTTTCGCCAGCTTCCCGAAAGTTTGTTGGACATTTTTCAGCACGGGTTCAGTCGCAAAATCTCCCGTAATCACCAGGGTGGCATTGTCAGGGCTGTAGTAGGTCTTGTAATAGTCCCGTACCTGCTGCACGGTGAATTTCTCCACATCGGCTTTTGTGCCTCCGACAGGTAAGCCATAAGCTCGGTTGGGGAAAGCTGATCGCATAACTGCTCGGTTAAGGCGATATCCTGGAGAATTTTCGTATCCCTGTAACTCTGAGATAACTACGCGCTTCTCACTTGTCAGTTGTTCGGCTCCAATTAAAGCGCCTTCCATGCGATCGGCTTCTAAGGCGAGCAGTGCTTGCAATTTGTCGCGCTGCACTGTGCCAAAATAAGCTGTTTCGTCATAGCTAGTAAAAGCATTGAATTGACTGCCCAATGCACTAAAGAGCCGACCAAACTGCACCGGACGGTCAGTGGTTCCCTTGAACATCAAATGCTCTAGCTGATGGGAGATGCCATTCTCCCCCGCTTTCTCGTTGCGCGAACCAACTCGATACCATACCTGCACGCTCACCACTGGTGCAGTATGAACTTCCTTGGTTAGTACTGTTAAGCCATTTTCCAATACCGTTTTACGCACCCCTTGAGTCAGGGACACACTGGATACAGGTGTGACTGCATCTGGTGTTGCAGCATTGCAGAAATTGCTTACTGATAGCACTGCACTTAAAACTAAGCTGAGGAAAAAGCCCGCCACAATCAATGGACGCAGCTTTAAGAAAAAAGGCATGGTAGGTTACACAATAAATAAAGGGTGTCAACAAATATATGCTACAAAAATGCTCTCTTGCTATTTACCAAACAAGAGAGCATGAGGTGTGGTGATAAAAGGAAATTTAATATTTGCTTAAAGTTAGCCTAACAAGGCAATGTTACGGCTTAGTGACAAAGAATTGTCACTTTCATGACTGAATGACTCCCATCAAGAGTGCAAGATTACCTATTTCTTCCTTCGTGTTCTAAACTTTAAATTACTGAATGAGCGATCGCACTCCTTGGACTCCTCTCCATGCAAAAATACACCGCACTATCCGCTCACGTCAGCTCTTTGAGCGTAACCAACGGCTCTTAGTCGCCGTCTCTGGCGGACAAGATTCTCTGTGTTTGGTCAAATTACTGTTAGATTTGCAACCGAAATGGGGATGGCAACTAGGTGTTGCCCACTGTGACCATCGCTGGCGTCCTGACTCCCAGGCAAATGCCAGTCATGTAAAAAATTTAGCGCAAAATTGGGGTGTTTCGTTTTATTTACAAACCGCTCACGAACCTTTAAAAAGCGAAGCTGCTGCACGCGACTGGCGGTATCAAGCTTTGAGTGCGATCGCCCGCGAAAACCAATTTCATTGTATTGTTACAGGTCACACAGCAAGCGATCGCGCTGAAACCTTGCTTTACAACTTAATTCGTGGTTCGGGTGCTGATGGCTTGCAATCATTAACGTGGCAACGTCTGCTAAACGACGACATCGTGCTTATACGTCCCTTGTTAGAAATGACTCGTAGGCAAACAGGGGAATTTTGCCAAGACTTTCAACTACCTGTTTGGGAAGATTCGACAAATCAAGATTTGAAATTCGCTCGTAACCGGATTCGTCGAGACATAATACCATATTTGCAAGAAAATTTCAACCCTCAAGTTGAATCAGCCCTTGCCCAAACTGCGGAAATTCTGCAAGCAGAAGTGGAATATTTAGAACAAGCAGCTTATCAGTTACGGGAAGAGGCGATGGGTGGAAAATGGAGGGATGAGGGAGATGAGGGAGATGAGGGGGATGAGGGGGATGAGGGGGATGAGGGGGATGAGGGAGATGAGGGAGATGAGGGAGATGAGGGAGGAATTGCCTACACCTCACACCCAATAAGGCTAAACCGTCGCGTATTGCGCAAAGCACCACTGGCGCTACAACGTCGCGTCATGCGTCAGCTATTACAAGAAATACTTCACGCTTCTAGTTTCGAGCAAATTGAAAAACTGACAGCATTAATTACAGCACCAAACCGTTCGCAGACTGATCCATTTCCTGGTGGTGCGATCGCCCGCGTTGAAGGTGATTGGATCTACGTAAATTTGAAGAAGGAAGAATAGACTTCTTAGCTCGACTTTATCCAATTAAGCAGCGTAAATCTTGTTATTTGGCAAAAGCTATAGCTTTGTGGCAAAAACTTTTTCCTACATCACTAATTTTGCCGAGATTAAAAAAGACAAAGTCTAGGCTCAATAAACGTGAGTTCGACAAACCTCTCCCACCCAACCTCCCTCTCCTACAAGGAGAGGGAGGAGCTACGTAAAAATGGGATTTTTAAGCCTCTCCCCTACAAGGGGAGAGGTTTGGAGAGGGGTCAAATCAGGATACATCGAACTCACGTTCAATAAGGGTTTTAGCGTGAAGGGGACTGGCGACAGTTATCAGTTATCAGTGACCAGTTATCAGTTACCAGTTATCAGTTTTCAGCGTAGTTTCGAGTTTTTGGTCACTGTTCACTGTTCACTGGTCACTGGTCACTGTTCCCAATCACGAGACAGGGAGCGCCGATTCCTCAAGAGCCTTACGGCGCGTGAAAGCGGGGTCTCCACAGGCTCACTTGATGACAGATAATTCTTTTATGATATTAAAAAATCTTAATATTTTCGCAGAAAAATTCGATCCGCCTTACGGCGGAAAAGAGTAAAAAAGAACAAGTGTAAAGGGCTAAAGGACTAGAGTATAAAGGGCTACTGAATAATCCTCCCGAACGCGCAGACAACACGAAAACCAACATTGTTGCGGAAGACGTCGCGCACCGCCCTATAGTTGTAGTAGCGAAACGCGGAACGGCAGTTCTCAGGATTGTCGTTCCAGGAACCGCCCCGCAGCACGGCATGTCCTTGTTTTTTGGAAATATTATCATTATCATCAAACCAAGGACTACCATCTGTTGGCGCTCCTTCATAGTTCTTGTGCCAATCATCAAGACACCATTCCCAAACATTCCCGTGCATATCGTATAACCCAAAGGCATTTGCTACACCAAAGCTGCCTACAGGTGTAGTTTGTCCTTGATAGATTCCTGTGACACCAGCACCGTAAATGTATTTAGCATTATAGTTAGCTAACTCCGATGTCATCGTCTCGCCAAAATGGAATGGAGTTGTTGTTCCAGCACGAGCTGCATATTCCCATTCCGCTTCAGTGGGGAGCCGATATTGTTTGCCTGTAAATTGGGAGAGGCGACCTTCTACGAAGCGGCTAAGCCGAACGCAAAACTCAACTGCATCGTACCAAGAAACTCGTTCTACTGGTCGGTTATCTTCTTTAAAATGCGATGGTTCTGGTTTTAGGTCGCGGTTAACTCGTGAAAGTGCAGCTACAGCTTTCCATTGTGCCTGGGTGACGGGATATTTACCCATAAAAAAGGGTTGAACCGTTACTTCATGTTGGGGTTTTTCAGTGTTACGTCCTTCTCCTTCGGGTGAACCCATCATGAAAGTTCCACCAGGGATAGCGACCATATCGAGCAGGACATCGTTGGGGAGGCTTTCGGTGAAGTATTGAGCTTGTTTTGGTTCTCTTTTGATTTCTTCGCCGCGACTGTTGACAGTGACGGTTTCAAACTCAAAGGACTTTAGCTCATCACTTCCTTGTCCCAAAGATTGAACATCTTTAAATGCTTCTCTAGAAGAAAAAGCAGCGATCGCATTTCTAACCAAATCTTCTCCCACTCGATCCTGATTTCTTTGGGCTGCAGCTAAAGCCGAATCCAATCTATTCAAAGGGTCTTGATTTGGTTCAATCCAACGCCAATAAGGACTTAATGAAGCTGTTATTCTAGCACTGCGACAGATTTGATCTGAACTCAATTCCTGGTCATAACCCCATTGAAGAAACAAGATTAAATTTGAGTTTTCTTGCAGAAGCAACTGCTGCCCCTTATTATTATCTCCATTGCCAAAAAGCTTGAGAACTTTATCACAGAAATTACCCTGATAGAAGTCCAAAACTTGAGGAGCAAGATAGTCAATTCCTCTTCCTTGCTGCAATTTACTTTCTGCATAAGTCCGAGCAGGTTCGGGTAAAGTTACTCTCCAATCAGATGCAGTAGGAGACTTTTCTGCCATAGAAAGCTTGAGCAATTCCATCAAAGCTTCCTCACCGCTACTACCCTCAACAACCTGAGCCAAATCAATACTCAACCCACTCGGAAAAAAAGACAATAAAGGAAATATATCTTTAGCTTCTATCGATAAGACCTCAAAAGAAAGCTCTAAAGTGATACGCAAACTCTTTTCTTTTCTTGCTTGAGGAGAATCAGAATCAAGAACTTTCAGTGGTTGAGTGACCAATTTTCTCCACAGCATCTTGAGAGGAAATTGTTTTTCTCTCATATAAGATGCTGCTAGTTTAATAGCTAAAGGATAACCATCAAGAAACTTTACTAAAAGATGAAAAACTTCAGCCAAATCATCATTTCCCCATTGTGCTTGTGATGGAGCATACTTTCTAAATATTTCTCTTGTTTCTGACGCTCCCATGCTGCAAACTTCTTCTTGATGGCAATAATCAATAATATCCCTTACTAGAGAATCGCGGGAAGTTAACAACAGTCTTAAATTAGGACACTGTTCTAAAAGCGAGTTCAAAAATTCAATGAGTTCATTGGATTCTTTCTCAATCAATCTATCCAAATCATCGAGAATCAAAAACACTCGATGATTCCTTAACTCTTTCTCTAAAGCAAAACTCCTTAATTCCAGACTCTGTTTAACTTTGGTAATCAGCGTTCCTACAGAATCAGTATCGCGTAAACTAATAAACCAAACTCCATTCTTATAGCGATCGCGCTCGTGTAACCACCGACCAATGGCATAAGCTAAGGCAGTTTTACCTATTCCTCCCATACCGTGGAGAGCAATACAACGTTTCTCCGATACCAGTACTTTAATTACCTGATGTATTTCTTGTCTGCGCCCGACAAAGTTTGGATCGTCACGGGGAATATTAGTCTTTGACCACTGGGGATAGATAACCTGGTGTGAATCGCCTGGTTCTATAATCAGCGATTGATTGTGCTCAGCTTGGGGTAGTAATCGAAATTTGAAGGCTTCATCGAAATTAACTCCTTGCTGAAAAGTCTCAGAGTTAAATAGTTTTCTTAATTGATCATCAAGTTTAACTGCATTACGACTCAATAAAAAACTATTAGCAATTGAATCTTGATTGAATAATGCCTGATAAAGTCGTCGAGAAAAACATCGGGCTGCAACATCTAGAATTTTATCTTCTGCGTTAACCGCAATTACATGAGACACTCTTGCTTTCACAAAAGCTTGAGCTAACTTTTCTGAATGACAGGCATTCAACAATGCTAGTTGACAAGGTGGTTGCTTCTGATTTGATAAGGCGATCGCCAGTTCTTCTTCAGTAAAAGAACGAGTCATTCCCACTTCATCTTCTAACACCAAGGCTGTACTATCGCCATCTCTCATCCCATGACCAATAAAATGAATAATCAGTGGTTTTATACGATTAGATAACACATTTTTTAGAGTCTCTGAGGTGGCTACTTTCACCACTATTTCCACTGCTATGGGATGAGATATATCCTCTAATACTAAAGCAATGGCATCAATTTCTTTCTGGATTGATAAATTTTCTACTGGTGATAAGTCTTCATTAAGTAGAGGGGCTGAAAACAAGATCAGAATTTGATTACTGAAGCAATTATCTCGTTTAGTAACTTCTTCTATCCCTGGACTCAGGGGAACTTTTTTACCTACTTTTGAGACAACCATTCCTCTATCTCCTCATCAGTAGCCTTACTGATATCTAGGGGAGGACGTTTTGGGTGTTCTAACTTACCTTTTGGTTCTATTCCTTTTGAGCGGAGTTCTCGCCGCCAATTATTGATCGCCTTAGCAACTTTGATACTGTAATCTATTAATTGGGCTGTTGCTGCTACCCCTGAAATGACTGTAGCGACAAAAACTATATCATCTGCACCTACCACCCGACTTGGTGACTTTTGCACCTTAATTGAATTCATCTCTAGCGATGTTTCTAAAGACTCTATTTCCTGAGTGGGAAGTTGCGATGAAATCACTATGGTAACTAGAGGAACTTCACTCATTTACACCTCCCAAAAGTTTTAGTTTTTTTATCATATCAATAGTTGCAGTTCTTCGACTTTCGCTTCTAGCTCACTCACTCTTTGACATAGTGGCACATCCTCGGTACAACCCAAATACTGAGCTAATGCAGCTACAATCACCTCTGACTTAGAAAATTTTGCATTCGCGGAAAACTACCCACGTTCCTTGTCTGCTCTCGGTAAACCCCTTTTGTGCCTGAACCATAGGTGTATTGACCGTCATAGTTTGCCAAATCCGTTGTGATCGTCTCTCCACAATAAAAGGGAGTTGTTGTCCCGGCACGACAAGCATATTCCCATTCCGCTTCACTCGGCAAACGGTATTGGCTGCCCGTCTTTCGAGCTAGGCGATCGCAAAATTCCACTGCCTCATACCACGAGACTTGTTCAACTGGGCGACGATCACCTTTCAAGAGTGAGGGATCAGGGTTAAGATCCTGATTCACTTTTGGCAGGGCAGCAACTACCCTCCACTGTGCCTGCGTCACTGCAAATGTCCCCATAAAGAAGGGTTGAACAGTGACGCGATGCTACGGGCTTTCAGATTCCTGTCGCCCTAGTTCGCTTGTTGGAGAACCCATCAAGAATACTCCACCAGGAATTGCTACCATCTCCAGCGTCACTCCATTGCCCAGATCTTCAGCAAAATAGTCTGCCTGTCCTCGCTGATAGCTAATGTTGAGTGTGGTAACGGTTTCTGTTTTCTTACCAAGAAGACCTGGTTTCTTGATCGTTTTGCTGCCGATGTTAACTGTAGGAACCTGAAATTCAAATCTCTTTAGTGGAGGTCTTCGTTTCGCTTCCTCCTGCTTCCGCTGTTCCTCTAGTTGTTGAATAATTTCCTCAACTTCTGGTTTTGAAAGGTTTAAATCACTCTGCAATTTCTCTAGTTCTTTCTCTGTTTTACAATCGTTTCTTCTTTCTTTCTTAGAGGATGTCTGAGAAGTCTAAAATGTCATGCTGTTAGCGTAGCTCCTCGCTCTGCGAGGCACGTAGCGGTAGCGTAGTGAAGCATCTCAAAATTTAACGGAAAACTGAGATTCTTCGTTCCGCTAAGTCCCAAGGGGACACGCTGCGCGTTAGCGTAGCTCCTCCGCAGGAGGCACGCTCCACTTAGAATGACAAAATATACCTTATGAGACCTCTCCATAAATTAAATATTAACCCAGACAACGCAAGGGTTTGGGATTAGTTTTTGGAGATGTCTATTGAAACTTTTCAGACATCCTCTTAAGAGGTTGGCAACTGCGGTTGAGATATCAAATTTAGGAGTGTCTGACGTATTTGGGTAACAGCTTGAAGTTGATACTCGCCTGTTTCCTGCACTGAGGCTAACGATTCAGCAATTCCTTGTACCTTTTGCCGCATTCCATCGACACAATCCTGAAGAGGTTGTAACGCTTCATAATATAAATTTAACCGTCCTCGCGATTCTGCGGTTGCTGTTTGCAAAAGAAACAAATTTTGCTCCATAGTTTGCAGTAAATCACGTTGAACCTCCTGTTGTTGCGTTTGTTGGGCAATGACCTCGTGCATTTGCTCAATATTGGCAAGCATTTGCTCAATCTCACGCTCTAGGTTTTCCAACTCCTGTGACTGTTGTTGTCGCTGTATTTCAATTTCTAGAAGAATTGATTTTAAATCCATATTTGTCTCCTCTTGTTCATTCACAAGAGTTTTTCCTTGTCGCTGCAGCAGTACTATTTGGTATTGCTTGAAAATATACTGCTGATCAAGCAAATTACGGCGTTGTCCTACCAACGTTTCATTAAGCATTTGGTAGAGGTCTTTTTCATCAGTAAGTTCGGCTTCTAAGAAACCGCTTTCTGGTTGGGATACCTGGTTGATTTTCTGTTGGAGTTCTTCTATATTTTTTTGTTTTTCTTTCAGTTCGTGTTCCTGTTCATGAACAAAGCTAGAGCCGATGTTCAACTTGTGCTGCAAGTCTTGTACTATATCTTGCAGTTGTTCTAGAGGCATTTTTTTCAAAGCTGCCACATCAAGTTTACGAGTGGGAATCGCATCAACAATTGTTGCAGCAAATAACTGAATTTTTTCGTGTAGCTCTTCTTGGTGTCGCAGTTGCTCTTTTAGGATTCGCGCATACTCTTGCTTGCGCTCAACAGTAGCTGTATTCACGTTCAATTCAGCTATTTGTTGCTCAAGAGAATTTTGAGCTTGCTGCCATTCTCTTTGGCGTTCAGATAATTCTTGCGACTGGCGCTCAACTTCTTCCTGCTGTTGGTTAACCGCAGTTTTCTGCTGTTGGAGTTGTTGCCAGTGTGGGTTTAAAATTGCCTGCTGGCTTTCAAGTATTTCAAAGGCAAAATTCAGGTGTTCGCGTACTGTTTCTATAGGAGCAACGCTAGTAGACAGCTGAGCAAGTAACTCGTTGAGCGCTCGACTTTGTTCTTCATCCAACACAGCATGCTGGTACTCTGCTTTGTACTCCTCGAAACGACGCTGCTCTCCCCGCAAGTGAGCCCATGCTCCTTCTAGTTCTTGACGGTTGCGCTCAATTTCTGTGTGCAACTTTTCAATTTCCTCGCGAGAAGTCTCTAATTCTTGTTGTTGCGCCTCCATTTGTTGCAGTTCTTCTAAGCGAGCTTCCATATCCATTTCACGGCGATTCAACTCTTGGGCTTGAAACGTCAAAGACTGCTTCCATTGGTCAATTTCTTCTTCTTTGACCTTAAATTTTTCCAATTGACGGGAAAAATTTTGCAAAATATTAACTAAAGGACGCGCTGCTTCCTGAATCCGTTGCACATGACGATTCGGATTTATTTCAACCAATACAAGGACTCCATCACTTAATTTGCCAGCTTCCTCAGCAGCAATCACTTCTTCGGAAACTGTACTCCAACTCTGGTCAGTTCGCTGACAAGCCAGTAGTTTTAGTTGGGTTTTGCCACTACCAAGTAAACCGCCTTTCTGCTTTTGTACTTCTGCTAAATACAGCACACCGTTATTCCTTTTGTGTACTTAATGCTCGTGTTTTAAGCTATACCTTAAAAAAAGTTGCAGTATGCTGTCTAATTTATCTTCTGTGTGAGATCAATGAACAGACACTACAGACAATATTTCAGGGCTTACGCAAAAATTGTCAAAAAGCTTAATTTATTGAACCGCCAAGACGCCTTAGACGCGAACGCGAGTGCGTGCGCTTTGCGCTCAGCGGCGTGCCGCAGGCTAGAACGCGCCCGAATTCGTAGAGTGTGCGTAAGTCACTTATTTCTATTCTGTACTGATAGTAGTGATACTGCCTTCCGTAGTATTACTAACATTGTCAAAGTATATTACCTAAATGCTAAATTCGATCTAAGGGAGTACCAAAAAATAAATTATCCATTATGTAGGGTGGGTTAGACGCATGACAGTTGAGGTTTTACATACAGGACTTGCATTGCGCCGTAACCCACCATTAGAGATGATTTATAAAGTAAACCTTAAATTGTAGGGTGCGTTATAGCAACGCTTAACGCACCTTTGAAAGATGGTGCGTTACGGCTAATCCTCACTCTTTCAAACTCCGAAATCCTTCCATAGCCGTAACACAACGCCAGGTGCTTTATGCCGGGGAACCCGTCCACCGCACTGGCTTCCCTACTTAATATTTACTTTATAAATAGGCTCTTATTTCCAGGATTACTACAAATTGGAGATTTTTTTAGTTGGAAGTCCCTAAGTTCCGCATTGACCCGGCAACTCCTTACATCCGTACAAGCATAAAGTTGATGCCGCTTTACACCCTTAAACCTGTAGTAAAAAATATCAAGCCTTAGTATAAGCTTATTATTTAAGAAATGAGTGAAAAATAGAATTATTTTATACAGTAAATGCTTGTGGGGAAATCAGGAAATGTTTCAATGAGGAACGTCTACATCAGGAGGTACATAGGCGTTTTATGAGTATAGTTCTGATTGTAGAAGACAGTATCGCACAAAGGGAGATGCTTACATATCTCCTGAAAGCGAGTGGTTTAACAGTCGCCCATGCCAGTGATGGAGTAGAAGCATTGGAGGCAATTCAAACTGCTTGTCCGGATTTAGTGGTTTTGGATATCGTCATGCCTCGGATGAACGGCTACGAAGTTTGCCGTCGCTTAAAGTCTGATCCAACAACCCAAAATCTTCCGGTAGTGATGTGTTCTTCCAAAGGGGAAGAATTTGATCGCTACTGGGGTATGAAGCAAGGAGCAGATGCTTATATAACCAAGCCGTTCCAACCAACTGAGTTGGTGGAAACAGTCAAACAACTGCTGCGAGGATAAGGATGAACACAACATGGTTAATAAACCGGACTTTTTAGAAGGAAGCGGACAAGACCACTCCCGTCCTGAATTACAAGTAGAAAGTCCAGAAACAGAGTTATGTTTAAGGTTTTATATTCCCTCAAATCAGGAGTTTGCACTACTAGCTACAGGTATTCGGGAGGTTATCGAACTCAGCCCTGATAGAATTACGCCGATTCCTAACGCTTCTGCTTTGCTTTTGGGTACTCTAAATCTACGAGGTCGAGTCATTTGGGTGGCTGATTTGGGTCAATTTTTGGGAGAACCAACTGCCTTGAATACCAACCAAGCTGAGATTCCTGTGATTGCGATAGAAGAGCAAGACACAATAGTCGGCTTGGCAGTTGAAGCAATTGGTGGTATGGATTGGCTGGACGTAAAACATCTAGTTGCACCAACTCGTGTCCCAGACACAATGGCTCCGTTTTTACGGGGAGAGTGGATACTAGAGGCAAAAAAAAATCAGTGTCTGCGGCTGCTTGATCAAACGGCAATTTTACGAAGTACACGGTGGGCAGGATGATACCAATTCAAAATACCCTTGAAAGAGCCGCCCAGGGGGCGTTTACAAAATTCAAAATTCAAAATTAAGAAAGCCAGATATAACCAGGGTTTGGGAGTGTGTATCTGTCGCATTCTTTTTTCAAATTGGTATGAAATGGAGGCAGGAAATGGCAGCGAGTATAAAAGATTGCGAGCAGATATATCAGCAAGCTTATAAAGCCTACGTACAAGGAAACTACCAACAAGCAGCCACTCTCATCGACCAAGTGGTGCAAGATTTACCTGATGACCCTAACATCCGTTTGCTGCGGGGTCACGTCTACTACATTTTACAGCAGTATGACGTGGCAAAAGCAGAATACCAAAAGGTGTTGGAGTTCACTGATGACCAAGAACTCATCAGCCTTGCCCAAAATGGTATTGACAAGATAAAAAAATACCAAGGTGAAGTAGACGCGGTCGTGGTTGAGAAGCACGATGATGGAAACAAGAATTTTTCGGACTCTTTTGAACCTCAAGCTCAGCAACAAGAATTAGAAGATTTGGCGCATTATCAAGATTTTAATAGTAACAGCTTTGATTTAAACTCCTTGGATAAGCATCAAGACGCTGACGACGTAGAAGTACCTGGTAGCAGTGCATTTGAGCTACCAAGAAACGATAGAACTGTATCTGGTACGTCTCATCCCAAAGAAAATTTTAGCGACAACCCTTTTGCTGTTAATCAACAAGAGGCATCAAAACTCAGTCATGCAAGTCATGGAGAAACGCAAGCAGAATTAGAGTTGCCGAATTTTTGGCTGGAACATATTTCACAACAGAGTCTTCAAAAGGAAGAAAATAATACAAATTCTGCTAACAAAAATTCGGAGATTAAACAGCAAAATAGTAGCCCAGCATTTGCACTTGATTTACAAACAAACAGTAGCTTGGAAAAGAAAAGTAGCACATTGAGCGAAAATAACTCTCAAGGGAATAATATAGAGTTTTTAGAGGACTTTGATGAATTTGACGACTTGGGGAACATACCAGGGTTTGACCTTACAGCAGATTCTCGCTTTGAAGATTCACAGATGCGTTCAGCATCAGTGGAAAACAACGGTAAGTTACTGAGTACAGTGGAGACTGTACCTAATGGGGAAAATGGCGATTTCACTTCAAAAAGCAACCTTAAAGATGATGACGCCACTCTCCCCACCGTAAAGAGCATTGGCGCAGAGGGAGGGCTTCCCCATCGCCACTCGCAACTATTCACGCTCACGACTTCTCAACAAGGAGAAACAGTCTTTACCCAAGCTGATACCTCGAAGATAAAACCCCAATCCATCAAGCAAGGTTTTCTTGCTCCATTGGAAAATGCCTCCTTACAAACCAAGCAATGGATTGTCGCTGGTACTGTAGGTGTTGTCTCAGCAGTGGTTGTCGCTGGAGTCAGCTTTGTTGCTGCTAACTTGTCGCCACCGGAACAACGGGAGTCTATGCAAAACACAGGTTGGGCGATCGCCTTAACAGCAGGAATCACTTCTTTTGTTACCACAGGTATTATAGGGAATTTCGCCCACAGGCAAATTCGCCGCACTGCACGAGATTTGCAAGCTCAATTTGATGCTGTGCGCCAAGGAAATTTCAATGCCCAAGTCACGGTGTCTTCACAAGACGAATTCGGGCAGCTCGCTGCTGGCTTTAATGAAATGAGTCATGTTATATTTACGACTACAAATGAAGCGACACGTAAGGCTCAAGAACTGGAGTCAGCGAGAGTAAGCCTGCAACGCCAGGTGATTCGCTTGTTAGATGATGTCGAAGGAGCCGCTAGGGGAGATTTGACGGTGCAAGCTGAAGTGAGTGCCGATGTACTCGGAGCGATCGCTGATGCTTTTAACCTCACAATCCAAAACCTCCGCGATCTTGTGCAACAAGTGAAAGTAGCAGCCCAGGAAGTGACTAGAGGAGCAACGAATTCTGAAATCTTTGCAAGGGCATTATCTAGCGATGCTCTGCGCCAAGCAGAAGAATTAGGGGTGACGCTAAATTCTGTACAGATCATGACTGACTCGATCCAACGCGTAGCAGAAGCAGCACGGGAAGCAGAAGCTGTAGCCCGTGAGGCTAGCGACATTGCCGTTCAAGGTGGAGAAGCAGTGGAAAACACGGTGGCGGGGATTTTAGAAATTCGGCAAACCGTCGCTCAAACAAGCCGCAAAGTCAAGCGACTGGCGGAGTCTTCCCAAGAAATTTCCAAGATTGTGGCGTTGGTTTCCCAGATTGCTTCCAGGACGAATTTGTTAGCACTCAATGCGAGCATTGAGGCGGCGCGCGCGGGATCTGCCGGACGGGGCTTTGCAATTGTGGCGGATGAAGTGCGCCAGTTAGCAGATAAATCAGCTAAGTCATTGAAAGAAATAGAACAAATAGTGATGCAAATTCAGAGCGATACAGGCTCTGTGATGACGGCGATGGAGGAAGGTACACAACAAGTTATTGAAGGTACAAAATTGGCAGAACAAGCCAAGCGATCGCTAGAAAACATCATTCAAGTCGCCAAGCGCATTGATATTTTAGTCCGTGGCATTACCTCGGACACAGTCGAACAAACCAAAACTTCCCGCGCTGTCACGATTGTTATGCAATCTGTAGAATTAACAGCGCAAGACACTTCTCTTGAAGCACAACGAGTTTCCGGTGCTTTACAAAATTTGGTGAGTGTATCTCGCGAACTCATCACTTCCGTTGAACGCTTCCGAGTCGAAACCGCTGAAAATACTAAGTAATTTAGTCATTTGTTATTTGCTATGACAAAGATGTACAGACGCGCCATGGCGCGTCTCTACAATGACTAATGACTCTTGACTCTTGACTCTTGACTAAAAACTATGCTGCCAGAACAACAACGCATTTTGGGTTACTTCATTGAGGAAGCAAAAGACCACCTGAATACGATAGAGCAGGGGTTGCTGAATCTCCAGAGTACCTTAGACGACCCGGAAATGATTAACGAAGTTTTCCGGGCGGCTCACTCTATCAAGGGAGGAGCGGCGATGCTTGGTCTGAGTAGCATTCAGCACACGGCGCACCGTTTGGAGGACTGTTTCAAAGTTCTGAAAAATCATTCGGTTAAAGTTGACCAAAAGTTAGAATCTTTGTTTCTTGGTGTATGTGATACCTTGAAAGCGCTGTTAGAGCATTTGCAGCAACCTTTTGGACTGACTGAAGAAACTGCGAGTACCTTAATGTCAGAGACAGAAACAGTTTTCAAATCGTTGCACGAACATTTGGAGTTTCTTGTACATCAATGTAATACTGAGTTGCGTTCAAAAACCTCACCCCGCCCTCCGGGCACCCCTCTCCTTGGCAAGGAGAGGGGCAGGGGTGAGGTGATACCACGAATTGATAGTGTAACGCTACCACAAACCGCGCCAAAAAAAAGCGAGAGTTGGCAAAACCTGCAAAGTCTGCAATCTCAGGTTATCCGGACACTGCGGGAAATGTTACAACTGTTTAAACAAACCGCAACACCCGAAACTCGGCAAAAGCTTCAAGAGTGCTGTCAGCATTTAGCTGAACTTGGTGAAGAATTCAATTGGTTTAACTGGTGTCGTTTGTGTCACACAGCAGAAAGTGCGATCGCTAATCCCAAAAACACTTATCTGAGTTTAGCCAAAATCGTCATCACAGATTTTAAAAACGCTCTGGAATTCGTCAGTGCTGGTAGGGAAGCTGAAATGACAATAAGTCAGCAGCTGCAAGCACTTGTTAGGGTAGAAGAAATTGAATTGTTAGAAATACCCCTTGATTTAGCTGACTTTTCAGATCATGTGGAAAAACCAACGTCAAACCTAACCCCCCAGCCCCCTTTTCTACAAGCGAAGGGGGAGAATTCAAAGCCTCTCTCCTATGAGGAGAGAGGAATGGAAGCGAGGTTGATCGAGCCCGTGAAAAGTAAGCTTGATTTAGTAGATAATTTGGCAAATACTCCAGCACAACAATTAGAATTGCCACCAACTATTTCTAGCACATTCAACAGTCTGGTTATTAATAAAGTTATTTCACAAACAACAAGTGATGCTGCTTCCACAGAACTTTTAGACATTGCTCCGCAAGACAGAATTACTAGCTTATCTGAGATATTAGAGCAATTTAATAGCAATGACAACGCACCTCTGACTGATAGCAGTACAGACACTAATAGCCTAGAGGTAGGAACAGCCGACTTGAATACCTTGGCTGATTTGTTTGAAAGTGAAAGTTCTGACTTATATGAATCTTGGGACAAAGAAGAAATTTTAGAAATTAACGCTGAAAAGAAATTAGTAATAAATTCAAGTAACAGTAACACTGAGGATACTGAGAGAAAGTTTTTATTTTATGAAGAGAATTTAGAATCGGCAAGTCAGAACACAAGTCAGTTAAGTAGCGATAAGATAGTTGCACATAAAACTGTAACAAAACATACACTATCCGACTTAGAACAGGTTACTAGTGGGCGTGAAAGAATACAAGACGAGGTGGGAAGTTTATTAGAACTGCTGCTAGATGAAAATGGTTTTTTATCTACAGGTCAAATCAATCAAATACAAACAGAGAGTATCCCTAATATCGAGCTTTCCAACAATCAAAAAACGAGCTTTGATGATTTCAAAAAAACAGAAACTACCCGAGATAATAACGAAAACTTGACTTTAGAAGAGCTATTTGCCGAGACAGAGGCAGATAATAGCATAGCCTTGTCTGGGAACAAGCCTGCGGATTTCTTCGCTGCAATGCCTGAGATAGATAATTTGAGCAACTTCTGGCTCTCAGAAGCTGAGGAAAGACAAAAGGACGAATTTGGTTCTGTCGATCAACAGGATTCAGCAAGGGAATTGGAAGAAATTTTGTTGGCTGCTGCGGAGGAAATTTTTGATGATATTGAGCACCCCTTGATCTCCACCTCAGGTTTGAATTTAGAAGATTTAGATCTCAATTTTCAGTCGCAACAGCAGTTTGATTTGATATTTTCATCGCAAGCTGATGATGATTTGTTTGAGGAGCTATCACCAACACATTCAACGACATCTTCTATTGACACTAGTATAGATGCTGAAAGTAGAGCTTACTACAGGGAAGTGTCTTCCACAGAAAAGAGTGGCTTTTCGCAACAGCCAGAAGCTCTAGAATTAACGCCAGAATTTACGACACCTCCAGAAACTGCACAAGCGGATTTAACACAAGCATCGAGTGAACTCAATCTTGAGTTTCTGAAGGTAGAAAATGAAAATACTGTACCAGTCTTATTTGAGGAGACGCCAACAGTTTCCTCAAACGATGTCACACTTTTTGACACCACAGAAAATCCTTTTGCCGATGAACAACAGGATTTCCTCAATAGTTTGTTGTTTAGACAACCACCTGAAGGCATAAGTTTTACGTTGACTCCTGAACCTTCACAGGTACACTTAGAAACTGTAGACATTGAAGCAGAGACTATTTCACAAACAGATTCACAAACAGATGATGTTGATTTTGCAGAGGTAACAGTTGTAGACATCGAAGCAGAGACTATCCCACAAACAGATGATGCTGATGTTGCAGAGGTAACAGTTATAGACATTGAAGCAGAGACTATCTTGCCAGTAGATTTTGACTTCACAGATAATGCTTTACAACCAGATTCAAAAATTGATTTAAATGAAGATTTCTTGGCAGCAGAAACGACTCAGTTGCCAGTTAATACAGAACAGATAGTAGAAAACATAGCCGCCAGTGAGTTGCAAGCCCAGGAAAGCACACTACACATCAACGAGAAAAATCTATTAAATGAATTAGAGGGTTTATTTCAAGAGCAACAGGAACTTGAAGATGATTTATCTAAACTGTTAGCAGCAATAGACAAAGATGCTAGTCTCATTTTGACAGCAACAACGGAAACGACAGAAGCACTTTCTTCAGAAGAGGAATTTTCTCAAAAAATGAATACTTCCTTGAATGAAGAATTTGCAGAGTTAGATAAGTTACTATTGGAAGTTGTACCAAGTGTTACTGAATATAAACCAGAAGAAGTTACCGCCCAAGCAAAATTACCGTTTTTAGTGTCAGATGAGGTAACATCAGATACAGCTAAACAGGATATTAACTTTCGATTTCAAGAATTGAAGGAGATGGTGAAGGGATTACCTCTTCGTCATCCCTCCGTCTCTCGCCCTGCGAAATTTCAACAACTGATGAAGGTTCCTGTCAAGCATCTGGATGACCTCAGCAATTTGGTGGGAGAGTTGGTAGTCAATCGCAATACCCTAGAACAGGATCAAGAACGTCTGCGACAGTTTCTAGATAACTTGCTCGATCAGGTGCAGCAGTTGAGTGATGTTGGTGCGAGGATGCGGGAATTGTACGATCGCTCGCTATTAGAAGCATCTCTTTTAGCCAACCGTAGAAATAGCAGAAATAATACTGGGTATAATAATCAAGATACAAACAGGGGTTTTACAGAATTGGAAATGGATCGGTTTACTCCTTTCCATACCCTGTCTTTGGAAATGATTGAACTTATTGTACGGGTGCGTGAGGCAGCAAGTGACATTAATTTTGTCACCGAAGACAGCGATCGAGTGGCGCGACAGTTGCGGCAGGTTAGTAACCAGCTACAAGAGGGCATAACGCGATCGCGAATGGAGTCTTTTGCTGATGTTACCACTCCTTTAGAGCGAGGAGTACGCGAGAGCGCTCTCAAGTGTGGCAAACAAGCGCAGCTAACTATCGAAGGTGGAGATACTTTGATAGACAAAGTGATTTTGGAACATCTCAAAAGCCCGCTGACGCATTTACTGAACAATGCAATTGCCCACGGTATCGAAACACCAGAAGTGCGACAAGCTCAAGGTAAGCTACCTGTGGGAACTATTACTGTCCGCGCCTTCCATCAAGGAAACCAAACCGTCATCTCTGTCACTGATGATGGTGCAGGTATTGATATAGAACAGGTGAAGGCAAAAGCAATCAAGATGGGCATAAGAACGCCAGAACAAGCTAAAACTTTATCTGTTTTAGATGTTTACGATTTGCTGTTCTTGCCAGGTTTTAGTACCAAAGAAAAAGAAGATGAATTAGCAGGTCGTGGTATCGGTTTGGATGTCGTTCGCGCTAGGACGAGTGAAATCCGAGGAACAATTAACATTGATTCGATTGTAGGTAGGGGAACGACCTTCACCCTTCGTCTACCCCTAACCCTAAGTATTTGCAAAGCTCTGTGCTGCGTATCTGATAAAGCCCGCATTGGTTTCCCAATCGATGGTGTCGAAGATACCTTAGATGTTCCTGTAAACATAATACAGCAAGGTGCTGACGGGCAAAAATACATTCCTTGGCGTGATACACTGCTGCCATTGCGATCGCTCAAAGAAATTTTAACTTTCAATCGTCAAATCAGTCGAAGTAGCATTTATGGTGGTCACCGGGATGACGACATGATTTCTGTGGTCGTTGTGCGATCGGCAAATGTCCTGATTGCCCTACAGGTAGACCAAGTACTTAACGAGCAAGAAATCGTTATTAAGCAATTTGAAGGACCATTCCCCAAACCCATTGGTGTTGCTGGTGCGACTATCCTGGGAGATGGTCGCATTATGCCTATTGCTGATGTGCTGGAAATCATTGATATTTTCCAAGGAAAAATTTCTAAACAGCGTACTGTCAATTGGGAGCAGCAGGATACTCCTGTTGTACAAGAAACCACTCCTGATAAGATTGACCCGACAGTGTTGATTGTGGATGACTCAATTACAGTCCGGGAATTGCTGTCGCTCACATTTCACAAAGCTGGTTATCGCGTAGAACAGGCGCGTGATGGTCAGGAAGCTTGGGATAAACTGCGTGCAGGTTTACCTTGCGATATTGTATTTTGCGACATTGAAATGCCCCGGTGCGATGGTTTGGAGTTGCTTTTTCGCATACATAAAGATGCGAAGCTAAATCATTTGCCCATTGCCATGCTCACTTCACGCGGTGCAGATAAGCACAGACAAATGGCAATTCAACTAGGTGCAAGCGGCTACTTCACCAAACCTTATCTTGAGGAAGCCCTACTCGAAGCAGCAGGGCGGATGCTCAAAGGGGAGAAATTGGTTAACAGTACGAGTAATGGTTAGTCGTTGTAGCGTCTAAAGGCAAGGGGTTTTCAGCCAGCCATCCTTCCAAGTGCATAAGTCAACTTCGCTTGCACATAGTACTTAGCAGCTTACAGAAATGTACGAAATCTTTCGCCCCCTTAACCTTGTGTTAGGGGGGTTTATTTTTGGGAATGCGATGGCACGAAGTGCCCGCCTAAGCGCAAAGCGCACGCTCCGCCAACGGTGATCGCAACGCTGTGTTAGTGTAAATCACCTCCGAAAGTTGCGTGACTGAGATCTTGCAAGAGTTGCAACAGTAACGAGGCGAAGCCTCCAAACCCTCGTTACCAGGTTCAACCTGGTAACGAGATATTAGAGCCTCTGGCTCTTGTTGGGTGCAAGATCTGAGGTGACGTTGAGACATACGCCGGGAATGCAACCTAAAATCACGTGCCATCAGGTCTAGGTGGAGGTTTCCATTTCGGGGTACTTTTCTCACAACTCAATTTTATTGCTATCGTTAAATCTCTAATCTACTCACCCATAAAATTGCGATCACTGAACCTAGTAAAATTTACTTATGACTAAAGTGCTTTTATTATCACGCCTATTTTTAGTGAGTTTATTCGTTGTTGTCATCTTGGGCAGTGGGTTGTTCCCTGCTACAGTTGCTGTTGCTAAAATTCAAACACCGAATGATTCTCACACTTTAATTGCGCCGGATGTACAAAAACCCCCAGGCAAGGTTCTATCTTGGAACTATGTCAAGAAAGAATTAGCTTTAAACACTATGCCTGCCGAAAAACACCTGACTTACCCACCCAGCGAGAAAAGCAATCAAGTAGAGAACTACCATGGTACTGTGGTAGCAGATCCTTACCGTTGGTTAGAAAACCCCGACTCAAAAGAAACTAAGGCTTGGGTTGAGGCACAAAATAAAGTGACTTTTGGCTATCTTGAGGAAATTCCTGCCAGAGAAAAAATTAAGCAGCGTCTCACAAAAGTATGGGATTACGAAAAATATAGTCTTCCTTTCAAAGAAGGTAACCGTTATTTTTACTTCAAAAACGATGGTTTACAAAATCAGTCTGTCTTATACACTTTAACTTCTCTCGACGCTGAACCAAAAGTTTTACTCGACCCCAATACCCTTTCAAAAGATGGTACTGTTGCCCTTTCGGGAGTAGCTGTCAGCGAAGATGGTAAGCTTTTAGCATACGGTTTATCTACTGCTGGTTCTGATTGGCAAGAGTGGAAAGTCAGGGATGTTGAAACTGGAAAAGATCTCAAAGACCACCTGAATTGGATTAAATTCTCTGGGGCATCGTGGACAACTGATAACAAAGGATTTTTCTACAGTCGTTACGATGAACCGAATGAAAAAACCAAATTAGAAGATGTCAACTATTACCAAAAGCTTTACTACCACAAGTTAGGAACACCCCAATCAGAAGATTTGCTCATTTACCATCGTCAAGACCAAAAGGAATGGGGATTTAGTGGCGATGTGACGGAAGATGGGCGCTACTTGATCATTTCAGTATGGAAAGGAAGTGACCCCAGAAATTTGGTTTTCTACAAAGATTTGACCAATCCAAAAGCGGAAGTTGTAGAACTCATCAAGGAATTCGAGTCAAATTTCAGTTTTATCGACAATGACGGTAGCATCTTCTATTTCCGCACTGATTTCGATGCGCCTAAAGGACGAGTTATTGCCATTGATACCAAAATCCCCCCCTCTTCTGTTAGTAAGGGAGGGATGAAGGAGGGGTGGCGAGAAATCATTCCTCAAGCTGCGGAAACTTTGGAAAGTGTCGGCATAATTAATAATCAATTGGTTGCTGATTATCTCAAAGACGCTTACAGCCAAATTAAGATTTTTAACTTGAACGGCGCATTTGTGCGCGAAGTAAAATTACCTGGAATTGGTTCTGCTGGAGGATTTGATGGCAAGCGTTATGATACCGAAACCTTCTATAATTTTACCAGCTTTACTACGCCAGGAACTATCTATCGCTACGACATGGTAAGCGGAAAAAGTGAAGTTTTCCGTCAAGCCAAGGTAGATTTTAACCCTGATAATTACCAGACAAGGCAAGTTTTTTATAAAAGCAAAGATGGCACCCAAGTGCCAATGTTTATTACCCACAAAAAGGGAATTAAATTAGATGGAAATAACCCAACATTGCTATCTGGTTATGGTGGTTTCAACATCTCTCTAACCCCTAGCTTTTCTGTCAGTAATTTGGTGTGGATGGAAATGGGCGGTGTTTATGCTATCCCCAACATACGTGGTGGTGGTGAGTATGGAGAAGAATGGCATCAGGCGGGAATGAAGCTGAAAAAGCAGAATGTGTTTGATGACTTTATCGCTGCTGCTGAATGGCTCATTGCTAACGGGTATACAAAACCTGCTAAGTTAGCGATCGCTGGTGGAAGCAACGGGGGACTACTGGTGGGTGCTTGCATCACTCAACGTCCCGATTTATTTGGTGCTGCTTTGCCATCTGTAGGCGTGATGGATATGTTGCGCTTCCATAAATTTACTATTGGCTGGGCTTGGACTTCTGAATATGGTTCCCCAGAAAACCAAGAGGATTTCAAAGCACTTTATGCCTATTCACCATTGCACAACCTGAAACCGGGTACAGCTTACCCAGCAACATTAATTACCACAGCCGATCATGACGATCGCGTTGTTCCCGCACATAGTTTCAAATTTGCTGCGGCTTTGCAAGCTGCTCACACTGGTGATGCGCCAGTGCTCATTAGAATTGAGACAAAGGCGGGACACGGTGCTGGTAAACCCACAACTAAGAGGATTGAGGAAACAGCAGACATTTGGGCTTTTTTGGTGCGTACCTTGGATGTGAAAATTTAGGAATTGAATCCCCATGCGTTGACGCCGGGGAGAGCCAAGACCGAAGAACCTCTGTCTACGGAACGATTTAGCTTCAAAGCCAAATCAAGTAAAAATAGGATGCTAAATAGAAATGAAGATCTATTCCATGAAATTGAATGATTTGATGAAACGGCTTTCAACTGTAGGACGCTTTCTGGCTACAACTGTGTTTTGTGTGTCAGCTGTAGCCTTCGTTTGGCAAGGTGCGTTTTTCTCAAACACCGCAGCAATGGCTGCTCCTGCTGCAACCTTAATCGCCGAGGCAGACATTAGCTCACAGGTTCAAGATAACCTCAACAAAGGTGCTAAATTATCTAAGGATTTCATCGAAGATACCAAAGAGCGCGTTGAGCGAACTGCAAATAAAAATACCGATCGAGTTGAGCAAGCAACGGATGACAATGGAAGTGTTGTTGAGCGCAAAGCAAACAGAGATGAGGCTCGAATTTACAAAAGAGCAGAGGAAGATGCAGCTCGGACTAAGGAGCAAGTAGATAGGTCAAAGAATGCTGTTGAAAGCGCTATTGATACAATCAAGGATGCTTTTAGCAACTAGAGAATAGATAGGCGTTGCCATAGTAAGCAGGCAGAAAACAACGCGCCTACGCATAAAATAAGGGTGGGCATTGCCCACCTATCTTTATCACTATGAAAGATTTAGCACCGAATATTGTTATTGAGGCATCGGCGCACCCTCTACAATCTCACCTTGATTAATATTTAGATGCGTTTGCCCTGCCCTCTAGGTCTAGGACTTACGCATTGACATAAAAGTCACTATGTGTATTCAAGCCCAGCTTCTGTTGTAGATGTTTCAAAATGAAATCACGAGCCACTTGAAGAGATAAATTTCTTTGAAGTTCATACCAATTTTCA